>Ga0209429_10000811_pt1 | contig 20369 bp, 41 predicted proteins | sample BarGraNGADG00212_3_FD_184493 | JGI IMG/M metagenome (GOLD analysis project Ga0209429, IMG submission 184493) | Arctic peat soil microbial communities from Barrow, Alaska - Barrow Graham LP Ref core NGADG0004-212 (SPAdes) (version 2) | ecosystem: Environmental > Terrestrial > Soil > Wetlands >...
CGGTCGCGGGCTCGATCCGGTGGAAGTCGATGAGCCTCAGCCGCCAACCCCAGCCACGACCTCGGAGCGGATCACCTGAGACCTTGAACGCGAGCGCGGTGGCTTCCTTCTGGCTCTCGGCAATGACCGACAGGGGGACGGATTTGCGCCAGTCCTCGTGGTAGTAGCCGCTGTTATCGGCCTCGAGGCGCTTGAAATTGAAGCGGAACATGGGTGTGCTCATTCTGGGTCTCCTTTGTGGAACCGCGGCGGTCGTGCTGCGCGGATGGCGTCGGGGCTGGCTGGCGTGACCTGGGCGGCTGGCTGCCAGTCGTGGGGGCCGTGGTCGAGGCTGGCGCGGATGCCGTGGTGGTAGCCGCGTCGGATGCCGCAGGTGCCGCACTCGGCGCCCTTCTCGGCACCCGTGAGCGGACCTGGCGTGACCGCTGCTGCGCCGAGTGCGACCCGTGCCCGGTTCGTGTGGTCGCCGTCGAGTCCGAGGATGGCTGGCGTGCGCTGGTCGGGTCGTGTCGTGGCTGCGATCAGGGCTTGGGCGGCGAGCACGTCGAGCTCTTGGCACGGGTTCTTGGCGAGTGCTGCGTTGATGCCGTGGCGGTCCCAGTCGGGGCGGATGCGGGCGACGATCCCACTCAGCGCGTCGCGGTCCTTGGCGTCTGCGATGGGCGCCTGTGCTCGGTTCATCGGGGCCTCCGAGGATCATCGAACGGGAGTGCGCGCCCGACCCGTGTGTGCGCTGGACAGACGGGATAGGGGCCGTACTCGGGGTATTCGTCGTCCATCTGCCATGCCACCGCTGGCTTGTCGCACGGCTCCTCGATGCCGTCACGAGTGACGCACCACGTGCATGTCGTCGTCATCGTGCATCTCGCATGGCATCGTCGCGGCCTCGCGCCGTACCTAAGTCATCGACGTGATGCCATGCCAGCCATGTGTTTGTCTTTAATACAGGGCTGGGTTGGGACGGGTTGGGTTGGGGTCCCGTGACTAACGGCGTGACTAACGGCGTGACTAACGCGTTACACGGCATCATCTGGTCCTTCTTCTCGTGCTTGGCGGCGTCTCTCTCTGAACTTGCGCTGACGTTCTCTCGACGCCTCGCGGTCCTTCTCGATCTCTTCGGCGCTGGGCTGGCTATCGAGCCAGTCGTGGAAGACGTACCCGAGAGGGTCATCAGGTTGTGGGCACTCCTCGCAGCGGTGCCCTTTCGCGTGCCAGAAGCCAGCGTCAACGAGACGGGCGGCGTCAGCCTTCCCGTGCTTCCCGGAGACCCACTTACCGGAGATCTGGCCCTCGATCTTGTACGCCATGCAGTACGAGCCAGCGAGCGCCCATAGGCCCATCGCGGACCTACCGGCGGCCTCCGCTTTCGGGTGGGCGTGGAGGGTGTCGTCGACCTTAAACCAGGGCATTACGACGCCTTCCCGTTCACGAGTGCGGTCTGCCGTAGCCGCGTGCTGAGGCTCAGTTCGAGATAGTCCGCGTTGAGGTCTATTCCGACGTAGGGGTGGCCGTGGTTGGCTGCGGCGAGACCCGTGGTGCCGCTCCCTGAGAACGGGTCGAGGACGGTCCCGCCTGGCTTGCAGCCTGCGAGGATGCACCGCTCAGCGAGTGCGACCGGGAACGTGGCGAAGTGCGCGCCGGGAAACGGCTGGGTTGGGATCGTCCACACGTCGCCGGGGTTCTTGCCGCCTGCGTTGCCGTACATATGGCCCTCGCCGGTCGCGTCGAGCCCCTTTGACTGGCCGTCGGCCCCCCCGCCACCCGGTCCCCGCTTGCCAGGGATCGCGAACAGGTGCGGCTCTCGCACCGCGTCCAGGTCGAACCAGTAGCGCGGCCCCTTGGTCAGCAGGAATACGTACTCGTGCTTACTGCTCGGTCGGTCCCTGACGGACTCGGGCATGGCGTTGGGTTTAGACCAGACCACGTCGCGGCGCAGAATCCAACCGTCGTCCTGGAGCGCGAACGCCACGCGCCACGGGATGCCGAGCAGGTTCTTGGCGGGGAGTCCGCCTGCGGCATCTCCCTTAAGGCTGCCTTTCACGAGCGCGCCAACAGCCCCATACTTCCCGCTCTTGCTCGTGGTGGCGCTCGGCGATCCCGGAGAGAACCCCCCGCCGCCCGTGTAGCTGTCTCCGAGGTTGAGCCAGAGCGTCCCGTCGTCGGCCAGCACCCGGCGAACCTCGCGCATCGTCGCCACCAATGCGGCGACATACTCGGCAGGAGACGGTTCCGCGCCGAGCTGGCCGTCCACGCCATAGTCGCGCAGGCCGTAGTAGGGGGGCGACGTGACGCAACACGCGACCGATCCGGCGTCGAGGGCGGGGAGGACGGCAACCGCTTTGCCATGGTGGAGCGTGACCGCGTCGTCGGAGTAGTAGGGCGTGCTCATAATGCCCACACGATGACGATGACGCTCGCCACCCATGCGGCGGCGAGCAGCATGATCCCCCATACGAACGCCCTGTCCCAGAATCTGCCACTGGCGTCTGCGGCAGCCTTCTGCGCCGCCGCCATGGCCGCCTGCATCCTGGCGGTGCAGATGAACTCTGTCTCAAGCCATGCGCGGTCCGTCGGCGGCCGTCCGTCCGAGACCGACACCGGAAGGGGGTGTTCGTGCATGAAGCCATCAGAATCGCGCCACAGGCCCCGCCTCCGCCCGTCGACGGTGACGTACGTCTGCGGTGGCTGCTCCCATCTCTGCGCGTTCATACCCGCCACGCCTTGGCTGGTTCGTCGTTGCACGCTGGGCACTTGTCGGTCGCATGGAAGATGACCATGCATCCGAGGTTGTGGCAGACCGTGAGTCCTCCAGCGTCGCGAGCGTCGTTGAGTTCCTTCGCCCATAGCGCGGCGATCTCTCGGTAGGCGCTGCGAAGGGCCACGTTCTCGGCCCGCAGCCGATCGACCTCAGCGATCAATTCTCGCGAGTCGCGCGCCAGTACCTCGGCCCACGACCTGAAGTTCTCCTCAGATGAAGGCTGCCAAGTGCCATCGATGACGAGGTCGCTGCGGACCCTGGCTCCGTCGAGGTCGAGCGGGGTCTCACTCATGGCCGGTCGCCTCCATTGCCTGGTGGTCGGTGGGCATCTGCGTGACGAAGTAGGCGGCATGGCGGAGTGCGAGTTCGGTGGTCCGCCCGATCGGCGCGGAGATGGTGAGTTGCTCGGCTGTCAGGGGCATGACTTCTACCGCGCTCACGGTGCGCAACATCAGTGCAACGTCCGTGAGTGCGGAGCGGTATCCGGTATCGAAGGCGGCGCGAACGATGCCCCAGTTGAGGTGGACGCGGGGGTCTATCCCTGCCGTGTACTCGTGCGCGGCGTCTGAATAGGTGGCCGCGGGGGTTGTAGGATTCGTCATAGCTGCTCATCTCCTGCTAACTCAGTTGAGGTAGAGCGGTTAGGTCCTCCGGGTGTTTGCGCACCTTGGGGGCCGCTTCGTTTTCAACCCCAAGTGTACCATCTGCGGACCCTGAAACCCTGTCCTGACTAGGCATTTCGCCTTCCTCATGCTCGGTCTGTAGCTGCTGCTGGCCCCACGCCCTGAGCCGGTCGGCGATCGAGGCCCAGTACGCGCCGGCCTCGGAGTCGTCGCGCATCTTGGCGACGCGCACATCGATGACCAGGGCGACGGCGATGGCCTCCGCGGGTGTCAGGGGGAACATGGCGTCTCCTTGTGGGCTGGGCAGAACTGGCGCAGCACGAGCGCGCTGCCGACGCTGCAGTGGGTGGACCATCCGCGTCGGCGCGCCTCGGACTTGGCCGGCTGGGACCATTCGGCGATGACGTCGAGCGCGGCCGGGCAGTCGGGCTGGTCGCAGGTCACGCGGTAGAGGGGAGCGTCCCCGTCGCGGCGGATCATGCGGCACGCTCCACGGCAACGGCCCCAGCGGCCCTCAGGACGTGCGCGGCGAGTAGCGGCGGGACGGCGTTGCCAACCTGCTCGAACTGCTTCGAGCGCCCTCCGAACCACGGGTAGTCGCGCGGGAAGGACTGCAATACCGACGCCTCTGCGATGTCTACCTTGACCCCGGTTCCCTTGGGTGCCGACGACCCGTCTGTCCAGTCCCACGAGCGCACGACGCCGGTGAGGGTCGGTGCAGGCTCGGTGACGCGCCGTTGGTAGTACCGGCCCGTCGTGCTGGTGCGCTGGTTGCCACGAATCCACGACCTCGACTTGGAGATCACGGTCGGTGCGGGCATTGTCGCGGGATGGTCCGGGCGAGCGCCATGGCGCTCTGTCATACCGGCCCCCCGTGCGGGACGGATGACATCAGTGGGCGCCCACCCCAGCGCGTCGGCCATGCTCACCCAACGGCTGAGCACATCTCCGAACAGGTCCCCACCCTGCGGCTCGGCCGTGTGCGTCGGTGCCGGCGGCGCGGCGGCGTGCCCGTCGCACCGGGCGATAAGGATGCGCCGGGTCCGCGTCTGTGGCACGCCGTAGTCGGCAGAGTTGAGGTCCCCCGTCCACACGCTGTAGCCCCAGCCGCGGAAGATGCGAGCGAAGTGCTCCCAGAGCGACGCGACTGCCGGGACCTCCTCTAACGCGACCCACTCCGGTCTCAGGTCGCGGACCCATCGGATGGGCTGGCACACCAGTGGGGACTTGTCGTCCTCCCAGTCCGTCCAGTCGATCGAGTCGTCCCCGGAGACCATCCGTTCGGCGAGGGCGTGACAGTTGGCTCGGTCCATCTCGCCCTTGCGCTTCCCGGCCATCGACCACGCCTGGCACGGGGGTGAGGCGATGAGGCCGGTGAGTCCGTGGGGTGCGACGTCGCGCGGGTTGAGGGCGGCGATGTCGGCTTGGAGCCGGGCGAACCCTGCCGCTTCAGCAGTGGCGCACGCGTGCTTGTCCCACTCGATTCCCAGGTCAACGTGGACGCCGATGCTGCGAGCGCCGACGTCCCAACCGCCCGGTCCCGCGAAAAGGTCGAGGATCACGACTTCACCGCGGGTTCGCTCCACGTGAGCGTGCTGTGCCCCGACGCCTTGGTGTGCTTCTCGGCTGCGGCGTTGCTGCGCGGCCCGTCGCCGTGTTCGGGGCAGGTGTAGCAGCGCCAATGCTCGGCGAGGGTGGCGAGGGTCATGACGACACCGCCCCACGGTTGCCACGGTCGACCCCGTCAGCGTCGCGCCCGTACAGCATGTAGAAGATGCGTCCGAGCAGCTCGGTGAACAGCGCCCCCGCGCACTGGTCGGCCATCCCTGCCGCGCATGGGCAGTCGCCGGTGCCGTGATCGAGCGTGCGGGCCGTGATCCATTCGCGCCACGTCATGACTCGACCGATCGCACGAGGTTGAACAAACCGGAGCATCTCGTCGGCCTCGCGGGGGAAGTAGCCTCCAACGTCGCGCTGATGAGCGCGTAGTAGTCGGCGAGATCCAGAGAGGATCATCGGCATTCCCATCCAGGAGAGATGAATCCACCACGAATGGGGCCCGTTTCTCGCGTGCCGAACGTGATCTCCAGGGAAGCAACTGGGTCCTGGAACGTCTGGCAGCGGGTGCACGCCGTACGCCCACCGAGGACGGCGGGCTGGCGCACGATCTCGTGTCCGAAGATGCGGCAGGCGCGGTCGATGATGCAGCCACGGCAGATGGTGCGAACTGGGCTGGAGTACCACGGGCCGTCCATGCCCCCAGTGAGGTAGGGGGTCACATTCTCGGTGCTGCCCTGGTAGCCGCAGCCGTCACACTCGGCGCGGTACTCGACGTGGATCATGAGGCGGCGCTCCCAATGTTCGGGCCGTCGGGCGCGGCGAGGTTGCGGAGGTGCCCAGTCGTCTCCACCATCTGCGTCCGCGTCAGTGTCGACAGCGAGACGTCCGGGTCGAGCCCCAGCCCCTCAGCGATCCAGGCCCTGAACTCGGACTCGTCGGGGAACTTCTCGTGAGCGATGGCCCACATGGCCCGCCGCGCCTTCTCGGTCTCGGGGTCCTTCTCGCCCTTGTCGGGGGCAGGTTGAGACTTTGCACTCTCAGGTGCAGGTTGAGACTTTGCCGCTCTTGTTCTCGCGGTCGGCTTCTCGTTCGATCCGAGCTCGGGAGTCGACTCAAGCTCATCCTTCGTCCACAGATCGAGGGCGACACCGAAGCGCATCGCGGCGTTACGGATCGCGTCGCCGATGACCTCCTTCATACTCTTGCCGTCACCCACGCCGAGCCTGGTCACGCCGCAGACGGTGAGCCGTATCCACAGGTTCCCGCTCCGGTCGAGCGCGGGTAGCCCGGTCGCGTCGAGCGCCAACGGCTCCCACGTCCACGCCGGGTCGACACTGAGTAGGCGGTCGGTCACGGCGGCGTGGCCTACGAAGTCGAGGTGGACGGCTGGCAGGCCGTGGTAGCCGCCGCACTCGTTGCACTGCCCCTTCTGAGAGTCGGCCTTGTACGGCTTCGGAAGGATGCCGATGGCCTCCCGTGGGAACGGCTTACGGAGTGCCGCGAGCGGGGTTGGGGTGTCAGGCATCGTCGCCTCCGGTGAGTGCTGGCTGTGTGTTCATGGCGGCTTCGAGCGCGGTCAGCGCCCACGACCGCGCGTTGTCGGTGACGGTCACGCGCAACTGCGCGCTGGCCTGCGACGTGCCCAAGCCGGGGACCTCGAAGACTTCGCCCGTCTCCGGGTCTGTCCACTCGCCCCCGCCCTTGAGGATGCGATCCACCCACGCCGAGTTGACGGTGCGGGTGGTGACGATGGCGGTCGGGTTGTGCTCGAGCGCCCAAGCCATGAGCGCGCCGTAGTCGACGACACGGGTAGCGGGCTTGGTCTGGGTCATCTGAACCGCGCCCACGTTCACGCCGTCCAGGAGCGCGGTTGTGCGGTCGCCGGCGTTGAGCTCGGGCCGCAACTCTTGGCGGATCTCTTCGACCCGGTCGCCGATGGCGTCGCGGATGGCAGACGCCATGACGAGACGCGCGGCCTGTTCGGTGCTAAGCATTGGGTCTCCACTTCTTGATCGAGGACCGGCGGTACTCGGGCACGTAGTCGTCGTCGCGAGGATCGACGGACCGCCCCCCGGCGCAGTTCGAGCAGCCGCAGTCGCGGTTTCCGCCACGAGGGCACGCGTCCGGGTCGGCGTACGCACGGTCGGCTGCGATGGCCTGCTCGAGCAGGGCCCGCTCGGTGGGTGACAGCCAGCGGTCAGCGGCGTAGACGGGGCCGGTCATGACGCCTCCCAGAGCGTCCGGGCTACCTGCTCGTAAAGCCGGTCGTCACGTGGTCTCGCGACCGCGTTCCAACCCTTGCGGGCAGGTCGCTCAGCGATGACGTGCCAGCCAGCACGCAGGCTCGTACCGGGCTCGTCGGCGCGGGTGTAGGTGATGACACGTCGATACCCGAGGGCGAACGCGGCGCGGGTGAGCGCGCCGTACAGCATCGAGCTCGCGTTCCGGGTTCCGTCGCTGGCGACACGGATCACTTCCGCCGTGCGCCCGTCGTCGTACACGCGCGACACGGGACGGCTTGCGATGCCGACCGCGACCAGCACACCATCATCAGCGACGCCGACGCGGAACAGGTCGCCCACGGGCGCGCTGTTGTGGCGGTGCCAACGCCGCACAGCGTCCTTCGCTGTCTTCTGGCTGACCGGGACGAGTTGGAGGTTCACGCCGCCACCGCCGCTCTGGTCTCAGCCATGCGCTCACGGGCCAACAGCGCCCGTCCCAGGTCCGCACGTCTGCAACGGGCCAGGACAGCCGCGCACCGCGCCACCGAGCCGTAACCCGCCGTCTCAGCGATACGGGCCGCCGAGGACGACTCCCAGCCCAGCCGCCGCAGCACGTGCGCCACGAGGGCGTTGCCGCGCAGGATCGGCATGGCCGCGTAGTAGGACACGGCGTACGAGTCCCACGGGCGCGCGGTCGGCTCGTCAATGTCGCACTCGTCCCACGCGGTCGGCGGGTACCAGCCGCTCACCCGCCCGCGCCAGTCGCACCCGTGGACGCGATGTGCGGGACCGTCACGCAGCGACTCGTACAGGTCGCGGACCAGTGCCGTGCCGCGCAGAGCTTCATCCCGCTCGTTCTGCCGGTGACCGCGGTCGCCGCCCGCGCGACGTCCGATCTCGGCACGTCCGCTCATGGCTTTGCATACGGTCTGGCGGGTGGTGCCGAGTTCGGCGGCGATCTGGGTCTGTGTCCAGCCGATCGCGGACAGCGCCTGTAGACGGCGGACGGTGCCGATGTGGCTCATGCGTCGGCCCGCTTGGTGACGTCGTAGCCAGCGGAGCGGAGGTCGGTCAAGAGGTCGCGAGCCCGGTCGCCATCCTCAAGCCCGACTTCGACCAGTCGGGCAACCAGCTCCGCGTCCGGGTCGGGAGCCTCGGCGAGCAGGTACCAGTGCTCATGGTCCGGAGTAGTCGCCACCGTGGGTCTCCTGATCCGCGCCCGGAGCGAACTCGCTTGGTACTGGTACGCCACCTCGTGCTCGTCGACCACGTCGTAGTCGATCGTGAGCCGTACCCGTGCACCCGGCTTGATGCGCGGGTCGTCCGGGTCGGTCAGCCGCTCGGGCTCGGTCGTGGCAGGGACGGGGGCCAGCAGGGTGAAGGGGCCGAACTGCACGAGCCATGCGGACTCCTCGTAGTCGCGGCCGATGTCCAGCAGCCAGCACTCTTCGGCGCCCTCCATCAACTTGAGCCAGAAGGAACCGTCCCGGTCCTGAACCGCACTCTTGACGGGCAGCGCGTCGAGTTCGGCGGCCGTGCTAATCACGCGTGGCTGCACGGGGGCCACCGAGGCGAGGGCGGCAGCATGGCCCGCGTCGAAGGCGGCCATGACCTGCGCGGCGTCAGCGCCGAGGGCGAAGTTCGCCACGATCGCTTGCGGCGTGTAGCCGATCGACTGCACGTAGGCCTCTGCGGCGGGTGAGTAGGTGGTCATGACCAGTCCTCCAGGGTTCGTGTGACGGCGTGGCGTGCCGCGAGTGCGGCGAGGGTGGCGGCCGCGACAATGGCGGCAGCGATGAGGAGACGGCGGCGGGTCATAAGCGGGCCTCGAATGCGGTGACGCACGCCAGACAGGTGATCTCCCGCGACAGTGCTGCCCGGATGAGCCCGCGCCGCGTCGCGAGCCGCACGTTCGGGGTGAGCCCGCAGAGCGTGGCGTCCTTGACGAGTACGTGTCGCTCACGGGTCGCCCGTACGAGGATGGTGACCCGTTCGCGGCCCGTGATTCGGGCGGACTCGTTGTACTTCCGGGTAGCGATCCGAATGCGTGCGCGATGGGCGGCCGACAGCGGGTGGCCTTCGGTCGTCAGGCACGCACTGCCGATCTGCGCCCCGCAGAATCCGCACGCCACCGCGAGGATGGCGACCCGAAGATGAGAGCGACCGTCGAACCGCTCGCCCGTGAGGACGAGTGCCCGACCGAGGCTGTACTGGTGGCTGGTCCTGGTCATGAGCGGGCCACCCGTGCGGCACGGCGCTGCTCGCGCTCGCGAGCCTCAGCGGCCTTGTCGAGCCAGGCCAGGAAGAGCCAGCCACCGGCGACCATGACGATCAGGCCGACGATGACGCCGACCGCGATCCACAGGCCGGTCATGAGAGCCCCCAGAGGATGACGACGACCGCGCCGACAATGGCGAGGATTGCGAGGCCGAGCATCGGGGGGATACGGCGCAGCAGGGCGATCATCGGGCGTCCTCTCCATAGCGCTCGAACACCCAGCGGGCGATACGTGCGCGGACGTCACGGTCGAGGTCGGCCATGGCTCCCGCGATGTCGTGGAGTGCTTCGACCTCGGGGTCCTCGAACTCGGGCTCGGGTTGGAGTTCGTCCCAGGGAATGTCTGCGCCGCCGGGCATCATGCCGCACCGCCGAGGAACGCCACGAAGAACGCGAACAGGTACGCGGCGGCGACGATGGCGAGGCCACCCAGGAGGTACGTGCACCAGTTGTGATCCGGGGCCTCGCGGTCCACGGGGTTGGCCGGGGGCAGCCGGTGGGCGGACGTGACGCTGCTCATCAGAACGCCAGCCGTCCGAGTCGGAGCATCGCCGCATTGAACTGCGACTTGTGCATCGGGCAGTCCGCCACGGTGTGCGTGACCTGGTCGTCGCCATCGCGGACGCACGTACAGCGCGTCTCGATCACGGTGGGCGCTTCAAACGCGCTGACGTCGGGGGAGATGGTCACGGTCGTCACGGGCTCGGACTGCTCCATCTGGTCGGCGATACGCCTCAACTGGGCGGCGATGTCCCGCAGCACGAGGGCGTTGAGGTCGCGGGTCATGAGCGCCACTCCGCCGCGTGGTACGCCTCGTACGCGTCAATGGCTGCGGACGCGTCCTCGAAGCGATCCCGCCGCAGCTCGAGCGAGGCCAGCCAACCCGCCGGCGGCCACGGCACCCAGTCGGGCACGATGGCCGGGTTGATGAGTTCGCACGTCAGGACGCGCGTCAGCCGCTCGCACAGCGGGGCATCGTCCGCCCCGTGGTGATGGGCGGAGACGCTGTATTCCACGCGGCCGCTGTCGTGGCGGGTGGCGGTCCACGAGACGGTGTGAACGGGCTTTCCGTCGATGGCGGGCCCGTCCGGGGTATCGATCTGCACCGAGACCTGGAGGTACGGTCTCGCCTCTGTCTGAGTCATCGTGTAGCCTTCTTTCTTGAGAGATGGCCCGGTCCTGCGACCGGGCTGTTTTCTTTGCTTGCGTTTGGGTGCCAGTGGGACGAGCGCCTTCCCCTGCAACTCGCCCCACCAGCGGATCGGATTAGCCCACGCCGTTGTTCACACGGACGTCGATGCCGGCCTGGACGGTGGCGACGACGGACGCGAACGCGGTCTCGAGGGCGACGTCGGGCTCGATGAGGTGGACGCCGAGGGTGAGGCCGCCGGAGTTGATCCGGTACCGGAACTTCGCGGTGATCTCGACGGGCTCGGACCCCATGAACGGGCGGAGCACGAGGACCAGTTCGGCCGGGATGGGCAGGTCGCCCTTCTCGCCAGCCTTGCCCTCGATCGTCTCCTCCCAACGGAACACTCGGGCCCCGTTCGGGAGGAGGTTCTGCATCTTGAACGCGACCTCGGTGTGAGCCTCGAGGGTCTGGCAGATGTCGAGGAGCTTCGCCCCGTCGGGGGCGCCGATCGTCGACAGGTGGTCCTCGATGAACTGGGCGAACGTGACCTGGTCGAGGAGCTTCCCGTCGATCCGGGCCCACTCGATCCACTCGCGCGACTGGGCGACGCTGAGGACGGCCGTGTGGTCGCGGTTCCCGTCGACGCTGTCGAGGATGGCCGTGACGCGCCGCTGCTCGAGCGACGCCCACACCTCGAGGGACTCGGGCCAGTCGTATCGCCCGATGTAGTCGAGGAGGCTGGCCGCATCGACGACGGTGACCTTACGGGCGACCCGGGCTGGCAGGAGCGCGCCCTGTGCCCGGTCGTACGCGGGTGTCGTGAGGAGTGTGACGCCGCCGTCGCCGTCGGGGACGGCGTACATCTGGCCGTCGACGACGACAGTCGGGTCGGTCGCTGCGATCGCGAGGCATGTGATGGAGTCGACCGCGGCGTCGGTCAGGTTCGTGAGGTTGGTGGTCACTGTGCGAGTCCGTTCTGGTTCTGGTTGCGGCGGGCCTCGAGGCTGGGGAGCTCGGGCTGGTTGGGGTCTCGGCGGGTCGGGTTGCCCTTCTTGTCGATGAAGAACGACGTCGGGACGCGGGAGAACTCGGGCAGGTTGGTCTTGACCATGTCCTTGACTTGGATCCGGCCCTGACCGTCGAACGCAACCCCGATCGTGAGGGTCAGGGTTCCGCCCTTGCCCGTGTCCTGGACACGGTCGAGGAGGTCCCACAGCGCGTCAGACAGCTCGCTGTTCGTCGCCCCCTCGGCCAGCTCGCGGATGAACTCGTCGAACTTGCGCGGCTCGATGTTGTCGTCGATGTCGCCGGTCCGAGGATCTGTACGCACTCTCATGTGGATCCCTTCTGGTGGTGGTTGCTGCTACTTGCGTTTGGTGGGCCAGCGGAACCGGGGACTCTTGGGGCGTCGGCCCGGTTCCGCCAGCAGGCCTCGGGCTCCCAGGAGGCGAGCCCGAGACGATCAGGGGGCGGCGATGGACTGGCGCTCGATGTAGTCGGCCACGGCGCTGACCGGGACCCGCCACAACTTGGGGCCTGCTCTGAACGCGCCCTTGAGTGAGCCGTCTTTGATGCGGGACCTCACGGCATCGGGGCCGATCCCCAGAACGCGGGAGGCTTCGGCGACGCTGTACGGCTGGGGCGGGAGGTCGCGGTACGTCATGACTCCCCCTTGGCGTAGGCTGCGGCCTTTTTTGGATTTCCCTTGACGAAGACGAGAACGTGCTGATGCTTTCGCGTTAACCTCCGATTTGACACGAACGGAGACTCCGCGCGCAGCGAACCCGACGCGATCATCTCCAGATAAATCGCGTCGTTATGAAGGTGCGCCCCCGCGTCCTGAAATGCCCTGATCGTCTCGGCTACGAGCCCCCGATAGTTGCCCCCCTTGTCGCGAACGTCCGAGATAACCCAAACGGCGAAGCGGTCCCGCCGCAAATAGCCGAGGGCGTCGCGGATGGATTGCCGGTACCGTTCGAGAAACAGGGGCCATGGCATGTTGCTGAGGTCGCGCTCGTCGTGTGAGTAGACCTCCAGGTCGGCATAGGGAGGACAGGTAAATACGAGGTCGAATTCATCGTCTGGACCGAACGTCTCTCCAAGCCGAGTAGCGTCACCTTCAACCCACACCGGGGTGATACTGCTCCCCAGGTGGGCCTGTGCGCGGTTGGCCTCAACCTGCTCCGGGCGTAGTTCGACGCCGTAGTACCAACGCGCCAGTACGGAAGCCGCCACGCCCCGCACGGACCCGCCGGCAAATGGATCTAGCACGCGGGCACCGGGCGGCGTAAACCATCGGTAGGCCAGTTCGCAAATGACCGGATCGAAGATAGACGTTCCGCCTATCGCGGCGATCTTCGCCGATACAGGGTCTCCGTCGCCTGCGTTATAGGTGAGCGAATCGCCCCGGCCCACCTCCGACTCGATGCCCATTGAGAGCCAGCGACGCTTCCGGTCCTGCCATAACCCCGCACGGGCATCCAGTACAGAGAACGGCGGAACGACGAAACGGTCAGCCAGGCTCACGGGGGGCGGCGCCTGATAGTCGAACAGGCCGACGTCCTCTAGCGCCTCAACGCTCTCGGCGGTCATGCCGCTGTCCGCTCGACCTTGAAGAGGTTGTCGAGGGTCGCGCCGAGCGCCAGGCACATGGCCGCCATGAAGCGCGGGCCGGGCTGTTGCTTGCCGTTGGTGACGCGGGAGACGGTGCTCTGGTCGATGCCCATCGCGGCGGCGAGGCTGGCGTCGGTCTCGAGCTGGTGCGTCTCGCGGAGCGCGTTCACCATGTCCCAGCGGACCGCGAGGCTTGGTTGCGTTGTGCTCATACCTGAACTATACGCAGCGCACGTGCGCAAACGCAACCTTTCGATTATAACAATCGGGGTGTCAGTCCCGGGGCCGTCCGTGGCGCGACTTGGGAACCACACGAACGTCATTCGGGCTAGGCATGTTGCGTCAACGCAAGTCACACGGAAGGCTGTACGGGTGAACTCACAGCGCTCTAGCCTTGATTACATGCCGTGGTGGAAGTACGTGGAGCAGGTGGCTCGGGGTGACACCCAAGCAAGGATCGGGGCGCGCATCGGCGTTACCGGACCGAGCATCGGCCGTTGGTCGAAGGGTGCCCTACCCGATCCGTCAACAGCCGCCGCTTTCGCCAGGGAGTATGGGCGACCCGTGCTCGAGGCGTTCGTCGCGGCCGGTTTCCTCACAGCAGAGGAAGCCAAGCAGCGACCCAGCCAGCGGCACTCGATCACCGCATACGACGACGACGAGCTGGTGAAGGACATCAGCCGGCGACTAACTCAACGGAAGGGTGAGCGTGATGCACAGGCAAAGCCGAAACAGAAGATCGTCAACGGGGACGGTCAGCCCGTCATGCCGCCGCCAGTCGAGCCGCCGCGGCCGCGAGCACGTGGTCAACGACCCGTTCTAGGCGGTCAGGACACAGACCCGAATCTATGAGGACCATCTTCTGCGCCAGGAGCACGAGTGCGTCCATGTGCAGGTCGTCGACCCAGACGGGCCGGATGCCGAGCAGGTCTAGCAGGGGGATGGGTTGGCACATGGGCGCATCATGCGCCTTGTCGGACATAACGGCGGCTTAGGCTCCCCTTACTTTCTCATCTGACGCCTCTTCCAATGCTTCCTGTGTAGTGGTACCTTGGCTACTAAGGCTAGCAACTTGGCTAGCAGGGACACCGATCTACGCTCAGAAGCCAAGGTTTCCTAAACCATGTGTCGGGGGTCCGATTCCCCCCAGGGCCGCCGTATAACCCCTAGTGGGGGCGGTGAACCGAGGCCAATACGGCGTAAGCGCGGGGGTTCATAGGCTAGCAGTTAGGCTAGCAGGGATGAGGAGCCATGGCGACGGTCACGAAGACGATCGAAGTGCAGGTCAACGTCTGCGACACATGCGGGCGTGACACAACGGGCGACCAGTACCCGTACCGAGAAGGGCTGTGCTTCATCTGCTACGGCCGGAAGCGCTGCTCCGAGAACGGGCACTACATCCGGTTCAACGAGCGCGAGATGCCACCGATCAAGGGTGAGGGTGAGGTCGAAGCCTTCTGTGAGGTCTGCGACATGACGCTTCACGTGCACGTGAAGGTGCTTAGCGAGACCCCGAGCGCATGAGTAAGCCGCAGTTCCGGTTCAACTACAAGCGCCTCGCGGTTGATGAGAGCGGTTACTACTACCCGGATTGGCAGAAGGCGGTTCCGCTCACCGTCCTCGCCAATACCGAGAAGGAAGCCGAAGCGCTGGCGTTCAAGGTCTCGGGAACTCCATCACGTCGCGGATGGGGTTGGCGCCTGAGGCTCATCGACTTCCACCAGGTCATGCCCATCACCGAGGAGGACGGCCATGAGTGAGTTCAGAACCGGCTACCGGGCGGCACTCACGGACGTTGCCGAGATGCTGCGCGCTATGAGTGCGGCAGAAGTCATGCCCCTGACAGCCGAGCAACTCACCATCTCCGCGCCGATCGGTCGGACCGCTGAACTCGCGCTCCGCCATGCCGCCTACTTCGTCACGCAGATGCCCACCGATCACCAGGCGATGGAGGCGACCGGCCATGAGTGAGACCCCGCTCGACCTCGCCGAGATCCGCAGGTGCTACATCCCGGACATGCTCGAGGCCCGGAATCGCGAGGGGAACCAATGCGACTGCAACTGGCCAGATTCCGTGAGCATCGATGGCGATTGGCTCCATGTGGCAGGGGAGCACTTCGCGGCCGCCGTCGATGAGGTCGAGCGGCTGCGAGCCGAGAACGCGGCGCTAGACGCCTCGCTCAACTCCATGGACCACTTCGCCATGGTGGCCGAGAAGGTCGAGCGTCGGAACAACGAACTAGTGGCCATCAACGAGGTGCTGCACGCGGAGAATGTCCGCCTAGCCCAGGAACTCGCGTCGTGACTCGTGGCCGCCGTGGCGCTGGCAGCACCTACCGCAACTGTGGCCCCCGGTTCGGCTGCCCGCCCGTGGTCGACGGCGCCCGGCCCCCGCACCGCTGCAAGGCGCAGCACATCGCGTCCATGAGCATCGGCACCGGGGATTCGCGCCGGCGCATCACGGCGAGGCGGGCCACCAAGACGGAGGCGTTGGACGAGCTCAACCGGATGCGGCTCAAGCTGCAGCAGGGCATCATCCCCGACACGGTCACGCTCGGCGAGTGGCTCGCGGCGTGGCTGACGATCCGCCTCGAGGAGTACGAGGCGGGCGAGTTGAAGTGGACCGCGCTGCAAGCGAACCGATCGCACGTCACGAACTGGCTCAGGCCGCTGCTCGGCAAGGTCCGACTGCAGGAGTTGACGCCGGAGCACGTGCGCCAGTTGAAGCGGTCGCTGAACAAGGCGGGGCTGGCTGCGCAGACTCAGCGGAACGTCCACACGACGCTACGTGCGGCGCTGCGGCGGGCGATGGCCGATCGGCGGATCACGTACAACCCGGCCGAGGTCGAGGCTGCCCCGCGCCGGTCGAAGGTGACAGCGACCTCGCACCGCGCCCTGCCGCTCGAGCTGGTGACGGGCATGTTCGCCATGTGCGAGACCGCGCGCGAGTTGGCCCGGATCACGGTCGGGCTGACGACGGGGCTACGGCCGGGCGAGATCCGCGGACTGCGCTGGTCTGACGTGGACCTGACCGAGCGGGAGGGGGTCGTGTCCGGGGCTGTGCGCGTCGCTGCGACGTTGGCGCGGGTTGAGGGGGCACTCGTGCGGACGGAGCCGAAGACGGTGTCCAGCGTCCGTACGATCCCGCTGCTGCCCATGACCGCGGCGGCGCTGTACCAGTGGCGGGCCGAGTCGGGCGGGGCCGGGTGGGTGTTCCACGGGTTCCGGGGGCCAGCCTTCCCTGAGGCGCCGGAGCGGGACGGCAGGGCGTGGCGGGCGGTGACGTGGCGGGTCGGGATCGAGGACTTCACGCCACACGGTGGCCGGGCCACGGCTGGCAGCGTGCTCATGAGCCTGGGCGTGCCGCTGCCGGTCATCGCGGACATTCTCGGCCACTCGCAGGTCAGCACGACCGCGGACTGGTATACGCACAGCAGCGTGGCCGATCGGCTTGCTGCGATCACCCAGTACGGCGCATACCTCGAGCTCGGCTGACCAGAAGACGCACAAAAGCCCCGCCCATCCGGAGATGAGCGGGGCGTTGGGCCTCGACGATGCGACGAGGGGGTCAGGCTGCTGTGTCAGAATGCCGCCGTTGTCACCTTGGTGATGTTGGTGCATCCTGTCCCCTTGAAGTACGTTGCCGTGATGTTGCCCGCGTCGATATCGGGACCAAGTGACACCATGTCTGCATTTTGCAGGCTTACGCCGTATGCCTGCGTATGGGTGGCCTGATCGTCGCCGAGAACGTTTCCTGAGATGGCAACGTGGCTTACCAAGTGACCCGCGACGGCGATCCCTGCGTGACCGGCTGGTGTCCCTGAGGAGAGCCGGTCCTGTCCATTGTTCATCAGCACGTTTCCGGTGATCGTGATGTCTCGGTCACCAATGGATGTTGGGTCCCCGATATCTATTCCGCACATATTATTGCGAAGGCAGATGTTATCGGATACCTTGCCTCGCAGATTCCCGAGGGCGACAGTGATGCCCATATCCCCGCCGTCATTGGACGTGTTGCCGCTAACCTCGAAGTCCTGGCAACTGGAGAGACTGATCTGATCTGCGGTGCCGGGGGTGGTGGGATCGGCGTAAGCGGTACCGTGCCCGATGATCGTGTTGCCGATCACCCTTGGGCGGGTGTGTTCAAAACCTAGATATCCTGAGAACTGGATCGGATACTGCGCGCCGAGACCGGGGTGCATACTCGAGATGTGGTTCTTTTCGATGAGTAGGTCGATGGACGTGCAGCCGGCTGCGTTATTCCCGACCATCTGTATGCCAAAGCCGCAGTTGGTAATCCGGTTTCCGCGGATCTTTGTATTTAGGTGATTGTTGTGGCCGACTACCGCGATGCCTACTCCGTCAAAATTGTTGTTGTCGATGTGGGCATCTACCATGTCCGCGCCGGGTCCGAGTCCCGCCATTTGAATGCCGTACTGTGACGTATAATTGTCAAGAATGGTACAGCCGGTGACCGTGGGGCGGGTCATGGCACCGAAAAGATTGACGATTGCGGACGTGATTACGCCGTTTCCGTTGATCGTGAAGCCTGAGAGTGTGGCGTCTGTTGAGCCTCCTGCGAATAAAATCAGCGAGGTTCGGCTAGTACCAACCGCCTTGAGGGTGACCCTGCTATCGCAGATCATGGTCACGCGGGCATCGAGTGTGAGCGTCCCCGCGAATGCGTAGCCGGCGGCGGTGTACGGGACGAGTACGGTTCCGCCTCCGTTAGCGATTGCTAGGGCGATCTTGGCCTGGACGTGGGCGGTGGAGTCGGTGGTGCCGTCGCCGTAGGTTGCAGCATCGACCACAAAGGCGTCCGGGGTCGAACCGCCACCAGAGCCAAACCGCGAGTCATCGCCCGCCGCGACGGTTCCTGCTGTGGTGCCTACTGGCGGGATCGCTGCGAGGGCTGCGTCAACCCCGTCGGCCCAGCCAAGCATCCCAGAATCTCCAGCTGTATGCGGCATGTCAGTTCTCCTCAGGTTGGACGGGTTGGGGTGCGGCGGATCAGTGCGAGGTGACCCGCAGGTACCAGGTGTCGTCGAGAATCTGGCCCGTGGACGTCGTCACCCGGCACAGGACGTAGACCTCGGTTCCGCTCGCCCCGGACAGGCGGGCGGTCACGACGGCGTCGGTCAGGGACGTTGCGTCTACGGTCGCGTTTGTCGCGGTCACGCCGAGCCGGTCGACGATGGTCACCTCGTGCGAGGCGATGGTTTCACCGGTGGCGAGCTGCGGCGCCCAGTTGTACGAGCGGTCCCTGGTCTCGTTCGGGTCGATCGTGTTGTCGGTCGTGGTCACGGAACGCTCCTGACGTGAGGACGGGCGGGGACGGTGCGGATGGGGTCTCGCGCGTCGACGGTGCGCGTATGGTCTCGGGCGGGGACGTCTCGGGTGTGGTCTCGAGCTTCGACCGTGCGCGCGGAGTCCCGGGCGGGGACGGTGCGAGCGTGGCCGGCGTCGACGACGGGGAGATAGGGGGTCGCGATGGTCGGCGCGGATGAGCCGTCCGCCCTTGCCGTGGTAATGCTGGCCACGGACAGGAGCGCGGTGACGATGGCCGCGAACGTGCTTGCCGCAGCCGTGGTGCTGCCGATGCTGGCGAGCAGCGTCGGCGTTGCGGACGCCCCGCTCTGCGCGGTGGTGGTGCTCGCCGCGGATGCGATCAGGGTCACACCGGCCGACCCGGACGCTGCCGCTGGGGTGGTCGACGTCACCTGGTAGACGACGCTGCCGACGACGACCGTTGGCGACGATGATCCGCCCGCGATGGCAGCCGTGACGGAGGATGCGCTGGCGAGCAGGGTCACGGAGGCCGTTGTGGCCGTGGTGGCCGCCGACGTGCTGACGATCCCGACCCGGGACGTTGGCGCCGATGCTCCGTCTGCGACCGCTACTGTCGTGCTCGCTACAGACGCGAGCAGGGCCGGACCAGACGCGCCGCCGGCGGTTGCCGCGGTCGTGCTCGAGGCTGCCGCGAGGAGCGTGACCATGGTGCTGCTATTCGCGGACGCGACCGACGTTGAGGATGCGGCTGCCCGAAGGATCGGGGCTGACGAACCGACTGCGGTCGCGGCTGTGGTCGAGGTCGCGGCGTAGGTGATGCCGACCCGCGCGGGCGCGGATGAGCCGTTGGCTGTGGCTGCGGTCGTGCTCGATACGGACGCGAGCAGGATTGGCGCCGATGACCCGGCCGCAGTGGCTACGGTGGTCGAGGTCACGGCGTACGTGGAGGGTACGAACGCGGGGGTGTAGTTGACCACCGACTTCACGGCGTCCACGGACATGATCCCCGACGACGTGCCTGTGTGGGTGCCGGTGACCCTGATTGTCAGGTTGGCAAGGTTCGCCCACGAGACGCCCGTGAACGTGAACGTCTGACTGTTGGTCGTGGTCGTGGTTAGGGTCATGGTCTGCGAGGAGCCGACCTGTGTGGCCCCGTCGAACAGGCCGACGGTCATGCTCGTCCAGCGCGCCACCGTGTTGACGTAGCCGTAGACAGTGACCGCTACTGAGTCCACCGACGCGGGCGCCGCCCCGATCGCAGTCTGTGCCCCGTAGCCGGAGCAGCCGATGTAGCCGACTGCGCCGGACGTGCTCGTGGTGTAGGTGGCGAAGGCGGCATTGTTCGCTGCCGTCGCGTAGGTCGGGTTGGCCCAGGTGGTACCGCTGGTGGCCGGGGTGCCGGACGCCCACAGGGCGGGGGTGGTGATCTTCACGGCCCACATCAGCCGCTCAACGGTGTAGGCGCTATTGGTGGAGGTCCATGCTGCCGACGCGGTCGCGCTGGTGTAGTCCACGAACTCGGTGGCGCCGTACGTGTAGCCGTACGTTGTCGCGTAGGCGGCGGACGTGTCGACAATCTCGGTCCCGGCCGACCATGACCCGGAGTACGGGCCGGCGTAGGTCGAATCGGTGTACTGTCCAGCGGCGCCGTAGACCTGGTTCTTGCCCGTCAGGCTGCTGATGGTCGGCCCGGCGCCGTTGTACGCGACCCCCGTGGCCCCCACCGCGTTGACCCAGGTCGTCGCGGGGGGGAACTCGTAGAAGTCGAACACGGCCGGGTAGTTGCTGGGGCCGTGGGTGGTGGTGACCGTGTCGGACCCGGCGGCGGATGGCAGGTACCAGACGTACACGCCGGTGTACGCGAGCGCGGACCCGCCGAGCGTCCAGCCGGTCGC
>Ga0209429_10000812_pt1 | contig 20360 bp, 26 predicted proteins | sample BarGraNGADG00212_3_FD_184493 | JGI IMG/M metagenome (GOLD analysis project Ga0209429, IMG submission 184493) | Arctic peat soil microbial communities from Barrow, Alaska - Barrow Graham LP Ref core NGADG0004-212 (SPAdes) (version 2) | ecosystem: Environmental > Terrestrial > Soil > Wetlands >...
CAAAAATTAACGAATTTGGGCGACAGTCAATTTTTGAATTCAGACAAATAGGCGGCAAAGATCCCAAAGGGTCAAAACGCTTAACGCAAGGGGTAGACGAAAATCTCCACAGAGGAGAACTCAGTCTATAAAATGGCAGGGAAGCCTACCATACAATGTGCGGCAAAACTCGCTTAAACGAGGTTGCTGTGAAACGGAGCGCCCTTAAAATAATAGCCCTAACCCAGAAAATAGCTGACGCCTTGTTTTTTAAGGGATCAGCAGCAAAGTTTTTTCTGGTAATCTTTCGGTGAGAAGCCGATAAGCTTTCAAATCGGGCAAGCGTATAAGAATAGAGAGATGACTTTGGCTATCGTATTTTGGTAGCAAGGCAAAAGCTTCGAATATGGGTGCTTAGAACGTCCCACCCAAACCTCGTTTTTACAGGAGTTTTTGCGCTTTCACAGCACGAGACTATTCATTTTCAATCTGGTTCAAGGAAACTGGTTTTTCTCGACCGCTTTGTTTCAAAAGGCCGAGGGATAAAGCAGGTGGCATTAGGGCAGGGCTAATGTAATGTTAGCTTAGAAGGTGTAAAACCTTCCGTTTGGGAATAGTAATACTCCCAATTTCCTTTCGAACAGTAATGTTCAAAAAGGCGCCAAAAACCACTACCTCATTAACACGGATCTTTTTCTGTATGAAAAAGAGTATTTGTGTATTTTTATTGTAGTTTCTACAACTTTCGAAGGTTTCCTCTTGTTTTACTACTAATAAAACAAAAAGGTTTCGAAGGGCAATGTAAGGCTTAGAACTTTTAAGCTGGCGCCTTGTTCTGTAAGGTGGCCCATTTGGTTGCTGAAAAGCAACTGAGAAATTTTCGTTATTGAAGGGGGGATCTAATCTTCTCCCCTTCTTTACCAAAAAGCTTTATTAAAATTTTAATTAAAATTTTATTAAAAAGGGGGTTAATTATGGATTTGCAGGACAGTACTTTTCTCTTAAAAAACATATTAGTTTCTGAGCTGGATCAAGCCTCGGCTCGCAATAGGCTTTGGACTAGAAAATTGACCTGCGTTAGCTATGCCGACGCCCAGCTTTCCGCAAAAATAGCAAAGGAGATAGCCCATGTTCTTTCTAAGAGGCCCTTTGTTTTACTAATTCTGCGCGACAGCACAAGCGTAGCCCTTTATACCGAAGCCCAGCTTTTGAAGCGGGGCATAGTTCGGCTTCAAGTCCCCGGTATTTATCAATATTGGGGTGCAAAAACTGTCCCAGCAGAGCTCCTTTTTAGAAAAAAGAAACAAAAGAAGGGCCAACCTGATGAAAATGCTGCAATAGTGGTGGATCTAAAAACTCAATGGCTGGAAGTTTTGCCGTTCGAGTGCCGGCACCTCAATGGAAAATTAGTGCTTCGAGGGGCCACCTGGTTAGAGCATCTTCGGTTAAAAACTGAAAAAGATATTCTCCATATCGAGAACGAAGCCGTCTGGAAGAAGGCTACAAAAAAAGAACGGGCAAAGTTGGACTATTGCTCTATTACGGCTTTTGATAGAGTTTTAGTGGTAGGCCTTCTTCGCAAGAATTATATGCACTTAACACCCCAGGCTCATTATTATTTTTCTACTGCTGACAAGTATGTTAAAAAGGCAACCCCGAAATATGTTCATCAATTTATTTTCGCGGTCAGCCAGCAAAACCGGTATAGGTTTTTCCCAAGCAGGGGTAAATAGCCTCAAAAACTTGCCCGTTTCTAAGCCCTATAAAAGAACTACCCTATAAATACACGGCAAACAATTTGAAACCCTCGCCTTGCCCCCGTGAAGGGGCTGTTTTTTTAAGCAACCTTTACCTTTAAGCCCTCAACCCAGCCTTATCCTTGAATACTTCAATTTTGGCAAAAAAAGAATTGATATAAGGACTAAAAGAGAATTAAAAATTGAAACAAAAAAAGCTACCTCCTAAGGGGTAGCCTTTTTTCGTTCCTTTTAGTGCCTTCAAGGTCTCAAACTAAACCTTCAAACCAAGCCCTAGCTAAACCATTTATTTTTAGCATATTTGTTCCTTTTTCAAGGTCGTGGCGAACACTTCGGTGAAGCGGGCTTGGAATATAAATAATTATTTGTTTTTCCATATGGTGCTCCGCACTTCCTTCAAACCGAGTATTTATATAAGTGGGAGTTCCCCAACCGCGTCGGGTAATTATTTTGTTTTTGGCTTTCTCTGAAAATCTTTCAATATTAGCTTCGTAATATTTTTCTCTCATCTCCGACACTTTTTCAGGATTAGCTTTTCTCCATTTTTTGCCGTTCTCATAAACTTTTTCTTTATTTTCTTGATAATATTTTTTTCTATATTCCAAAACTTCTTCTTTATTTTCTTGATAATATTTTCTTTTCGCCGCCTTAACTTTTTTAGGATTAGCTTTTCTATATTTTTTACTTCTCTCGTTAACTTTTTCTTTGTTTTCTTGATAATATTTTTTGCTATATTCCGCAACTTTTTCAGGATTAGCTTGATAATATTTTTTTCTATATTCCGCAACTTTTTCAGGATTAGCTTTGATCCATTTCGCAAGCCTTTCAAGACCAGCTTTTTTCCGTTCTACCGCTTTTTCAGGATGAGCTTTTTCCCATTTTCTCCTATTTCCGGGATTAGCCTTTCTCCACGCTTTGCCTACCGCCGCCTTTCTTTCAGGATGAGCTTTATTCCATTTTGTTCCCATTTTTTTCTACCTCTCAATAATTTCCTTTGAAGCTTCACGAAGCCTTTTATTTCGGCTTTCGCTTGTGTTATACAAAAACCCTAAAAAGTGGCAATTTCTTTTAGCTATAATGAAGAAAAGGGGTTGGTGCCTCGCAGCAACAACCTCTTTTCTCTAAGCGGAGCCCTTGCGGGGCTTCTAATGGTGCCAAATTTCTTTGGCGATATTTTGTTATACAAGTATTAAAAGCTTGAAAAAAGTGTCAATTTTTGGCATGAAAAAAGGCAGAATTGCTTCTGCCCTTCTTCCTTTTGCCGATTTTGAGAGGGGGGCTCTTCGCCACGATCCCTTTCCTTCTCTACGGAAGTTATTTACGTTATACAGAAAGATCAAAAAGTGGCAATTTTTAAGGCTATAAAAAAAGAAGGGGTAGGTATTTGCCCTACCCCCTTAGAATAACCTCGCCACAAGCCCGCAAACGGGCAACTATTAGGCTTCAAAATAGAAAAAGAAGGAGTGATATATGCCTACATCACTCCTTCAAGTTAGAAAATTTTTGTTCGATCCGCTTTGGTTTTTGTTAGAAAACCAAGCCTTCTTATATTTCTCTATTCCTTTCAGCCCTTCTAGTCGAACCCGTAGGTCTTGTGGCACTCACTCAGCTTGCAGGGAGTGAAGTTGATGTCCCGTTCAATGCGCGGGCTACCCAGGAACCGCAACGCTTCAATTTCATCAAGGCTGCTATAACCTAATTCATTTTCTTGTAGCCCCGTCACGTAGCCAAACAAAACCCTGGCGGCTTTGTTGTAGCTTGTAAAATACCCCGTATAACTACCGTAGGGGTCAAACAATCGCAAAATGACTAGCGGATCAGGAATGTCCTGTTCCCCAACTTTTGCAAACTGTCCCTCAATTTCTTTAGTGATGAGTTTCATTTCTGCGCCTTAGATTAAAACAAAAAGCAGCATTACGAAAGCAAAAACCACCAAACCAATTAACAAAAAAGCTGATCCTTCTGATATTTCTCTATTCATTTTGCCACCTCCCAAGGTGTAAAAGAGATACAAAAGCTCTAACAAACTTTTGTTCTTTTTGTTATACAAAAACCCCGGAAAGTGGCAATTTTTAAGCCCTTAAAAAAAGGGGGGTAGCCAAATATATGCTACCCTCTCGTTCAGGTCAGCCTTGGGCTTAGAAACGGGCTATTTTTGGGCTTCAAAAACAAAAAAAGAAGGAGTAGTAAAAACTACTCCTTCAAGCTAGAAAATTTCTGTTCGATCCGCTTTGGTTTTTGTTAGAAAACCAAGCCCCTCTTTTTATTATTTAACTTTACACATCTGGCTATATAGTCTTTTGCTAATTCTTTACAGGCAACCGAACAACCCTCTTTACACCAGCGAGCTACTTGACGATCGCTTAAACCTAAACTTAGATCCATAGGGCAACCCTCCGAAAGTTCTTCTTTGGCTGCTACCAATTTGCAGTTACCTTTTTCGTCTCGCTCAACTTTAATATTTATATTCATTTCAGGCCCTTTTTATATAATTCAACCCTTGCCATTCGGCTCCTATAATTAGAAGCTATTTTGTGATAACCCCTGGGCGTTGGAGAACCAGCGGGGGCGAATAAAAACTCCGGCAAGGCTTCTCGTTCGTTTTTTTCTTCAACCGTTATAACCTCGCCAGTCTCGCAATCTACATAAATCACATCAAGCCCCATATTGTTTTTCATTTCTGCCCCAATAAAGCAAAAAGGCCATTGCCCGCTGTTCCAAAGCTAATTCTGCTTTCAAAACCTTGTTCGGCTTCAAGCCTTTCCTGCTCTAAGATCTCCTTAAAAGTCCAAAAGAAAACTTGTCCGTTATTAAGTTCTACTTCAATAAGGCCGTTCCAACCACCTACTTTAATATGTTTAATATTCTTATTCATTTTGCCACCTCCCAAGGTGTAAAAGAGATACAAAAGCTCTAACAAACTTTTGTTCTTTTTGTTATACAAAAACCCCGGAAAGTGGCAATTTCTCTTAGGGGAAGGCATGAAAAAAGGCAGAATTGCTTCTGCCCTTCTTCCTTTTGCGCGTCGCCTTCTTTTTTAAGACATTTTTGTTATACAAGATCCCTTAAAAGTGGCAATTTCTAAGCGCTTAAAAAAAGAAGGACTAAAACTTTTTTCAAACAAAAAAAAGAAGGAGTGCTAGAAAACTACCACTCCTTCAAGTTAGAAAATTTCTGTTCGAGCTACTTTAACTTTTGTTAGAAAGTCAAGCACTTATTTATCGTTCCAGTAACTTTCTAAAATATTGATAAGATCTATTTCGACTTCGTCTTTGCTCGCCGCTTTTCTATTTTCATAAAAAGTTAGCGCGGCTTCTTTAAGCTTTGCTACTCTTTCGTGTTCAAAGCATTTTGCGGCTTCTTTTTTCGCATAGGCTTTCTCAGTAGCGGTAACTGGAAAATCATACCAAACCCCTCTACTCCATATAAAATCGTGATCTTCGTCTATTTTTTTCATTTTCTCTTTCATTGTCATTTTTTTCATTTCCGCCGCCTATACTTCCAAAACCGCATTATAAATTTTAGTTAAAAGGTTTTGAATAAAAAATAGATCTTCTTCCTCTCCGTTCCAAGCTCCGAAAGGATAAGATCCGGCTTCAATAGCTTCTACTAAAAGCTCTTCTATTTTGTGAGCTTCCGGGACTGTCAAGGCTAAGTTATGTAAGGTTTCCATTTCAAGCTCTGGCGCTAGCGAAATATATAGCTAAAAGCTCGTTCCTTTCGGCGTCTTCTATCTCGTCGTCTTCGTAGCCTTCAGCTTCCATAATAGTACTCATAAGGCCAAGCTGAGCCTCTAAGCTTTCTGTAAAATCTTCCGGATATTCAACTTCTGCGGTCAAAACTTCTCTCTTTGTTAGCTTTTTCATTATGCCACCTCCCAAGGTGTAAACAAAAAGCCTTAATAGCCTTTTGTTCTTTTTGTTATACAAAAACCTTGAAAAGTGGCAATTTCTCTTAGGGGAAGGCATGAAAAAGGGCAGAATTGCTTCTGCCCTTCTTCATTTTCGCGCAAAACCTTCGGTAATTGCTAAACCCTTGGGAAGTTTAGAACATTTCTGTTATACAAGATCAAGGAAAAGTGGCAATTTCTAAGGGCTAATAAAAAGGGGGGTAGGTATTTGCCCTGCCCCCTTAGAATAGCCCCGCCTTGCCCTTGTAAAGGGGCAACTAAGCGCTACGGTTTAAGGCTCTTAGTAATAACTACGGTAACTTGGCGAGCCACCGGGACAACGCCCTTCAAAAGCCCGTCAGTAGGAACAATAGCGGTCAAAACCTCGTCTATCTTACGAAGAAGAACGGGTGTGGCTTCGGCTGAGAATAGCGGGATCGTCTTACCTGTGAGGGTAAGGTTGCGAGCAAGCCGGGGCGCGTTGGTTAGCGTATAAGGCGTTGAAGCTTCAAGAATATATAGGTAAGCCCAATGCGTAGCGGGCACATCTGGGAAGCGAACGCTTGCTTCAAGGCTCGTTATTTGGGGAACGGCACTAATTTCACGGCCAAGCACTCGGGCAAGAATAGCGGTGGCTTCCGCGCGAAGAAGGTTGCTGGTAGGCTTAAAAGTCCCGTCGGGATAACCGTTAATATAGCCTTTGCCCTGCATTGCTGCAATATAACCCGCCGCCCAGTAAGTAGCAGGAACATCTGGGAAAATGGAGAACGGCAAATTTTGGAGCGGGGCAACTTTAAGTAAGCGTAATAGTGCGGTGGCTACTTCGGCCCGAGTAATAGGAGCGTCAGGGCGGAACTTGCCGGAGGTATCGCCGATCATAATACCTTCCTCTTTCATAATTTGAATAGCACTGGCAGCCCAATGCGTAGCAGGAACATCTGGGTAAGCCGGAGCAATAGTAGAACTACCAAGCCCAAGCGCTCTTGTTAGCGCGGCGGCCACTTCTGCTCTTGAAATATTCCGGTCTGGTCTAAAAGTTCCGTCGGGGTAGCCGTTAAGGAAGGTCTGTTGATATATTAAGGTAGTTTTTGGTAGCACTACCACCGGAGGAATAAGCTTGCGGGGCGCTCTAACAACGGGCTCCACAATAACCGGTAGAACCACAAGGCCTGGATCCAGAGTATAGCTCGCATAGACGGTAATATCAGCAGTAACTGGCGTTGTTGCGGCAAAAGTCGTGCCAGTGCCGTCAGCTTTTGTGGCCCAGCTATTAAAAATAGATCCTGTCAATATTGGAGCTTCTGGCAAAGTAATAGTAGCCCCAGCAGTAATACCTGTTATTGGAGCTATCGCACTGCCGCCCTGACTGTCAAAAGTAACAGTATAGGTAGCTGGCGTTGGCGTTGGATCCGGCGTCACAATTATCGGGGTAGGTCTAGTTCCAATGGTAGCCCCGTCAAGCGTGACAGCCCTTTGCGAGAACAGGCTCCCGTTAATCGAGGCGCCGTTTCGTAGCACAATAGTAGAAGCCCCCAAAATATTGCCTTCAAAGTGTGCGCCTGCGTAAAGCGTCGCAATATCGCCCACCTGCCAGAAAATGTTCGAGGCTTGGGCGCCGCCGCTCAAAAGCACCTTTATACCAGGAGCAAGCTCGAGCGTGCCCGCTATCTGGAAGATCCAGACATCGTTTGCGCCACCATTAAGCGTAAGATCTGTTGGTATCACAAGATTAGTGCTCCATTTATAGATACCGGGAACAAGAATAGTATTCGAAGCAATAGTTCCTCCGTCTAATTCAGCAACAGGAGCAAGCGTTGTCCGGGTAGCCGCGTCGGTATAAGCGGCATACATAGCATTTACCGCGGTTGTCAGCATAGTAGGGGTAGGCTCTGCATAATCAGCCGCATATATTTTTCCTGTTACTTGGGGAGAGGTTGCAAAAGTTCCCGTGTTATCCAGCATTTGTGAAAAGCCAGCCAGGGCACTCGCAAAGATTGGACTTACTCCAATGTCCCCCGCCACAAATGTAGTTCCAGTGGTTGAGATACCTGCTTCTGCCAATACCGAGAAATTGCCGGCCGTTCCAAGATTAACGGTTGCGGGACTGCCCCCACCAATAACGGGAACAACTGCCACAGGAGTAAAGATCGCAAAGACGGGTATATCAGCAATAACCGGCGTTGTTGCGGCGAAGGTTGTGCCACTTCCGTCTGGTATAGTGTTCCAGCTGGCAAAGGTAAAACCGGCTTTGGTTGGAGCTGGTGGCAGTTCAACGGTAGCGCCAGAAATAATACCCGTTATTACCACCGGCGTTGGAGTAAAATCGACAAAAGTAACGGTGTAGGTAGCAACGGGCGGCACCACCGTAGCTGTATAGGTCGCATAGACAGTAATATCAGCAAGAACCGGCGTTGTTGCGGCGAAGGTCGTACCAGTGCCGTCTATTGCGGTGTTCCAGTTAGCAAAGGTATAGCCAATTTCTGTTGGAGCTTCTGGAAATGGAACAACGGTAGCGCTATAAGGAATATTCATTGCGAAAGTTATCATCTCTCCATTTTGGTTATCAAAAATAACCGTGGAATAGGTAACGGGCGGCGTAACCACCGTAGCTGTGTAAATCGCATAAACGGTTTCATCAGTAATAACGGGCGTTGTAGCGGCGAAGGTCGTACCAGTGCCGTCTATTGTGGTGTTCCAGTTAGCAAAAATAAAGCCGTCTTTTGTTGGAGCTTCTGGCAAAGTAATCGTAGCGCCAGAAGTAATATTGGTTATAGGCGCTGGGGTTGGCGTTCCACCCTGGGCGTCAAAAGTAACGGTATAAGTAGGTATGGGTGGAGGTAGCGGCGTAGCCGTCATTATTACTGCTACCGAAGTAGCCGAAGCATTGACATCTGCCATACTAAAATAAGGCTCATAACCCGTTAAAGTTATTCTATAAGTGTAATAACCGCTTACCAAGTTAAGGCTTGCTGTCCCAGCGCTATCGGTGGTTAAGGTTTGAAGAGCAAGGTTAATATTTGCCCCAACAATAGGGTTAGTTCCGTCGGTTACGGTAAAAGTCACTGGGTATTGCGTTGTAGCGTCGTCGGCTTTTGCCGAAGGTATAGCAGTGAAGCTTCCGGCAAGTAAAGCCATTACCATACTTATTGCAATAAAGCCTGCTAAGAATTTTCTCATTTTGTTACCTCCTCTTCTGTTGTTGTTTCGGGGCTTTCCGTAGCCGGAGTAAGGTCAAGGCCCTCTTCCTGCGGCTTCCTGACCGCAAACCAAGCCGTCAGCATTAGTGAGACAATAAAAGCATAATTCAAAATAATAAAGAAAAGCATAAGTGCCCCATTAAACCAGCCAGGCATTTGAAAAGTAGGGTGCGCGGCGGAATAATAGCTGACACAATAACTAACAAAGGAAGCCATAAACCATTGGCAGAAGTAGTAAGCCGTCGCCAATGCGGTCGTAAGCAGCAGGAACAAGCTTACCTTCCCTTCCTGCGCGCGCCGATAAGAAATTGCAAAGCCTAGCCCCACTGCCGCCAAGATCACGGCCCCAAGCTGAAAGAAGAAACTCAAATTAAAAATTGAAGTAAAAGAAATTATAGTTTTCATTTTGCCCCCCCTAAGAACGAAATAGTTGAATTTTGCCATTGTAAAATACTTGTTGGAAAATGGAAAGTAGTGTTTTTCATAAACCCCGGTATATTCCAAAAATACCAATAACCCGGAACAAAAACCGTATAGCTCGCATAAACAGTAATATTAGCAGTAACGGGCGTTGTTGCGGCGAAAGTCGTGCCAGTGCCGTCGGCTTTCGTGGCCCAGCGGGCAAAGGTAGCCCCGGCCAAAATTGGCGCTGTTGGCAAAGTAATGGTAGTGCCAGCAATAATGCCTGTTATTGGTGCTACTGCACTTCCGCCCTGACTGTCAAAAGTAACGGTATGAGTAATCTCCTTATAGCTCGCATAGACGGTAATATCAGCGGTAACTGGCTTTGTTTTAGTAAAAGTCGTGCCGGTGCCGTCGGGCTTAGTGTTCCAGTTCTTAAAGGTAAAACCAGCTTTTGTTGGCACTTTTGGTAAGGTAATAGTTCCCCCATAAGCAATAGTTCTTGGCGCTGGGGTTGGTGTTCCGCCCTGGGCGTTAAAAGTAACGGTATGAAGAATTCTATTGTCGAAATAAAGCGAAACCATACCTCCCGAAAATAAAGTGAAACTCTCAGTTAGAATAGTTCTGGCTGAGTTGGTTCCATCCAAGCACCAATTCAAAGGGGTTAAGTCCGCCGGATCCCACGCTTCTCCTCCAACATCAGCGGGAAGGCTATTAGTAGCATAGCCCGGCATTATTTCCATTGCTAAGACATAAGCGCCGGGAGCAAGATCCTTAAAAATTCGAGAACTATTCTTTAAGCTAAAAGTCTTTGAAAGTAACTTCCCCACAAGCACGAAATTGAAAGCCGGAGCATTGATAGGACTACTATGCTCTTCAACGGTAATAGAATTCGGGGTTTGCCCGAAAGAAAACCCCGCCGCAGTATAAATTGCATAAACGGTTCTATTAGTGGTAACCGGCGTTGTTGCGTCAAAGGGCGTGCCAACAGCTCCGTAAGTCCAGTTCGTGCTCCGCCAACCAGAGAAGGTTCTCCCGGCTTTGGTAGGAGCTTTTGGCAAAGTAATCGTAGCCCCATAAGCAATGCCCTTTATTGGCGCTGGGGTATAACTTCCCCCCAGACTATTAAAAGTAACGGTATAGGTAGTGGCCGCCTTTGCGGAAGGTATAGAAGTGAAAGCCCCGGCAAGCAAGGCCATTACCATACTTGCTACAATAAAAAATGTTAAGAATTTTTTCATTTTAATTCCTCCCGATAAAACCCGAAAGCGGTTATTTTTCCTTCTTCTTCCTCTTTAATAAGGCTACCGATTTTTTCGATCTCTCGCTGTAAATCACTAGCAAAAGCGTCGCCCACTAAACCTTCAAAAATTACCTTCAAATCTAAATCTTTTCTTTGTATTCTTTTTTTCATTCTAATTCCCCCCCTCTTTAAGCTTTTCAGAGCTTGTTGCCTGTTCCTTAGCGTTTTCTTCCGCCCAAGCCTTAAAAACTCTTTCCTTTTCGTTCCAGACTTGTAAATATTCGATATTCAGCCTATCTCTTTGTGCGGTCAAACCTTTTTTATTGAGCGCAATTCGTTCCCTTTCTAACCTCAAAACTTTTCTTAATAATTCCGTATAGCGCCAGCTTAAACCTCCCAATTTTTCCATTTTTTTACCTCCCAAAAGATCAAGAAATCGATCTTACTTTTCTGTTATACACTAAAATAAAAGTGAAAATTTGTGGCGATTTTGGTAATAATAGCAATAAAAAAAGGCAGAAAATTTTCTGCCTTTTTCCTTAATCAAAGCCCGCTTCGAAAAGCTTTTTAAGCTTCCCTCATCTTTTTAATAGTTTCTTCACTTCTTTCTTCCTCTTCTTTCTCTTCCTCATCTTTTTCCGTGGCTTCTAACAATTTTCTTGTATCGTTTAATAGATCCCTTGTAGTTTGCCCGATCATCTGGTCTAAATGTTCTTCCCCTTTTGTTAATTGCGTTTGAAGGTCCTCGGTTAGAAGATTTTTTTTGAGCCCCAGCGCTTGGTAAGCTTCTACATTTTTATAAGCAGCTTCTCCGTTGGTAAGGTTTAAGGAAGTTAAACATTCTTTATTCATAAACTTTTCAGACGCTGGATCAGAAATTGAGACTGTTTTTCCGTCGTGGTCGATTATAGTTTTTACTTGTTCCACCAACGCTTTTTGGTCTTCCTCTATTTTTTCTAAGGTTGTAATTTCCTTCGCAATATCGAATGTCCCGCGCTTTATTGCCACCGCTTGCGGGCCTAAATAAGCAATATCTTTTCTTAACGCTAAAAATTCTGCCTTATTTTTTAACCACTCCGTATTTTTTAAGATATTGGCGGGCACCTTAGTATTCATTAAGGCTTGCTGGCCATAACACCAGTTTTTCTTTCTGATGGTGATTTTTCCCGGCAAGGCTTTAATTCCTGCGGCTTTTAAGATATTTAGGTTTTTTTCTACTACCGTATTCGTTTGATTTTCCAGCTCCGTCATTTTTGCCACGGCTTCTTTGGCTTTTTCCGCGCTGGGGCTGGGGGCGGTGCCGTTTAATACCTTGGGGGCATAACCTATTCCTCCGTGCGTAAGATCTTTCTCCCCAAGCACAACGCTGGCAACTGTATTTACAATGCCATTAGCGTCGTGGGGCGACTTTATCTGCTTAAAAGTCTCTAAAATGTTTTTAGTATTGGTAGCGCTCTTATAAAGGCTTTCAGCTCTTTCAAGCGCAGTTAAAGTCCCGTCGGGTAGCTGTTCCTTAATTTTATTTTTAATTTCATTCACGCCTTTGTTTTTGCCTTGTTCGAGCGCCGCTTTACCAAGCATATTTGGCACCTTTGCCAAGCCTTTTTTCATGCCTTCGCCAAGCCTTTCTTTTACAAGGCCTGTTCCTGCCTTAGCTCCTGCGCCCGCCGCTTTACTTACGCTCGCCCCCGCTTTTCCTAAGGCCCCAGAGGCGCCACTGGTAGCCGCTAACAAGGCCACTTCGGCGGCAACTTTAAGTAATTGTTGTGCTTGTTTCATACGCATACCCGTTTGATTATCGGCTATCATACGATCCAACTGGTTCATTTTCAAATCACTCATTTTTTCACCTGTTCTTTATACCAAAGCTCCATAGCGTTTTTCACCGTGGGCCGACGCCCATTAGGTTTGGCTTCTAAATCGTTCATATACCAGTCCGCAACATAAGCAAGGGCTCTTCCGGGAACAAAACCGAAGTTTTCTGTCAATATCTTAATTTTCTCCGGAGAATAAATCACGAACTTAGAAACTTCAATATGAACGCCGTAGCTGGTATTTCTCACGGAATACATATATTCATCGGTATAATCATAACAATAGCCGTCGTTTTTGTAGCCTTTTTTTCCAAAGCGAGCGGGATCTAAAAGGTCGGGTTTGCGGCCGTGGTTTTGGAATTGACTATTTTTTTTCATTTTTTCACCTCTAAGCAAAACTACTTTATCTTCGCAACCAGAGCAAGTAAGGCTTTTACCCCGATTAAAATTAGATTAAGCAAACTTGAAAAAACTTCTTTAATACTCACAACTAAGGAATTATTCATTTTTTCCCCCTTAAAAGCAGTTTAAGCAAACTTACAAAAATCTGTTTTATAATCGCCACTGGTAGATCAATAAACATCTTACCCTCCTTATTCCCAAGAACTATTTTCAAGTTCAGCTTGCACAAATTTAACTCTTTCCGCTTCTGCTCTTTCAAATTCTGCTCTTTCAAATTCCTCTTTTTGAGCTTCTATTCTTTCAAATTCTGTTTTTCTAACTTTAATTTTTTCCGCTTCTGCTCTTTCAAATTCCTCTTTTTCTCGTGCCACTTTTTCAAATTCTGCTTTCTTAAAAACAGTTTTTTCAAGTTCTGTTTTTTCAACGCCCGCTTTTTCAAAAGTAGTTTTTGCGAGGATAAACTTTTTGAAGCCTGCTATTTCAAAAGCCCCTCTTTCCCTTTCAACTCTTTCAAGTTCTGCTTTTTCAAAAATAACTCGTTCTTTTTCAATTCTTTCTCTTTCAGTTTTTTCAAAAGCCATTTTTTCAAAGCTAACCCTTTCTCTTTCAGCTTTTTCTCGTTCAAGGCGTTCAAATTGCTTTCTTTCCCTTTCAACTCTTTCCGCTTCTGCTTTTTCATAGGCGGCCTTTTCTCGTGCAACTCTTGCTCTTTCAGCTTCTTCTCGTGCAAGGCGTTCAAGTTCCGCCTTTTCAAAGATAGTTTTTTCCAATAAAGTTTTTTCTGCTTCTATTCTTTCAAATTCCGCTTTTTCTGCCGCAAACTTTTCTTTTTTAAGCCTTTTTGCCTTTATTCCTTCAAGCTTAATTCTTGTTTCCTTTAATTTTTTAGTCCCAAAAATATATATATTCTCGGTTAGCATACTTAAAACCGCCGATCCCTCAGGCCCAGCGGCCAACCTTGCCATTTTGGTTTCTTTTGTCTCTTTTTTTCCAGTTCCGGGCTTACTAAGCATTGCCAGCGTGCCAAAAAAGACTACTACCGCTGGAATTAGCCCAAGAATATTTCCAATAGTAAAATACATAAGATAAGCGGAAAGCACCTCAAAACCGGCAAAAGCAAAAAAGAGGCCCATTTTAAGCTTCCCGTTTCTTGTTTTGTTGTATTCACTGATTAAAACTATAAAAATAACCGGGAAAAAGAGCGCCGCCAGCATAGTTAAAATGCCGCCCCCAGTCCAGTTTGAAATATATAGAAAAACCTCCGCCCATAAGGCCCCTACCATTGCCAAAAGTAAAGTATTAGCTTGTTTTTTCATAATTCTTTACCCCTGATTTTTAAGCTTAAAAGCTTCCGAGAAAAAGTCCCAGTCGCCCTTTTCAAAAGCCGTTCTGCTTGCCGGCGTAATTGGAACCTTGCCTAAGAAAGTTCCACTTCCCGAATAGACCAAATAAAAAAGCTTGGTTTGGGTTATCATACCTAGCATACCAGCTAAAAGTCGTTCTAAATTTTTCATTTTGTTCCCCCACTTATTCCTAAATTAGTAAGCCAAAGCTTAATTGCTGGCAAATTGATTTTTCCTCTTATTTCCATAGCCCACGGCTTAACAAGGCCATAAAGTTTGGAGCCCTTTACAAGAACGCCGGTTATGTTGGCAGGTATAAATTGAAAAACAAGGACTATAACAAAAATTACCAACAGCGCTTTTAGAAGCTTAAAAATACTTAAACCTCCAAGCACCGAGCCTACTAAAATAATGACTACTATTAAATCAAAGATCATAATACCCTCCCCTTACTCTACAACCTTAAAAACCATCGCCCAAAAAGCCCAATTTTCTGTCTTAAAACCCAAATTATTTTCGAGAGATCTGGCGGCTTTACCAACCAGCGTGCCGTCTTCTAAATACCCCAAATAAAAATCCTTGGTTTGTATAATTAAAGCTATTCCATTATAAGAAAGGTGCGGTCTTGCTAGCATTTTTTCCATTTCAACCGCCTTTTAGTAACTATAAATATGAAAATTTCGAACGCCAGCGGCAGTATTACAGTCAAACATAACCCCCCAGCTACCTCTGCCACTCATATATAAATATTCTTGTAATTTTTTATAAGATAGTTCCGTTATTGTTAAAATTTCTGACACCGTTAAAAGCTGTCGTTCCTCAGTATGATCTCGTCTAACAAGATATTTTTGAACTGCTAAAAGATCCATATCATTGCCATAAATCATTTCAGCCCCCTTAAAAGATCAAACCAAAGGCGGCGTTGAAAAATTGCCAGTCTTCAATTTCAAAAGCTGTTTTACTTTCGGGAGTAATTAAAATATACCCCAACAAAGTCCCGTCTTCTAAAAAACCCTTATAATGATTGTATTCTTTTTCTACCTTTGCTACTTTGTTCGCTATATCGTGAAACCTATTGATTATACTCATTCTATTACCTCCCAAGAGATCACAAAATCGATCTTACTCTTATGTTATACACTAAAATAAAAGTGAAAATTTGTGGCGATTTTGGTAATAATAGCAATAAAAAAAAGGAGGAAGCACCGGCGCGCTACCTCCTTCTTTATGCGAAGCAACTCCCCAAAAGGCCCATTTAGGAAAAAGCAAAGGCCCCCTGAGAAAAAAAGCCAAAATAGTTAAAAAGTTATAATGAAGGCAAAGCGGGATCCGGCAAAGGCTTCTTTTAATTAAAAGAATAAAGTGAAGGCAAAAGAGCCGGAGAAAGAAAAAGCTATAAATATTCTTATTATATTCTTTTGTTCTTTTTCTAAGAGATTATTTAGATCTTTATTCTTTATCTTTTATAAAGACTATTTAGATAGCTTTTTATTAAAAGCTTTTTATTAAAAAAAGTATGCTCTTTCTAAGTCCTACAACAAAAAGCCCCTATGAATATACAGGGAATAATTTGAAACCTTCCCCTTGCGCCTATAAAGGGGCAACTATTTTAAGTTAGTTGCCTCGCCGGGCTTTCCGCTGCTTCGAAGGCCGTCGTTCGGCCTTAGCAGGAAGGTTTGGGAGCAGGTTGAGTAGCAGCCCGTAAGCGGCGTCCAGCTGGCCGCCAAGGTTGTCAATGGCCCCTATCTCCACCAACCGTCCACCTGAGACCCCGGAAGGGGTCTTTTCACTAGCGTTTTGGCTTGCTATATAATTATCAGAGGTGGTTCCTTTTTGAGCTTTTTGGTCGTATTTCTGGGGTTTTCCATGACCTCCCTTGGGATCTACCGCACTTCGAGGTATTCGGCGTTTTCCGTCTTTCATAAAGAGCCAGGAAATTGTCAATTCTTGTGCCCCGACATCAATCCTTCGGATAAGATGTTGCAAAATGCCTTGTTTCTGTTCTTTGGTTCGTCGCTTGTGGTAGTAGAATTCCAGGAAGCCTTCTTTGAGCATTCGTTTCACCAGTTCTTGTGAAGCATTCTCTTCTTTAAGCGCGGCAAGGTGCTGTTGAATTTCCTCGACTACCGCCTGGGCTTTCTTCATTCTTACCGCCGCGATATCGTAGGGTTTCTCTGGGTTCTCCATATCCGCTTTTTCCCTGTTCTCCACGCCCATTGCACGACTGAGTTTGGTTTGAAGGTCTTTTATTTCTTGGCTCAGGTCAAGCTCGGGCTTCCACTCTCGCACAGCTTCGTCCATAACTTGAAGGACGGGAAACTCCAAATAATGTTCCCAAAGCTGCTGGCCGCAGTAATGCCTGCCCGCTAACTTCGGCGGAGGATCCCCTGGCTGGCTCCCAAACTTCACGCGCCCCTCCCGGTCGTTCTCACAAGCGTATTTCGTCTTGCCCTCGGCGTCGCCATGCGCTGCCAGAAAGTGCTGACACGTCGAACAGTAGAGCAAATGCTGAAACAAGGGGTGGGTTTTCCCTTGGACGTGCCGGAAGTTGTTAGTGATGTCCTCCTGCACCTGACACCACGCTTCGTAGCTGATTAGCTTTTTGACTTTGTCGGTGGTGGGCTTCGGCTCCGCTCCCGAGACTTCAACGCCCCCACCCTTCTTGCGCTGCCGTTGGTCTCCCGCCACTTTCCCTCGCCCATAAGCAATCATTCCCGCATAGATCGGGTTCGTCAGGATCCCGCGCACTATATCCCGAGTAAGCCCGTCTCTTGCAAGGCTACGGGCGATGTCTCGTTGGCTGTGGCCCGATTGGAACAAGGCATACACTTTCTTAACTGTCCTCAGTTTCTCTTCATCGGGGATTACGGAATGGAGCCCGAGCCCCGGTTTGTAGCCATATGGAGAATTACCCAATACTCTTCCTTCCGCTTTCAGCTTTGCAGTAGTGTCAAGGGCCCGCTGCCTAATGATACTCCCTTCCAATTCCGCAAATACTGCCAGAAACCCCATGAAAGCTTTCCCCGAGGGGGTATCTACATCAGGGACTTGGTCCGGCACCACCAGCGTAACGCCAAGTTTCGCGAGGCGGTCATAGGTGTCATAGAAGTCGCGCGTATTTCGAGCCCACCGATCCAATTTGTAGACCAGCAACTTCGAGAACTTGTGAGCGCCAGCCTCCGCGAATATCAAGCGCACACTGGGGCGTTCCATCGTCTTGGCACTCTCCCCGGCATCTTGGTAGATCTGAAAGACCTGCCAGCCCTGGCGAGCCGCATAGTCCTTCAAGCTATCCTCCTGCTGCCCTAGGCTCACCCCTTGAAACGCCTGCTTCGTCGTGCTAACGCGCGTGTAGATCGCGCAAACCACTGGTTTCTTCTTCGTAGCCTCTGCGTTATTCCCGGAATTCATCGCTTCCTCCTCGCCCAAGCGCCACCGCCTGGTTCCGCCATCCGTTCTATTCTTGATTATTTTAGCACAGGGAACCCAAATTGGATCACGAGCCCTTCTGCTCTTCTTGCTTTTAGTCCTTATAGTTATACATACTATCTTCACAAGGCTTTGTAATAAAGGCGTAGAATATAACCAAGGCCCACCGAAGGGGAAAAGAGGTGGCCCGATTTTGAGTCCCAACCTACAATACCGAACCTTAACTACCTACTATGCCGAATACTGAGGCCTTGAAAACTAAATCAGAAAGGAAAGGTGAAAAGAATTAGTTGGCTCTACCCCGCCCTCTAACCGAGGGTATGGAACCCGCAATTCGGTAGAAAATGTATCAATTTAACCCCGAGCAAGCTATTGATGAAGCCGAGCTTGCCCCAATAAGCAGTCTCCATTCCGCCCAGCAATGTGCCCTAAGCTATATGCTAGAACTTATAAAGACTGATATTGAAGCCGCCAAGCACGAGAAGCCAGAGCAAGTCGAAAATTAGTTGCCCCCTGCGGTTGCAGAACTGGAAAAGCCCCATATCATTATTATGTTGCCGGGCAAGAGTTGCCTGGCAGCGGTATCTTCTGACTGTGAATACTTCCTTCTGACTATATCTGGTTCCACAGGAGAACTGAGAAAATGCCAACTATCGTTGAACAACAGGTGCCCGTGCTAGTGGAAAGTGCCGTCAAGAATTATGCAAAGAGTTTTTCTCGCCGCCATTTGAAACAACGAAACAACCCAAGCGGCACTATTAACATGAAAATACATAACGTCTTCGTTGAAGCTCTGGGACCAGAAACTCGTTTTTACAGCGCATTAGTTCGGTCGCTCGACAGTTCGCTGGGCGATATGTTGGAGAAGCTTGCTTTGGATATTGCCAGGTTGAACTTCGACGTGCACCGATCTGTCCAAGGAATACTATACACAGTGCAAACGAACTTTGTTGCGGAGCTGCTTGAAGACTACGTTTCCCATCGCCGCACTCCATCTGCAACTGACTACTTGGCTCTGAGAGGTCTTACCGGAGGAACTCCAAACAATAGACGGCATGAAAGCGATTATTACCTCATCGACAGGAGTACCGAACATCACCACTTGATCGAGCTGAAAATTGGGGGCGACCTTGACAACAAGAAAGCACGCTCAGAGAAAGAAGCTATTCTCGAACAATACGCTATATTGTCGAACGGTCTTCACGCAGATTCATTAATCTCTATCCACTTTGCGACGGCATACAATCGGTTTGGAGAAAACCAGCCGTGGACACAAACAAGAGTGTTGCAGTTCTTCGCGAAAGAAGAGCTTCTCATCGGTAACGAATTCTGGAACTTCGTCAGCAAGTCGCCCGACGGCTACGAACTGGTGCTCCAATCCTACAAAGCCAGTTCCCACTACATTACCGACGCTCTGCAAGACATACGACAAACCTACTTGGGTGGGGCATGATGCATTTGGAATGTGGCGATAGCCGAAAGCTAATAAAGACACTGCCGGACGCCTCGGTAGACTTCATCTTGACCGATCCCCCCTATAACCTTGCCGGTTATTCCACGGGCAATATGAAGTTCAGCTGGCGGGCAGCTATTAACAACGATGTTGCCGCTTGGGATCAACTGACGTTTCATCCTGAGGAGTGGTTGTCCGAATTTAAGCGAGTGTTGAAACCTACCGGCAACATCTTCGCCTTCACGAGCTATAACTTGCTCGGTAAATGGCATGAGGTCTTTGACCCAGAATTCGATACCTTCCAGTTCTTCGTATGGCATAAGACAAACCCTGTTCCCAAAATCAGAAAGGCTGGCTTTCTAAACAGCTGCGAGCTCATTGTCTGTATGTGGAACAAGGGGCACCACTGGAACTTCGGAAAACAGTCTGAAATGCATAACTTCTATCAGGGCCCGATCTGTATGGGTCGTGAACGCTTGAAGAGCCCAAAGCACCCAACGCAAAAGCCGGTAGCACTTCTCAAGCACGTTATGAGTATCGCGTCCTTGCCCGGAGAGGTCGTGTTCGACCCTTTCATGGGAGTGGGTTCAACCGGTGCCGCTGCCCTTGCCCTTAATCGGGAATTCATTGGTTTCGAAGTGAACGCAGACTACTTTGCCGCTGCACAGCAGCGGTTAGCTCAGGCTAAACAATAGGTAGGTGCTAGCCCAGGCTGGCACGCCGAACGATCCAGCAAGAGCATGCTAGCTCCTCAGTTCAAAGGGTGCCGCGCTGCGCTCATCGGACGTGCCAGGTATCAATTCTTACTCAGACCTGGCTCGCTTTTGAACCCTTGAATAAACCTCTTTTCCGTTTATTGAAGCGTTCAAAAAAAGGCGATGCCACCTAACTAGCTTTTCGTTTATTCCCTCCTTTTCTTCTCAAACCCCGTTCAAAAGCGCTTTTTCCTATGTTTCCTGTTTTTCCTCTTAAACCTTGTTCCAAAGCGCGTTTCAAAGGAAGTGCATTTTGCACTTTTGAAAGTTTTTTATATTACTTTTTCGTTCCTTTTTTGAGACAAGGCTTTTAAGCAGTTCCAAAGCACTATTTTTAGTCTTTTTCCTTTATCTTAACCATAATGGAAGTTCCTGCGAAGCAGGATAAAGTTAATCTTTCAATAATTGCCACTTTCCCTAAGTTTTGTATAACGAAATATCACAAAGGTGTTAGTAGCACCAATTTTTTGTGTCCGTGTTAATCTGGGCTCGCGGCGTGCCGGGAATACTGGCTTGCGTCTCGCGACAACGGGGGCTTTCGCCTTTGATAAGCGAATTCTACCCAATACCGAATTAACGAATTTGGGCGACAGTCAATTTTTGAATTCAGACAAATAGGCGGCAAAGATCCCAAAGGGTCAAAACGCTTAACGCAAGGGGTAGACGAAAATCTCCACAGAGGAGAACTCAGTCTATA
>Ga0209429_10000813_pt1 | contig 20346 bp, 21 predicted proteins | sample BarGraNGADG00212_3_FD_184493 | JGI IMG/M metagenome (GOLD analysis project Ga0209429, IMG submission 184493) | Arctic peat soil microbial communities from Barrow, Alaska - Barrow Graham LP Ref core NGADG0004-212 (SPAdes) (version 2) | ecosystem: Environmental > Terrestrial > Soil > Wetlands >...
GAGGTCGGCGTGGTCCGCGGGGTACCGGACCCGTGGACCGGCCACCTGCTGCCGGCGCTCGCGGCCGACGACGACACCCGGCGGATCCTGTGGGTTCTGCCCTGGCGCAACCAGACGGGCGCGCCGGAGCACGCGTTCACCCCGAGCCCGGGCGACCCGACGGCCGCGGACTTCGCCGCCTTCGCCCACGATCCCTTCGTGCTGCTCAACGACCGGCTCCCGGACCTCTACCACTGACCACGCGCCGCCCGTACCCAGCGCCGACAGAACGCGGCGCCGCGCGCGGATCGCGGGGTCCGGAGCGCCGCATTCTGCGCGCAACGCCGCCATGCGCGCAACGCCGCCATCTGTACGGGAGGCGGGGCGAGTGACCCCGGCCGTCACACCACCTCGGCGCGGTCCCACCACCACACGGTTGCGGCCGCGCCGACCACCGCCACCGGCACCGCAAGCAGCAGCTGCACGGGTGTGACGGTCTCGGCCAGCTCCAGCCCTCCCATGCCGGACCACATCCCTGGCGCGGAGTACGGGAACCAGGCGCCGGCGCCGGCGATGGTGACCACCTGGGTCACCATGATCGTGCCGAGCAGCGCCGCGATCGCAGGCAGGTAGCCGCGGAAGACGCTCGCGAACCAGGCCAGCGGGATGGTGAGCAGCACGCTGAGCACCGCGATGACCAGCGCCTTGCCGGCCCCGGACCAGGCCGCAGTGTCCGGTAGGCCCAGTCCGGTCGCCATCCCGAGCACCAGCGTGAGCACGACGGCCGCCATGGCCACGTCGAGCCCCCAGTGCACCAGCACCACGATCTTCGCCGTCGCGACGTCGCGGCGCGGCGTCGGGAGGGCGAACAGCGACCCGAAGGTCCCGTCGGTGAACTCGCGGCCGAACGACCAGGACACCACAACACCCACCGCGAGCAGCATGCCGATCGACAGGATCTGGCCGACGAATCCCATCAGGCCGGTCCATCCGGTGCCCTGCAGCATCGGCGCGATCTTGGCTGCCAGTGGTCCGTCGATGTCGGAGCGGGCGGCGGCCAGGAACCCGGCGCTCATCGCCGGGGCCACGACGACGACGGCGACCGCGGCCACCCGGGCGGCCGTCGCCTTGCGCAGCTTGAGCGTCTCGACGGCCAGGGCAGCGCCCATCAGTGCACCTCTGTCTCGGTCGCGCGGTCACGGGTGGCGCGGTCGGAGGTGACGCCGGCGAGGACCTCCTCGTCGGTCACCCCCTCGGCGGCGTAAACCATCTCGAAGAACAGGCGCTCCAGGTCCGTACCACCCGGGGGCAGCGACCCGATCACCTGGCCGCGGTGCAGCACCGTGATCCGGTCCGCGATCCGGGCCATCTCGTCCAGGTGGTGGCTGGAGACCAGCACGGCTGCGCCCCCGGCCGCGGCCTCGAGCAACCGGCGCCGTACGAGCAGCACACCGGCCGGGTCCAAAGCGTTGGTCGGCTCGTCGAGCACCAGGACGTCCGGGTGGTGGACGAGGGCGCAGGCCAGGCCCACGCGCTGGCGGTTGCCCAGCGAGAGAGTGCAGGTGCGCCGGGACGCCCAGTGCCGCAGTGCCAGCTCGTCGATCACCTGCTCGGCGGCCGTCTTGGCGTCGTCTGCCGTCATCCCGTGCAGGCGCGCCGCGGACCGCACGGTCTCGGTGACGGTGAGCTCGGCGTAGGTGAACGGGGTCTCCACCAGGTGGCCGACCGCCCGCCAGGCCGGCGGCGGCACGTGCGCGACCTCCACGGGCGCGCCGTCGGTACGCAGGGTGACCCGCCCGGCGTCGGGCCGGACCATGCCGAGGAGCAGACGCATGAGCGTGGTCTTCCCGGCCCCGTTCAATCCGACCAGCGCGTGGATCTCGCCCGCGACGAGGTCCAGATTGATGCCGGCAACGGCCGGCTCGTCGCCGAATCTCTTGGCGACGCCGTCGGCGCGCAGCAGCGCCAGGGCGGGTGTGGCGGTCATCGTGGTCCTCCGGTCGGGTCGAGCTGGGTCATCGCGGTGACGATGTACGCGCCGAGCGGGGCGTCGTCGTCGGTGGTGCCCCACTGGACGAGGGCCGCCATGATCGCGCCCAGGCACGCGCCTGCCGCAACCGTGGCCTCCAGGCGCGAGGTCCCGGCGGCCATCAGGGCCTCGACGATCACCTGCTCGGTGCGCTGGTTGTTCTCCCATGCCTTGGCCCGCAGCCCCGGGTGCACGGCCATGATCGACACCCGCTTCCGGGTCTCGGCATCGACCGGCGGCGGTACCGCGGACCAGGCGCCCAGCAAGCCGCGGCGCACGCGCTCCAGCGGCGGGAGGTCGGTCGGCTGGGCCCGCACCGCCTCGGCAATCAGCGGGTCGTACGGGTCCTCGACCAGCACGGACTCCTTGGTCGGGAAGTGCCGGAAGAACGTCATGTGCGACACTCCGGCGGCCGTGGCGATCTGCTCGACGGTGGTGGCGTCGTAACCCTGGGCGGTGAACAGCTCCAGGGCGCAGGCCTGCAGCCTGGCCCGGGTGCGCTCGGCGCGGGGGGTGGTCATGGGACGCAATGTTAGTTACTAACATTTCCTGGCCGCAACTCACGGTCCTACAGTGTGTGTTAACGCAAACATCTGGAGGTTCGCCGTGCCGTACGAGCAGAACGACCTGACCGGGACTGTGGTGGCGATCACCGGAGCGAGCGCGGGGATCGGACGGGCGACCGCCCTCCTGCTCGCGGAGGCCGGAGCCGAGGTGGTGCTCGCCGCGCGTCGGGTCGAGCGCCTCGAGGAGCTCGTCGAGCAGATCGGGCACGACCACGCGCTGGCCGTGCAGACCGACGTGCGCGACCCCGAGCAGACCCGCGCGCTCGTGCGGGCCGCCGTCGATCGGTTCGGCCGACTGGACACCATGGTCGCCAACGCCGGGATCGGGATGTACGGCGGCATCGAGGACGCTACGGACGCCGACCTCGAGCGGATGCTGGACGTCAACCTCGCGGGCACCGTGTGGTCGGTCCGCGCTGCCGTCCCCGAGCTCCGGCGCAACGGTGGCGGCGACATCGTCATCGTGGCCAGCGTCGCGGGCCTGCGCGGGGACGGCAACGAGGCCGTGTACGCCGCAACCAAGTTCGGCCAGGTGGGACTTGCCGGGGCGCTGGACCGGGAGCTCCGCCGCGACGGCATCCGGGTCACCGCGCTCTGCCCGGCCGGTGTGACCACGGAGTTCGCCCTCGGGGCGGGCCGCACCGAGGGCGACCCGGTGCTCGACGCCTACCTGCAGCCCGAGGACATCGCGTTCCAGGTGCTGACCGTGCTCCGCCAGCCCCGCCGGATGCGCAGCACGTTGTGGAGCATCTGGAGCATGGCTCACGACCTGCCCTGACCTGCCCTGACCCGCGCTGACCCGCCCTGACGGCGGTGCGCCGCACCGGCTAGCGTGTGGCCGTGCTGCTCTCCGACCGCGACATCCGCGCGCAGATCGACTCCGGCCGGGTCGTGCTGGACCCCTACGACCCGGAGATGGTCCAGCCGTCCAGCATCGACGTCCGGCTGGACAAGTACTTCCGGCTGTTCGACAACCACAAGTACGCGGTGATCGACCCGGCGCAGGAGCAGCCGGAGCTGACCCGGCTGGTCGAGGTGGAGGGCGACGACCCCTTCGTGCTGCACCCGGGGGAGTTCGTCCTGGCGTCCACCTACGAGGCCGTCACGCTGCCCGACGACGTCGCCGCGCGCCTGGAGGGCAAGTCCTCCCTCGGCCGCCTCGGCCTGCTCACGCACTCGACCGCCGGCTTCATCGACCCTGGCTTCACCGGGCACGTGACCCTCGAGCTGTCCAACGTCGCCACCCTGCCCATCCAGCTGTGGCCCGGCATGAAGGTGGGCCAGCTGTGCTTCTTCCGGCTGTCCTCGCCGGCCGAGAACCCCTACGGCTCGGCGCGCTACGGCTCGCGGTACCAGGGCCAGCGCGGCCCGACGGCGTCGCGCTCCGCCCAGGGCTTCCACCGGACCCCGCTGTGACCGTTGCCAGGGCAACCGGTCCGATGCGCGTCGGCAGCACGACCGACCTACCCTCCTGACATGGCCCCCCTCCTCGATGTCGACAGCGGCCGTCAGCACGTCCTGGCACTGCCCGGCGAGGTCGGACCGGAGGTCGTGGAGATCCTGGCCCGCAGCCGGTTCCCGCGGGCGGCGTGGCAGGCGGCCGTCGCCGCGGCGCGGCGGTCCGGGTCGCCGGGCACCCGTGGCCGGCCGACCCCCGTCGCCGTGCTGCGCCTCTCCCGGCTGAGCACCGTCCTCGGTCCGTACACCGTCGACCGCGACATGACGACACAGACCGGCCTGCCGACCGGGACGGCGTACCTGATCGACGCCCCGGTCGAGCGGGGCGGTCGGCCGTGGTCGGGCGGCGGGGACCGGAACGGGCTGCGCAGGGCCTTCCCCGAGGGCCTGCCCGTGCGCGACGAGGCTCGCGTGCTCGACTGGGCGATCGCCGTCGCGCGCCGCCTCGGCGGGACGGTGCGGACCGCGGGCCCGGGCGGGCTCCCGGGTGTCCTGCTCACCCCGGACCCCGCGGCCGCCGTCGACCTGACGGTGTGGTCCGATCTGTGGCTGGACCCGGAGGCTGTGCTGGCGGTCATGCGGAGGGCGCTGCCGCGTGCGTACCTCAACCTGCCGACCGGGCGATGGGCCGGACCGCCGCCCGGTACCGGCGAGCACGTGGTCCCGGGCGCCGAGGTGCTGACCTCCGAGCAGCGCACCGCGCTGCATGCCGCCGCCGATGCCTTCGACCGCGCTGCCCTGGAGAACCCTGCTCCGTTGCAGGCCTTCGGGGCCCTCGCCGACCTGGACCTCGACGGGATGATCGCCCTGGAGGTCAGCGGCGAGACCACCCTTCCGCCGGTGGTGGCCTCGCTGCCGTGGGCCGCCCGCGGGGCCGTCGCCTACCGGGTGCGCTGGGAGGCTGCCGACCTGTACGACCTGGAGTCCGAGCGACCCTCGCTGCAGCACCGGGTGGCCCGGCGCCGGGCTGCGCCGCTGGTGGTGGCCGTCGCCCGCGCGGTGCACGCGAAGGTCCGGGGCGAGATCACGGACATGATGGATTTCGTTGTCGATCCGGCCGACCTCTGAAACTGATCCGTACCGCCGGCCGCGAGGGGTTCCGGCGGGCCCTCGACGGGGGGATCATCGGAGGATGCGAAGGACAGCGGAGTTCGATGCGTTCGGGCCATGGGTCTTGCCGGTCGAGAGCCCGGAGGACGTCCCGCGCCTGTACCGCAGCCACCCGCTCGACCTCGGCACCGCGCGCCTCGTCCTGAAGATCCCGCGCCCCATGTCCCGTCGGGACGCGAACTCGGACATGGACCTGTACGACCACCTGCTGGCCGCGGGCGCGGACACCTTGACCGTGCTCAGCCGGCGCGGCGACGCCTACCAGAGCGTCGAGGTGCCGTACCGGCGCATCGCGGCCGTGCACACCAGCGTCGCGCTTCTGGACGGCCTGCTCGTGGTGCACGACGTCGAGGGCCCGGCACCGGCAGGCGTTGCGGTGAGCGTCCGGTACAACGGGGTGTCCCACGACCTGGTGACCGGGCTGGCGCGCATCCTGCGGTCCGCCGCCCTTGCCACCGCCCGTCCCGCGGGCGTGCCCGCCTCGCGCCCCTCCGCCGGCGAACTCCTCGGCCTGGGGGATCTGGGCGACGCCGACGTCGCCCTCGTGACCGCCGTGCACGAGCTGGCCGAGGCCGAACCCTCGTTCGTCACTCTGGCCAGTCACCGGCGGACCTCCGTCCGCCGGGCCGAAGGCCACCTGCGGGGGTTGCTCAACGTGCTGCGACCGGTCACCCTGCATGCCGCGGTGGTGTGCGCCGACCCGGGCGAGCTGCAGGTGCTGCACCGTCGCCGGTGGTTCACCACGGGCCAGAAGCCGGTGCACTCTGTGGCGCGCACGGTCGTCCTGATGCCCATGGTCACCGGTGTCGACCCGCAGCCGGTCTCCCGCTACACGGCCGTGGAGTGCGTCCGGATCACCAGCGGCCGAGCAGTCGTCGAGGTTCCGTTCCCCGAGGGTGCGGAGACCGGTTCGGCCATCCGGGGGGCGCTCGGCGGGGTTCGCGCCGGCTGACCCGACGGCGCGGCTGACCCGACGGTCCGGCGATCCAGAGACCGGCGCCTGAGCTAGCGGACGAGTTTGACCGCGCCTCGGGTGGCGAGCACGCGGGCCAGGGCGATGGCCGCCCCGGTGACGGCGGCAGCGATCGCGATCTCGGCGAACCGCACGTCCTCGTCCTCCGGCTTGGGCGGACGGTGGCCGAGGCCACGAGTCCAGAGGGCATTGATCAGCTGTTGCGCGGCCCAGGCGGCCAGCAGGGCCGCACCGATGCCCGCGAGCTTGGCGATGAGCGTCTGCTTCTGGTCGGCCACTGTTGCCTCCTCGGTCTCGGTCACACCGTAGCCGGGCAGGCAGCGGACCGCAGCGCGCTCAGACTGCCTGCACCCACAGGTAGACGCCCTGGCCGGCCTCCTGCGCCTGGGCGACCAGGCCGACGACGTCGCGCACCAGCCCGCGGAGGTCTCGGCGACCGGCCATCTCCTCGGTGGCCGCCCACGCGTCCGCCACCTCGCCCAGCGCATCGGGGTCCTCGGTGGTGCCCAGCTCCGCGAACACCTCGCACCAGAACTCCGGCAGCCGGAAGAGCAGCTCGTGCTCGACGTCGATCTCGGCGGGCTCGGTGTCCCCGGAGCCGAACCGCACCACACGCGCCGCGATCTCGCCGAGCGTCTCGAGGTCCAGCGCGGTCACGGACCTCAGGTTCAGATGGAGGGCGGCCCCGGGCTCCCGCCCGCCGTCCAGCGCATCCGCTCGGGCGAGGGCCTCGGTGTGCGTGCCGGCGAACACCTGAGCGAGCACCGACATGGCGTCCTCCTCACTCCCGCAGCCGGGGCTGCGGCCGAGCGCCGACGGGTCCGCCGCCGCATCACGAGCGTATCGGCGATGGAGGCCGGACAGCGGTAAGGTCGCCCCGAACGACAGGGGAGCGTCGCGCCGGCTTGCCGGACAGGACGCTGAGAGTGCGGGACACCGCAGACCCTCGAACCTGATCCGGGTGATACCGGCGTAGGGAGTCGGGAATCTCAGGAACCCTCGTCGACCCGGCGGACGCCGCCCGGGCGATGGGGTGCGCCAACCCCTCCGACGACAAGGAGGACCCATGGCACGACTGGTCAGGATCGTCACGGCGGTGGGGGCGCTCACTGCGCTGAGCGGGCTCGCGGCCTGCTCAGCGATCGGCGGCAACGGCTCCAGCGGGGACGCGTCCGGCGCCACGGCCGACGCCGGCACCGTCGTCCTGGTGACGCACGACTCGTTCGCCCTGCCCGACGAGCTCATCGCCGCGTTCGAGGCGGACACCGGCCTCACGCTCGAGACCCGCGCCCCCGGTGACGGCGGCGCCCTGGTCAACCAGCTGATCCTGACAAAGGACGCTCCCCTTGGCGACGTCGTCTACGGGATCGACAACTCCTTCGCGACGCGCGCGATCGACGAGGGCATCCTCGAGCCGTACACCCCCGACGCAGCGGTGCAGAAGTACGCGGTCGACGACAAGGGCTACCTCACCGCGATCGACGTGGGCGACGTGTGCATCAACGTCGACCACGAGTGGTTCGCCGCGGCCGGCATTCCGGAGCCGACCACCCTGCAGGACCTGACCGACCCGACCTACCGGGACCTGCTGGTGGTGACCAACCCCGCGACGTCGTCACCTGGGCTGGCGTTCGTGCTGGCCACCATCGGTGCCTTCGGCGAGGACGGCTGGGTGGACTACTGGGCGGCCCTGCGCGACAACGGCGTGCAGGTGGCGGCCGGCTGGTCGGACGCCTACTACGTCGACTTCTCCGGACCGTCCAGCGAGGGCGAGCGGCCGCTGGTGCTCTCCTACGCGTCGTCCCCGCCCTTCGAGGTGCCGGAGGGGGCCGACGTCGCACCCACCGGCGCCCTGCTGGACACCTGCTTCCGGCAGGTCGAGTACGCCGGGGTGCTGGCCGGCGCGGCGAACCCCGAGGGTGCCCGCGCCGTCGTCGACTGGCTGCTCAGCCCCGAGGTGCAGGCCGCGATCCCCGACAACATGTACATGTACCCCGTGACCGACGTTGCGCTGCCCGACTCGTGGTTGAAGTTCGCACCGCTCGCCCCGGAGCCGTTCACGGTCGACCCGAGCCTGATCTCGCAGAACCGCGACGGCTGGATCCAGACCTGGACCGACACGGTCATCGGCTGACCCCCCGATACCCCATCCCCCCGAAGATGGACAACCCGATGCAGAGTGCGGCGGTAGGCGGGAAGCGCGGCGCTCGGAGCGCCGCACTCCGCGCTCGACGCCGCACTCTGCGCAGGGGATGGGGGCGGGGGCGGGGGCGCTGGGTGGGGCGGGGTGTGGTGTGGGGGCTTGCCGCCGGAGTGCCGTTGGTGTTCCTCGGCGTCTTCTTCGCCTACCCCGTTGTGAGCCTGGTGGCGCGCGGGTTCGTGACCGACGGCGGGCTGGACCTGTCGGCGTTCGCGGAGGTGTTCGGGCGCGACCGCACCTGGCGGGTGATCGGGCTGACGCTGGCCCAGGCGACCGTCGGCACCGCGATCGCGGTCGTGCTGGGGGTGCCGGGGGCGTACCTGCTGTACCGCACGTCGTTCCGGGGGCGCGGGTTGGTGCGGGCCTTCGTCGTCGTGCCGTTCGTGCTGCCGACGGTGGTGGTGGGTGTCGCGTTCCGGTCGGTGCTCGCGCCGCACGGGCCGCTCGGGTTCCTCGGCTGGGACGGCACCTTCGCGGCGATCGTCGCGGCGCTGGTGTTCTTCAACTACGCGGTGGTGGTCCGAACGGTCGGCGGGTTCTGGGCGCACCTGGACCCGCGCGCCGAGCAGGCGGCCCGAGCGCTCGGCGCACCGCCCTTGCGGGCGTTCCTCGCGGTCACGCTGCCCGCGCTGACCCCGGCGATCGCGTCGGCCGCGGCCATCGTCTTCCTGTTCTGCGCGACGGCGTTCGGGGTGGTCCTGGTGCTGGGCGGGCTGCGGTACGGGACGGTCGAGACCGAGATCTGGGTGCAGACGACGCAGATGCTCGACCTTCGCTCGGCGGCCGTGCTGTCGGTGGTGCAGCTGGTGGTCGTGGCGGGTGTGCTGGCGGCTGCCGGGCGGGCGCGCACCCGGCGTGAGCGCGCCTTGGCACTCGGCGCGCCCGAGCGGGTGACGGCGCCGCGGTTGGCGCTGGGCGGGCCGGACCGGCGGGTCGGCGACCGGAGCGCGGCGGCGGTGACCGGCGTCGTCGTCGTCGGCCTGCTCGGGATGCCGCTGGGCACCGTGCTGGTCCGGTCGCTGCGCACCGGCAGCGGGTGGGGGTTCGGCAACTACGCCAACCTGGCCACCACCGGTGGGCCGAACACGCTGAACGTCACCGTGTGGGCGGCGGCACTGACCTCGCTGCGCACGGCTGTCGACGCCACCGTCATCGCGGTGGTGATCGGCGGGCTGGTCGCGCTCGTGGTGTCGAGGCGGCCGCGTGCGCGGAACGCACGGCGCGCGGTCTCCCTGCTCGACGCCGTCTTCATGCTGCCGCTCGGGGTCTCGGCGGTGACCGTCGGCTTCGGCTTCCTGATCTCGATGCACCGTCCGTTGGGGCTGGACCTGGACCTGCGCGGCTCGACGGTCCTGATCCCGATCGCGCAGGCGGTGGTCGCGACCCCGCTGGTGGTGCGTACCGTGCTGCCCGTGCTGCGCGCCATCGACTCTCGGCTGCACGAGGCCGCCGCGGTGCTCGGCGCCGGCCCTGCGCGGGTCCTGGCGCACGTCGACTGGCCGGTGGCCGCGCGGTCGCTCGGCCTGGCGGTGGGCCTGGCGTTCGCGGTGAGCCTTGGCGAGTTCGGGGCGACGTCGTTCCTCGCGCGGCCCGACCGGCCGACCCTCCCGGTGGTGATCTTCCGGCTGATCGGGCGGCCGGGCGCGGACAATCTCGGCATGGCGTTCGCGGCGTGCGTGCTGCTCGGGGCGATGACGGCCGCGGTGATGGCGCTGGCCGAGCGGCTGCGCAGCGGCGCGGCGGGGGAGTTCTGATGAGCGACGACGCTGGCCAGCCCTTCCGGGTGAGGTTCCTGGGGTCAGGAACCCCGGAAACCTCACCCGGAGGTGGCGGAGGGAGTGGGCTGGCGGTGCGCGACGTCGTCGTGCACTACCGGGACGACGACGGCACCGTCGCCACCGCGGTGGACGGGCTGAGCCTTGACGTCACGCCGGGCGAGGTCGTCGCGCTGCTCGGGCCGTCGGGGTCGGGCAAGTCGACGTTGCTGCGGGCGGTGGCCGGGCTGGAGCCGCTGTCGGCGGGGTCCATCACCTGGGACGGGGCGGACCTCGTGGGTGTGCCGGTGCACCGGCGCGGGTTCGGGTTGATGTTCCAGGACGGCCAGCTCTTCCCGCACCGGGACGTCGGCGGGAACGTCGCGTTCGGGCTGGAGATGGGCGGCATCGACCGGGCTGGGCGGCGGACGGCGGTGCGTGAGCTGCTCGAGCTGGTCGGTCTCGAGGGCTTCGAGCGCCGCGAGGTGTCGACCCTGTCCGGCGGCGAGCGGCAGCGCGTGGCGCTGGCCCGGTCGCTCGCGCCGCGGCCGCGGCTGCTGCTGCTGGACGAGCCGCTGTCCGCGTTGGACCGGGCGCTGCGCGAGCGGCTGGCCGGCGAGGTGCGGGCGGCGCTCGTGGCGACCGGGACCACCGCGATCTTCGTGACCCACGACCACGACGAGGCGTTCGCGGTGGCCGACCGGATCGCCGTGATGGATCGTGCTCGGCTGCTGCAGGTCGCCGAGCCGGTCGAGCTCTGGCACCGGCCGGCGTCGCGGCGGGTGGCCGAGTTCCTCGGCTACGAGGCGTTCGTGCCGGTCGACGACGCGCCCCCGGGTCTGGTGGACGTGATGGCCGGGCGGTCGGGCGAGGCCGCTCGGTCTTCCCGGCGCCCGAGTGCCTCGGGCGCCCCGCCAAGCCCGGCCCACGACCTTCCCGACCCCGCCCGCCCGCCCGGTCCCGCGGTGCTGGCGCTCGGGCCCGGGTCGCTGCTCCGCGACGACGCCGGCACCTTGGCCGGCACCGTGGTCAGCAGCGGGTTCCGGCGGGGGGTCGTCGAGACGGTCGTTGACGTCGACGGGGTGGGCGAGGTGACGGTCGTCGAACCGAGCGGAGCGTTCCTGTCGGTTGCGTCGGCCCTGCCGGGCCCGGGCGATCGGCTGCGGCTGCGGCCCGACCCGGCAGCCATCGCCGTCGTGCCCGCGTGACTCCCCCCGCGGCACTGCGGTTCAGGGCGATCATGGTGGCGTCTGGGGACCACTGCAGGGGAGACCGGTGACACGGGGAACGTAGCGGGGGCATGGATTCTCGTGAGGTCTTCGGCCGAGACCCGAACAACGTCGTGTGGCACACGCAGCGGGCCGAGACGAGCAGCGACGGGAGTGACTGGACGTCCCGCGGCGGCTCGATCGACGCGTTCACCGTCGCCCAGCCAAGGCGCCGAGCTCAGGACCTGCGCGCGCGGCCCGCGTCGCGGGCGGTGGGCACGTCCGCGCCGCGCACGGTGAACGTGGACTCGCTCGGCCGGTGGCCCGTCATCCCAACCGTTTCTGCCACATGCCGATCACGCCGGTCGGGGTGAAGCCGAGCGTCACGTTGATCGAGAGCATGTGGGTGTTCTCCTCGGCGTTCCAGGTGTGGATGCGCGCGGCGTCCGGGCGCACCTCGCGCAGGCGGCGCAGCGCGTCCGACTTCACGAGCATGCCGAGCCGGCGTCCGCGGTGCTCCTGGAGCACGAGCGTGTCGTCCTGGAACGCGACCTCCGGGTGCTCCACCGGGAAGCGGACAACGGTGAACGCGGCGAGCGTTCCGGTGGGGACGTGCTCGGCAGCCACCAGGAGGTAGCCGTGGTTGCCCTCGGCGACCGCCTTCTCCCAGGTCCGGACGCGGTCGGCGTCCCAGGTGCTCTCGACCATGTCCAGCCCGGCACTGGGGGCATCGGTGCTCATCCGGGTCTCGAGGAGCGCCACCTGGTCCACCCACTCGTCGGGGGTGCGGTCGCGCCAGGCAACCAGGCGGTAGTCGGGGCCGGCCTTGGCTGCGGCCTCGGCGTGCAGCCGGGCCTGGAGGGACTCCTCGACCGGCAGGCGCAGCACGCTGTAGCGCTCGGCTTGCTCCAGGACGTAGCCGTGGTGCAGCGCGAACCGGCCACCGGCGTCGTCGGGGTTGATCCTGCCCGAGCCGGTCGGGGGCTCCAGGACGTCGGGGACGTCGGCGGCGGGTTCACCGGCGTGCTCGCTCCACGCGATGACCGTGGTGCGCTCGTGCTCGGCGGCGATCTGCTCGGCGGCGGCCATCAGGGCGCTGCCGAGGCCACGCCGGGTGTGACCCGGCTCGATGCAGAGCTCGAGGTACATCAGGTGGGTGTTGTCCTTGAGCGGGAGCGTGACTTTCGCCATCCCCACGACGTCGTCGGCGGTCGGCGCGTTCGTCCCCTCCGGGACGGCGACCATCAGCCGCCGGATGGAGTACCGCTGCTCGCGCAGCTCGGCGAGCAGATGCCCGGCCGGGTGCATCAGGTCCGGGTAGCCCCAGGTGGACATCTCGATCGCGTAGGTGACCCGGGCGACGCCGTGCAGCGCCCAGGCGTCGGGGGAGTCCAGGTCTTCGGGGACGGACGCAGTCAGGACGTTCCAGGACGACATGGTCACACTCTGGCGGACGACGGCGCGGGCGGGCCAAGGAATTGCGGGGATCGGGTGCGAGCGCCCGGCGGCCCGCCCCTTGCCGAGACCCGCCAGATCGCCCCACGGACGCTGGGTCGCCCTCCAGGAAGGGCGACCCAGCGTTCCGAGGGCGATCTGGGCGTGATCGGGATCGCGGCGGTCACACTGCCGACTCAGCGCCGAGGTGGCGGGGTGTTCAGAACGGCTCGTGGGCGGAGGACATCGACGCTGCCTGCTGGCGCCATCCGGACCACGCGCCGTAGCAGGGTGTCGGGCCGTCGGATGTCCTCCTTCGTCACGCGCAGCATCCGCCAGTCAGCTTCCTCGACCGCCTCCTGCCGCCGCTTCTCGTGCACCACCGCCTCCGACGCCGATCCGCTCGCCTCGTACTTCGCGCGGCCGTCGTACTCAGCCAGCAGCCGCCAGCTGCGCCAACCGAGGTCGGCCCAAAAGGTGCCGAGATGGGTGTCGACCCGGACCTGGGTCTCCGGCACCGGCAGCCCCGCGCGCAGCAGGACGAAGCGCGCCGACGACTCGCCCGGCGACTCCGCGCCGTCGTCGGCCAGGTCCAGGACCGCGCGAGCGACGGGCGCTCCGTGCCGCCCGGCCATCCCGGTGAGGATCTCCTTGCACCGTCCCCGATCCGCGCCGGCGCGGAGTGCGGCGTCGGCCAGCACGAGACCCGCATGGGCGCCGAGCGCCATTGCGCAGTCGACGACGGTTCGTTCCAGGGTTGTGACGGGGTGACCTCGGTGTACCACCTGGTGCTCCTCGGCCAGCCTGTGAACGTGGCGCACCAGGTCGTGGTGCGTGCTCTTGGGCTGCCATCCCTGGATGATGTGCGTCCGCGTCGGCGTGCGGAGGAGCGGTAGGCCCCAGAGCAGCGCGGCCGACTCATGGCTGAGCGTGTAGTCGGTCGAGAGCTGCTCCCGAAGGGCGACGATCTGCGCAAGGGCGACCGTCTGACGTCGTGCATTCGGATCCTGTCCGGGCTCGGTGGCGATGTAGGCGGCCGGGCGGACCCGGACCCATGCGCCGTCGCGGACCTGGCGTGCTACCTCCGGCGTGGTGTGGTCGCGGGCGAGGTGGATCGTCGGCAGGGGTGGAGCTGCGAGCGATGGCGCGGAGCCGGGTCGGCGGGGCACGGCAACGAGCCTGCCCCAGCGCGGGCACGCCGTGGCCCCGAGCCGACCATCTGTGGACAACGCGCTGGGCGGCTCCCGTGGCGATGGGCCGCTGGTGTGGCAGCCAGGTCGCCCCAGCGACGCCAGATCGCCCTCCGGGCGGGACGATCCAGCGTCCGCAGGACGATCCAGCGGCCATGTGGGTGGGGGCAGAGGGCGGGAACAGAGTCGGTGACCCGTGAGTTGAGTCGTATGGGCTCAAGTTCGGCGGGTTCGAGTTGCATTGACCCCGCGTCCCGTCGCAGACTTGAGCGCAGCAGGCTCAACACCAGCCACAGCGGCGCCCCGGCGCCGAAGACACACCAGCAGCGGCTCCCGGGTCGCAGAGAAGACGAAGGAAGAGGCACTCATGGCACGATCAGTCGGCATCGACCTCGGCACCACCAACTCCGTGGTCGCGGTCCTCGAGGGTGGCGAGCCCACCGTCATCGCCAACGCGGAGGGCGCGCGCACCACGCCGTCCGTCGTCGCGTTCTCCAAGGGCGGCGAGGTGCTCGTCGGCGAGATCGCCAAGCGGCAGGCCGTCACCAACGTCGACCGGACCATCAGCTCGGTCAAGCGCCACATGGGCACCGACTGGAAGGTCGAGATCGACGACAAGTCCTACAGCGCCCAGGAGATCTCCGCCCGGGTGCTCGGCAAGCTCAAGCGCGATGCCGAGCAGTACCTGGGCGAGCCGGTCACCGACGCTGTCGTCACCGTCCCCGCGTACTTCAACGACGCCCAGCGCCAGGCAACGAAGGACGCCGGCCAGATCGCCGGCCTGAACGTGCTCCGGATCATCAACGAGCCCACCGCGGCCGCGCTCGCATACGGCCTGGAGAAGGGCAAGGAGGACGAGCTGATCCTGGTCTTCGACCTGGGCGGTGGCACCTTCGACGTGTCCCTGCTGGAGGTCGGCAAGGACGAGGACGGCTTCTCCACCATCCAGGTCCGCGCCACCTCCGGCGACAACCACCTGGGCGGCGACGACTGGGACGCCCGGATCGTCGAGCACCTGATCAAGGAGGTCAAGAACTCCTCCGGCGTCGACCTGTCCAAGGACAAGATCGCCCTGCAGCGCCTCCGCGAGGCCTCCGAGCAGGCCAAGAAGGAGCTCTCCAGCTCGACCAGCACGACCATCTCCATGCAGTACCTGTCGATGAGCGAGAACGGCCCGATCCACCTGGACACCAAGCTCACCCGGGCCCAGTTCGAGCAGATGACCGCAGACCTCCTCGAGCGCACCAAGGCGCCGTTCCGGACCGTCATCCGGGACGCCGGCGTCACGGTGGGCGACATCCACCACGTGATCCTGGTCGGCGGTTCGACCCGGATGCCCGCAGTGGCCGACGTCGTGCGCGAGCTGACCGGGGGCAAGGAGCCCAACAAGGGCGTCAACCCGGACGAGGTCGTCGCCGTCGGCGCCGCGCTCCAGGCGGGCGTGATGAAGGGTGAGCGCAAGGACGTGCTGCTCATCGACGTCACCCCACTGAGCCTCGGCATCGAGACAAAGGGCGGGGTGATGACCCGTCTGATCGAGCGCAACACGGCGATCCCCACCAAGCGCAGCGAGATCTTCTCCACTGCCGACGACAACCAGCCGTCAGTGCTCATCCAGGTGTTCCAGGGCGAGCGCGAGTTCGCCCGGGACAACAAGCCGCTGGGCACCTTCGAGCTGACCGGCATCGCGCCGGCCCCCCGGGGCCTGCCGCAGATCGAGGTCACCTTCGACATCGACGCCAACGGCATCGTGCACGTGTCCGCGAAGGACCGTGGCACGGGCAAGGAGCAGTCGATGACGATCACCGGTGGGTCCGCCCTGCCGAAGGAGGACATCGACCGGATGATCAAGGAGGCCGAGGCGCACGCCGCCGAGGACAAGTTGCGGCGCGAGGAGGCCGAGACCCGCAACCACGCGGAGTCCCTGGTCTACTCCACCGAGAAGGTGCTCGCAGACAACGGCGACAAGGTCCCGGACGACGTGAAGACGCAGGTCACCGCTGCGGTCACCGAGCTGAAGACCGCGCTGGAGGGCACTGACATCGAGGCGGTCAAGTCCAAGCAGGCCGCCCTCAACGCGGTGGCCCAGAAGATCGGCGAGGCCATCTATGCCTCCGACGCCGCGGCGTCGGCCGGTGCGGCCGGCCCCGGCCCCGAGCAGGCGGGCCCGAGCGAGACCGCCTCGGACGAGGACGTGGTCGACGCCGAGATCGTCGACGAGGACGAGAAGTGACCGATCAGCCGCAGCATGCCGTGAGCCCGGCCGACGAGAACGCCGAGGTGCGGTTCACCGACAAGCGGCGGGTCGACCCGGAGACCGGTGAGGTCCGGCATCCGACGGCGGACCACGTCGCCGGGCCGCCCGGTGACCCGCTGACCGGCGCGGTCGGGGACGCCGGGGACGCCGGGGACGCGGCAGCGCCGGTCGGCGACACCGGAGAGCTCGACGCTGCCCGTTCCATGGCGGCGGAGCGGCTCGAGGACCTGCAGCGGGTGCAGGCCGAGTACGTCAACTACCGGCGCCGGGTGGACCGGGACCGGGCGCTGGCGCACGAGCTGGCGGTGGCCGGCGTGGTCGAGGCGCTGCTGCCGGTGCTCGACGAGGTCGAGCTGGCCCGGCAGCACGGTGAGCTGGCCGACGGTCCGTTCGCCTCGATCGCCGAGAAGCTCGAGCAGACCCTTGCACGCTTCGGGTGGGAGCGGTACGGCGCCGCAGACGAGCCGTTCGACCCGACGGTGCACGAGGCCCTGATGCACACGGAGTCGCCGGAGGTGACCGAGCCGACGGTGACCCAGGTGCTCCAGCCCGGGCACCGGGTCGGTGATCGGATCATCCGGGCTGCCCGGGTGGCGGTCACCGCACCGGAGGACTGAGCGGGGCCGGAGGACTGAGCGGGGAAGGAACGCGATGACGGGCCAGGACTGGTTCGAGAAGGACTTCTACGCCGTCCTCGGCGTGCCGAAGAACGCCGACGGCCCGGCCATCAAGAAGGCCTACCGGAAGCTCGCGCGCACCCTGCACCCGGACCAGAACCCCGGTGACGCCGCCGCCGAGGAGCGGTTCAAGGAGGTCGGCGAGGCCTATTCGGTGCTCGCCGACGCCGAGCAGCGCCAGCAGTACGACGCCATCCGGGCGATGGCCGGCGGCGGCGCCCGGTTCTCGGCCGGGCCCGGGGGCGGCGGCGGCGCGGCAGGCTTCGAGGACCTGTTCGGCGGCCTGTTCGGGCATGACGCCGGCGGGACGGGCTCGCGCGTGCGGTACACGACGCAGGGCGGGGCGGGGTTCGAGGACCTTCTCGGCGGCCTGTTCGGCGGTGGCGGCGGAGGGTTCCGCGCGACCCGGGGTCCGCAGCGCGGGCAGGACGTCGAGGCGACCACCACGCTGCCGTTCCGGCAGGCCATGGAGGGTTCCACCGTGTCGCTGATGGTCGAGGGCCGCACCGTCAACGCCCGCATTCCCCCCGGGGTGCGCGACGGCCAGCGGATCCGGCTGCGCGGCAAGGGACGTCCGGGCGAGCAGGGCGGGCCGGCCGGTGACCTGGTGATCGCCGTGCACGTCGAGCCGCACCCGGTGTTCGGTCTTGACGGTCGTGACCTGCGCGCGACCGTCCCGGTGACCTTCGCGGAAGCGACGTTGGGCGCCCAGATCGAGGTGCCGACCCTTGACGGCCGGAGCGTGCGGGTGAAGGTGCCCGCCGGGACGCCGTCGGGCCGGACCCTGCGGGTCCGCGGCCACGGTGTGCACGCACCCCAGGGCACCGGTGACCTGCTGGTGACCGTTCAGGTCGTGGTGCCCCAGCGGCTCTCGGACACCGCGCGCGCCGCGGTGCAGGCGTTCGACGCCGCGACAGCCGACGGCGACGTGCGGGCCGACCTGCGAACCCGGGCCGCACAGTGACCGCCGCAGCCGACCGGGACAGGGGGTGAGTCGTGGTCTCCCCGGACACCCCGCTGTACGTGATCTCGGTCGCCGCCGAGCTCGCCGGGATGCACCCGCAGACCCTGCGCCAGTACGACCGCCTTGGCCTGGTGTCGCCGGGCAGGGCGACCGGCCGTGGCCGGCGGTACTCGCTGCGGGACATCGCCACGTTGCGCGAGGTCCAGCGCCTCTCCCAGGAGGAGGGGATCAACCTGGCCGGGATCAAGCGGATCCTCGCGCTGGAGGAGCAGGTCGAGCGGCTGCGCCGGCAGATCGAGGCGCTCCGCGGGCTGGCCGACCCCGGCCACCGCGTCTTCGCGGCCGGGCCGCAGGGTGAGGTGGTCGCGGTGCCCCGCGGGCACCGGCCGGCGCGGGTCAGTGCCCGCGGTGCACTGGTGGTCTGGCGTCCGCCTCGGCCGTAGCACTGGTCGACCCGAGCCGATCGGGCCGTCGAACACCCCAGCGTGGGGGTGCCGAGGGCCCTAGGGTCGAACTCGGACTCCGACTGAGCGGGAGGGCGCCATGACCGAACCCCCATCCACCCCGTCCGAGAGCGGTCGCGCGCCCGGGCGGAAGGAGCGCGTCGCGCCGGTGGGCTTCGCCGACGCGCGACCGCGCAAGCGACCCTCCCTCGCGGCCCGTCGCTTCGGATACCTGGTCGCGGCCGCCGCGAACGTCGTCCTGTTGATCCTGATCCACGTCAGCCCGGGCTGGCGGGAGATGCCCTTCCTGACCGACGCCGCCGCCGACGCCATCCCGTTGGTGACGCTCTCCCTTGTCGCTGGCATCGTGGTGAACGCGGTGTGGTTCCTGACGGACCCGCTGTGGCTCAGGTCGCTCGGCGACATGGTCACCGCCGCGATCTCGGTGGTGGTGCTCAGCCGGGTGCTCGCGCTCTTCCCGTTCTCGTTCGACGACGGTTCCATGTTGCGCACGGTGTTCCGGGTGGTGCTCGTGGTCGCACTGGTCGGCACGGCGATCGCGGTGGTCGTCCACCTCGTGGCCATGATCCGTCACCTGGCGGAGCCGGGTGAGGACTGACAGGGGGACACGGGGGCGGGGCACGGGCGATCCAGCCGGCGAGTCGCCGGGCTCTGCTCGCGGAGGCGAGCCGGCCCTCGCGTTGGTCGAGGCGTTGAGGGGGTCCCGCCGCCTGCGGACCGGGCGCTCCGCCAGGCCGGGTGGAGTCCTTGTGCCCGCAGCTCAGTTGAGGCCGAGTCGGGCGACCAGCTCGGGGATCCGCGACCGCAGCGTCTCCCACACGAACTCGTCGAGCACCCGGTCGTAGTGGTGGGCGACCAGGTTCCGCATCCGCCGGATCTTTACCCACTCGACGTCCGGGTATTGCGCCGTGAACGAGTCCGGCAGCTTCTCCACCACGGTCGCGACCTGGATGACGAGCTGGCGGCCGGCCAGGCGCAACGTCTGCCCGTCCAGGTCGTCGCCGAGATAGGAGTCCTCACCCTTCGCCACGATGCCCGAGGCGGTCCGGCCCATCTGCGCCAGGTCACCCAGGCGACGTTCGAGACGGTCGTCGGTCACAGCGGCACGGCCTCGCGACGGGCGTGCTCGAGCACAGGCCCCGACGCTCGACCCGAGACGACCTCCACGCGCACCCCGGTGATGTCGGTGAGCTCGTCCACCAGGTCCATGAGGTCGACGAGATCCGTGGTCCCCGGGTCGAACGTGACCATGAGGTCCAGGTCGGAGTCGACGGTGTCCTCGCCGCGCGCGGTGGACCCGAACACGAAGGGGTCGCGGCCGTGGCGACGCGCGATCGCCTCGCGCACCTCTTGCCGGTGCGCCGCCAGAGCCTCGGAGGGACGGACCCTGACGGCGGCGTCGAGCGCCGCGCGGACCCGGCCGGTGGGCTGCCGGTGTCCGGTCTCGATCGCGGCAATCGTGGGCTGGTGCACCCCGGACACCGTGGCGAGGGCGCGCTGGGTCATCCCGCGGCGCTGGCGCGCCGTGCGCAGGAACGCACCGAAGTCGTCGTCCACACTCCCACGATAGCGCAGCCGTTATCAGCGGAGGGCATGCCCGCCCTTCGCACCCGGAGAGGGCCGCCCGCAGGGCGCCCGGCGACGCCATGGCGGCGAACCGGTCGCACTCCTGGGGGTACGGGGCCGGGCTCGTCAGTCACCGTGGACTCCGGCCGACGGGGACTGTTCGGCTGCTCCCGCGACCGCCGGCCTCGGTGGCGCGGCACCGTACTGGTTGACCGACAGGTTCGAGGTCGTGGGCAACCGTACCCAGCGGGTACGGCACGACGCCGACGCCTCCACCGCCGGCGGTGATCGACTGATACGGCGCCACGGCACCGTGATCACCGACCACCAGCCCTCCCTGACCGCCATCGCCGAAGAGCTCAACGTCAGGCCCGCGCGCCGCCGTCGGGCGACCGACCCCGTCACGCACCGAAGGCGCGGCCGGTGGCAGGCCGCGCCTTCGTGGTGGGGGGATGCTGAGCTGTGGTCGGCCCCTATCGCCGGAGGTGGTTGAGCAGGTCGACGGCTGCGTCGTGCG
>Ga0209429_10000815_pt1 | contig 20341 bp, 28 predicted proteins | sample BarGraNGADG00212_3_FD_184493 | JGI IMG/M metagenome (GOLD analysis project Ga0209429, IMG submission 184493) | Arctic peat soil microbial communities from Barrow, Alaska - Barrow Graham LP Ref core NGADG0004-212 (SPAdes) (version 2) | ecosystem: Environmental > Terrestrial > Soil > Wetlands >...
TGACCCTTACTGCACTTCCACCAAACATATCTGTTTGATCCAGCCGTGACTGTATCTGGGGCTATTTTGGGGATTATTTTGTCGTTCTTGGTATAGTCCCATTCCTTGATTAGTTCAGAGTGCGTTTTAGCCAGACTGATGTCCCTACGTCTGATTGTTTCCACTGATAACATGTTATTTCCTTTTCACAGAACTATTTGCTCCTCCTATTTCTCTATCGGATCTGCTTTTGACATGTGAACAGACTGTTTTTGGGCGCGCAAAATAGTGTCTATTGCTTATTTGGGGACTATGACCTGGGAGCCCTATAGACCGACAGTCGGTAGAGCGGGTCTCCTGGGGCTCCCTACGAGCCCCTGACTCACTGCTCCCAGGTTCGGGCTAGACTGCTCCCATGACAGCACGGAGCGCACAGAGCAGCAGCCGCAGGAGTCCAGCCACGGAGTACGGCGCTGGCTCGGTCTACTACGAGCCCTCGCGCGGGCGCTGGACGGCGGCAGTGGTGCTAGATGGGGTCCGGTCTAAGAAGCGCTTCCAGACTGAGGCAGAGGCGCTGGACTGGCGCAGGCACACCGTTGGGCGCGCGGTTGGCTATGGGGCAGCAGCACAACCCGACACTAGGGGCGTAACGCTTGCTGACTGGTTAAGATTGTGGGTTCAGGACTGTCTGGATCTGGTAACCGCAGGGCAGATGTCGCAGAGTACGGCTGAAGGCTACGACGCACAGTGTCGGCGGAATATTGTCCCCTACTTGGGTCACCTGAGATTAGTCTCAATCTCCTCAGAGAACATCCGACGTTGGATACGGGATGATCTGCCGCAGATCACATATGTGCGCGGGGCTAGGGGTGAACCGCATACACTATTACCGGGCACCCAAAAGGCAGCAGCGGTTGCTTTAAGGGCGGCTCTCAGGGCTGCTGTCCAGCATCCTGAGATTAGCGGGCTATCAACCTCACCAATGGCGGGTGTTCCTCTACCAGGCGCTCAAGGATCACGTGGCGGGGGGCTCATACCCGGTTCTAATCGCTCTAAGGCAATCCCCCGTGCTGACCGTAGAAAACTACGTGAGAGAATTATTAGTGACGGATGTGATCACGACAGGGGCAGGTGTGCTGCGCGTTTTCGGCTCGGTCTAGAACTCGGTTTAAGACAGGGGGAGGCACTCGGAATCTTAATAACCGATTTAGATGATTCCTCTCGGTCTATTACAGTCCAGCATCATCTAGATCGTCAGACATGGCGGCACGGGTGCACAGAGTTGGATAATGGGTGGTCCTGTGAGAGGGCGCGCGGCGCGGAATGTCCACTTAAAAGAGAGGGCGGAGGAATGGTCCTCTTGCCGGGAACCAAAGCGGGTTCATTGGTTACACGGGAAATTGTACTGCCTGCTAATCTGTGGCAGTGTGTCCAGGAGCACCTCCAGATACTCCGCACAGAGTATCCTCTTAGAGAACCGCCGCAGGGTCCCCTACTCTTTAGGTCATCCAGAGGTAATGCTCCAACGCCGGAGGCTGACAGGCAGGCATTCCATGATCTGTGTCGGGCAGCCCACATCCCCCCATACACAATTCATAGTCTTAGGCACACTTGCGCGGTGCATTTAATTGATTCAGGTCAAGATATTTCCATAGTCTCTGCCGTCCTCGGTCATGCCAGCATTATCATTACACAGACATATGCGGTCCCAGGTCGGAGGGCTATCACCCGCGCCCTGGAGGCTGGAGGGCAGGCTTGGGACCGACTAGGGGCGGAGGGCTGAACTCCTGATCCGGGAGCATTTAATCTGAGGCTTACCAACTCCCCCTCACTCTTGGGAGCACCTTGGGAGCACGAATGAGCCAAGTAGGGCTGTGGAGGACTTTATAGCCACTCTCCGGCAGTGGGGCTCAGAGGCACTCAATGTGTAGAACCGCAGGTCAGAGGCATATTCTGGTCCAGGTCTGTCTAACGGGACTGACGGCTCCAACTAGAATCCTATTACTGTTAATCGGAATGTTGGAGGTCCGAGTCCTCTCGCGGGAGCCCGTAGAACCGCAGGTCAGACGGCATATTTGAAGGATTCCGGGGCTCTCATGAGAGTTGCTTGAAGTCAAATTTGGGAGCAATGGGAGCAAGTGTGCCTCTTGGACAGGGCTGCACAGGACTGTCTGAGACTGCCCCTGAGGGCTCTCACGGGGAGCAAGTGCTCCCACGGATCAGAAGGACGGGCGGCGACCACTCGGCTGCTTACGGGGGGCTGAGGCTGGGGCTGGACGCCTCTGAGCCGCCTGCTGGACAACCACACGGCTGGCGTTGGACTGCTCTGTAACCCATGCGGTCAGGTCTCCGCGCCGCGTCCTCCAGATTCTACCTATCTTGGAGCCAGGAATTTTCCCCTCCCGTAACCACTGGAGAATAGTCTCTCGGTGCACCCGGAGTACGGCTGATACATCATCACTTGTTAGCATGTCATCAGGACTTGGGGCTGCTACGGGCAACTGAGAATCTGTGATGCCGCCAGCCGTATGTACGGCTAAAGTGATCCAGTCATCCTCTGCCGTCTGTACTATCTCGCTGTAACCAGAGGCACGCAGATTGTCAATCACCTCAGCAGTGGGCACACTCTGATTACTTATATGGAGCACCCACGCTGCCATAACTGCATCTGCCACTGCCTGCGCGTTGGTCTCCGTTATGCCAGGACCGTAAACGTGGGGGGTCTCCCCGGTAAGATCAAGCCTGTAGTCAGCCATACCGACCATCATACACGCACTCTTCACTGCATGGGGATGGCTCTCATATGGGCACATTGAAAACCCCCGCCTACTGCCTGTCCTTTCAGAACAGTGGCGGGGGTGTCAGTAAGGAACGTTAGTTCCAGGTAAGATCCTTGTTAGCCTCTCCAAATGATTGTCCCAAACTCCCCAGGATCTGAGGTTTATAGAACAGTATGAAAACGACTACGGCGATTACAGCGAACGTCGCCATTTGCATGAACTGCCTGCGAAACAAGAAAGTGATGCTTAAGCAGGAAACCGCGAATAGGAGGATCGGTGCGATGAAAGCCCTTAAACTGTCTACCAGTTGCCCGGAATTCACCCCAATTACGACCTCGCGTAAAAGTGCTAGTGTATTCATTTCTCTCTTACCTCCCTTCGGGGTATATCGGTTGATACTAACTCTCTATCGGGAGTGAAAACGTTTGGTCCAAGTAGGCTCCAACTCCTAGTAGCAAGCGCGTGTCAGTGGTCCGTGAGAGCATGTAGTCATGGAAAACAGCCCCACAGTCCCCCAGCCCCAGCCCGACGCCCCCTCCTCCACTCCCCTCTTCCCACTAGGGCAACTCATGGTCACCTCAGGTGTCCTAGCCCTCTGCCCGACGCCCGACCTCAGCATCCAAATTGCCTCACTGATCCGGAGGCACGCCACCGGGGATTGGGGAGCGCTGGACACAGAGGATTGTCAAGAAAATGAAAACTCTTTGCGGGATGGCAACAGGTTGCTGTCCGCTTACACACTTGAGGGAATCAAGGTGTATGTCATCACGGAATATGACAGGTCAGTGACGACCGTTTTGAGAGCAGATGAATACTGACAGAGAAGTACCCGGCTCAGCGTGATCATGAGCCGGGTATTACTGTCTCTAGGATCAGGATTTGTGATGACTGGTGATGAACTCTCCATTAGCGTCCAACCAGCCATTTTCCTCTGCCACTAGCATTGCTTCAGTATGGGTCCGCTCTAGATACTCAGCAACCGTCATGCCGTGTTTTGCAGCCAGTCTCTCAATCACCTCATGGCTCCGCGCGTTCAGAATCTCCGTTGGGGTTAGTCCTGCTTGCCCGCCCTCAATGAGATCAGCGTCAGTCAGATGCACGTCATACAGGGCGGCTAAACCATCCCCCAGGTGTGCGTCTGGACGCTCCACATTCTTCATCCCCGGATTATAGCAGTATGCTCTATTTAAGTCTATATAGTGAAGCGCCCTACATAATTTCAGTAATGTAGGGCGTTCCAGCGGTCACGCGCATTCATCGTATCAACGGAGGGCGCGTGAAAGAGTCAGCGCGCTTCTTAGTTGAACGCAGCGGCAAATTGGTTTTGCTGGTTAGTAATAGTGGTCTGAACAGTTTGCTGAGCAAAATTAGTTGCCCCGTCAACCCCAGCCTTGAATAGACCAAGACCCAATAACCCGGCTACTACTAGTAAGAGCGCTTTGTTTGTGATGATATCCATGATACCTTTCCTTTCGTTTCTCAGGATGTGCGTCCTGTTATCTTATATACTAACGGATCTTTTTTTGCCGTAACCGACTCAGGTGCCGCACCACTTACGGTCACGCTAATTAGGCAGCAAAATACCCGCCTAGACTCTTCCCAGGCGGGCTCTTTGTTTTATAGGGTTATAGGCTTAGAACAAAACTGGACACGCAGCCACCATCCGGGACCAGTTTTGTTGATCAATCTCTGGAGCATTATTGCAGTCATTGGTGGCACTGAGAACCGGTGGAACCCACGCTTCAACTCGGTCTGACAGCAGGAGAGCATCTGTGAATTGAACCAATGCTGTACGCATTGCCCACCAGTCATCATCCTCAGAATCAAGATGAAGACTGTCTTCTGACTCAGGGATTCCCAGGGCGCGGGTGAAGTTTATCTCCCGCTCAGCAGTTGGACCAAGGAAGACTATCTCATCAAAATAGCGGCGTGCTTCCGGGCTCATGGCATCACCGTATAGGTCCCATGCGTTGATACGTTCGGTCGGCATGCTGATCTCCTCCTCTCCTAGTAAGTATCGGCAAAGTAAGGGACACCTAACTAATGTGATGTGTCTCTTAATCTCTGGTCCTGATTCTACCAGAGAGGCTTGGAGCCATTAATTAGTATGACACATTAAAAAGAAGAGGAAGGATGCCTGGGATAGCACCCTTCCCCTCCTCCTGTGTTCCTGCTCACACTGCCGCCACTGCTAGCGGGGACTACTACAGGCTCCCCCGCTTCACGCGCTTCTCAGAGACCGGCTCAGGCGCGGGCGTGGGCTCCGGAGTGGAGTCCGGCGTGGAGACTGGTGTGGAGACCTGCTCCTGCGCGGGAGTCTTGTTCACCCACGCCGTGTGGAGTTCAGCAGAGATGCGCCCACGTGCCGCAATCACATAGCCGTGATCCGTCAGCCACTCACGCACCTCAGAGGCGTTGGAGCCAGGACGTGTGGAACCCGCCCTGGAACCCTTGAAGCCCTTGAGAGCAGCAGCCCCGGTGCCGTGGACCCGACGCGCCACGTCAATGAACGGTGCCAGCGTCTTCTCCAGCCGAGCAACCTCCTCAGCCGTCAAATCCACCTCATAGCCCTGGAGGAGGTATGAGAACTGCGTGGTCACCGCCCCATCTTCCCCGCTCAGGTCACTCAGGGTCTGGATCTCAATCTTCTGCGCCATGGTGCACTCTCCTTACTAGTAAGTGTGAAGCCTTAGTCAGCATAGTAGCGGATATCACCCACAATGTCAGCAGGTTATCACTTCGGAGTGTCGGGCTGGGCAACTCTCCGGCAGGGTCGGAGTACAGGTCCGGTCTGTAGGCGTCGGGCGCGGGCTGGGAGTCGTCGGGCTAGGGAGTCTGTGAAGCGTCGGGCTTGGAGGAGTCGTGCTGTGGAGGTGTCGGGCTGAGGGTGTCGGTCTGCGGACATGGGAGAGGGTACCCTAACCAGCCAGATCCGAAAGGAGCAAAATCTGAGCGCGCACACACTGTTTACGGTTAGGATACCCACTCAAAGAGAGTTATCGGCTCAAGTAGATAAACATAGAAGTCCCCCAGGTCGGAGACTGTGACCTGGGGGCTTCCTCCCGGTGAACAGGTTATACCGGGATGCGTGATCACGGATTTGATCATTTATTGACATCACTCACTTCATGGCTGATCCGTGATCACGCTAGTGTTATCGGCACTCCCTTCTCTGTTAGAACTCTTGTCCTGTGTGTCCATAATCTACTGGCTCGGAGCCTAGATCATGCATTAAGAATTTCTGTATTTCATCCGGTTCAACCATCCCAGCATGAGACCCGTGATCTGATTTAGAGACTGGGTACATTGGGTACTTTGAAGCAAATCCTATTAACCATTCCACAACATTGCCTATCTTATGCCGGTTACGCGCCACAGCCCGTGTCCACGTCATGTGCACATCTGTTCCCTTATTATCCAGAGTTTTCACTACCTCTGCCAATTTGTCACGATCTGATTGTGGTAATGCAAGATACGCTTCCCACTTCTGAGGTATTAGTTGCTTAATCCAAATTTCATACTCACAAGGTTGCGACGGAGTAAGTGTAGGTTTAACCTCCACAATATCTTCACACACGGTTTGGTCGGTTTGGTCTATCTGGTCGGTTTGGTCTATCTGGTCGGTCTCGTCAGTATAACCGTTCAATAACAAACTAGTGGGGTAATAGCGATTCGCGCGTGCCTGTACTCCTGTATGAATAAGGGCTAAACCGCCTCTGCCGCTCTGGACTGTCCACTCCCCACTTGCGCGCATATCCGCAATAGCACGATTCACAGTGCTGAGCGTTGTACCCATTGCAACTGCAATCTGCTCACGGCTGGGATATGCGTAACCCTCTTTCTCATCGTGTCTGAGGGCAATATAGGCGGAGATGCCGCGCGCCAAAGGTCGGAGCCTTGAATGTTTATAGAGAAGATTTACTAGTGCTACACCAGTGATACCCTGGGAAATTGTTTGAGTAGTCATGATCAAAAGCCTTTCTGTGAATTGATGTCATGACTGCTCTATCGGATGCAGAAGAGGTTTGCCGCAACTAAACCCAATAGTGAGTTGCCAGAAGTGACAACTGACTATGAGAAAACCCAATAGTGAGTTGCCAGAAGTGACAACTGAGTATCATAGTGAGTTGCCAGAAGTGGCACACTATAGACACTTAGAACTTAAAGACACTTAAATACTTAATTCTTTCTATTCTACGTATAGCACCTACTTAGAGTCATAGGATGAATTGAATTTTCCCTATATTTCTTGATTTAAGAACAACAAGCACCGCTCTGCCCACTCTTGACTTCAAAAGCATGCTCTTGATTTAGTAGAAGATAAACAGCATCTCTGTGCGTAGTCGTCCGGGGCAAGGCTTGGCTTGAACTGTTAACACCCTCAAACCGACTAGCCGACGTATCCCTAGCCTGCCGACGCTTTACAGCCCCTAGGGGCACTGCTAGGTCTGGTTGTACGGGGCAATAGGTTCTAAGGGCTTAGGAGCGTTCCTAGAGGCTGTGAGAGGCACTGTGTGTGGTATGAGTCTGCCGCCGCTTTGCAGCGCGTAGAGAGTCGGAATGGGCTACAGGGTCTTGGACTACCTGGCAACATGGGTTAAGGGCTTAGAAGCGTTCCTAGAGGCTCTCAGGACGTTGTGCGTTGAACTCTCAGCGACGCGCTGTGACGAATTAATTGCCAGTCCCCTGATAAGTACAAACTGACGCCTTCCTTCCACTCGTCAGAACCGTCTGTGAGTTCGGCTAGTGCAATTTGGGTCATCCGTTCCTGTGCTTGGATTGCTAAATCTGTCCACACTTTGCCGGATTTTTGCCTGAGTGCTAATAGCGCTTCCTGGGGCAATCTTGCTGACAATGTGCTCAAAACGACGCCTAATCCGAGTAAATCTTTAATTTCAGTTCCGTCCGCTGATTCTACCCAGCAGCCGGAACGCCGGAGGGCTGCAAGCCACTTCCATGCGCGCTGTCTTGCGCCGCGTGCGGGAAGTGCCTCCTTGAGGGTCAACCAGCCATAAGAATCTTCTAATGCTTGTGGGAACATGTGCGTGCCTCTCTCTTCACTCTTTCCTATCGGATGTGTCAAACAGAGGGCATGTAGTCAAATGGACGCACACCTGTTATTGACACAAAGATCACCCGAAAGAGTGAATGAAGGTAAGTGTGTTCATGTCAATTTTCTTCCGTTAGATATAGAGAGAGAAAATTTCTAATCTGAGAGGAAGGAAGAGAATCATGGCAACAAGGAATTTCAAGACTCATGGACCAACAGCACGTCGGCGTCCAACAACGCGGAGGTCTAGTGGAGGAGGCGGCGGCATGAGTAATAGCCGGTCTAATAGGGGAATTGGGACGATAATTTGGTACCTCGCCTGTATCTCATTAATAGTTGCCTTCTTAAAAGTGCCATCGCACCAGACGGCTAGCGGCTGGGTTGGATACTTTGAAGGAAAAACAAATACCATCCACTCATGGATTGATTCCTGGGTACATGATGACTATGTGCCTCCGGACCTTCGGCTTCAGAAGTAACACCTCAGTAGTCGGTCTGTGACTCTCCCATTCCGACTCTCGGATACCGACTCCCCTAGTCCTGTCGGTCCACAGGGTTGGCATACCGACTCCCCTCACTGGTTGGTCTGCAACATCCCCATGACGACTCCCCCGCTCTAGTCGGTTCACAGGCTCCCAGGTCAGCCCCCAATAAAAACTAGCCATATCAACATTAGCGCGCCCAAAAAGTAGGCAAACTTTTCATGCGGCAAGAAACAGCCGATATATATATAAGTATAGGAAATAGATTCCTATGGATAGAGAGGAAACAACATGTCTTACAAAAAAGTCCTTGCTGGCTATAACGATCTAGCAACACTGAACCCTGAACTAGCCGCACAGTGGCATCCCACTCTGAATGAGGAACTAACCCCACAAATGGTCACAGTCTCTTCTGACAAGAGAGCCTGGTGGTTATGTGATGAAGGACATGAGTGGGAGGCAAGAGTCAGCAGCAGATCAAAAGGCAACGGTTGTCCATTCTGTTCCGGGAGGCAATCCGTTCCAGGCTTCAATGATCTGGCAACACTGAACCCTTCTCTAGCCGCGCAATGGCACCCAACACTGAATGGGGAACTAACCCCACAAATGGTCACTAATTCATCCAGTAAGAGAGCCTGGTGGTTATGTGATGAAGGACATGAGTGGGAAGCAGTTATATCTAGCAGATCAGCAGGACACGGTTGCCCGTTCTGTTCCGGGAATAAAGCCCTTGCTGGATTCAATGATCTAGCAACAATTAATCCTAAACTAGCCGCTGAATGGCACCCAACAAAGAATGGGGAACTAACTCCAAAAGATATTACTCAGGGGTCTGAGAGCAAAGCCTGGTGGCTGTGTGATAAAGGACATGAGTGGAATGCCATTATCCATAACCGTACAGTAGGTAGCGGCTGCCGTTTCTGTGGGCAGGGGCACGGTGGGAAACACGTCCTTGCTGGATTCAATGATCTAGCAACATTAAATCCCTCACTAGCCGCGCAATGGCACCCAACAAAAAACAGGGGACTAACCCCGCAAGAGGTTACACGGGCGTGTAATAAGAAAGCCTGGTGGCTCTGCTCTACCGACTCTACCCATGAGTGGGAAGCACAAATCAGTAATAGATCAAAAGGTACCAGTTGCCCCTTCTGTGTCAACAAGAGAGTCCTTGCTGGCTATAACGATCTGGCAACACGGAACCCTAAAGTAGCCGCGCAGTGGCACCCCACTCTGAATGAGGAACTAACCCCACAAATGGTCATGCCTGGGTGTAAACAGAAAGCCTGGTGGTTATGTGATAAAGGGCATGAGTGGGAAGCAATAATCCATAACCGGGCTGTCGGTAGCGGTTGCCCAATTTGTGCGGGCAGAAAAGTCAAAAACAATAGTTCAGTGAAGGGGAAATAACATGTCTACATTGGAGACAATTACACGGACAGGTAACAGTCTGGCTAAAAAGCGCCCTGACATTGCCGCCCAATGGCACCCCACACTGAACGGGACTTTGACCCCTGAAGAGGTCACGGTTAGTTCTGGTGATAAAGCATGGTGGCTGTGTAAACATGGGCACTCATGGGACGCAGTTATTGCTAGTCGCACACAGGGGTGTGGTTGCCCCTTCTGTTCCGGAAGAAGAGCCATTCCAGGTGAAACTGATCTGGCAACAACCAACCCTAAACTAGCCGCTGAATGGCACCCCACAAAGAACGGGACTCTAACTCCGCAAGATGTTATGCAAGGGTCTCATAATAAAGCCTGGTGGGTATGTAAAGAGGAACACGAGTGGGAGGTAACTCCGAATAGTCGGACAAATAGGGGGGATGGTTGTCCTATCTGTTCCGGGCATCAAGTCCTTGCTGGATTCAATGATTTAGCAACAAAGAACACAAAATTAGCCGCTGAATGGCATCCAACAAAGAATAGGGAACTAACCCCGGAAATGGTCACTAAGTCATCCAGTAAGAAAGCATGGTGGCTGTGTAGAGAGGGGCATGAGTGGGAAGCAACGATTACTGATAGAACACAGCATGGCAGCAATTGCCCGATCTGTGCTAACAAACAAGTCCTTGCTGGTTACAATGATTTAGCAACAATCAACCCTAAACTAGCCGCTCAATGGCACCCAACGAGGAATAATGGTCTAACACCAGAAATGGTCACAGTCTGGTGTAATAAGAAAGCCTGGTGGTTATGTGATAAGGGGCATGAGTGGGATACACGAATTGCCCATAGATCAGCAGGCTGGGGTTGTTCTCTGTGTTCTCTTGCTGGAACATCACAGATTGAGCAACTATTCTTCACAATAGCGAAATCATTTGGATATATGACAGATGTCAAGACACTAAAAGACGCTAGAATTATCCCGACTAACAGCAAGCGCCATCTTGCTCCTGATATTATCGGGGAACGCAAGGGGCATAAGGTTGCACTAGAATATGATGGCTCTTATCCGCACTCAAAACCAGACAGTGAAGAAAAGGACTTGCGTAAGACTAGAGCACTGCTGAAACACGGATTTTTGGTCGTTCGTATCAGGGAGAATTGCGGTAAGAAGATTCTAGGTAATCTCCCATTATATGACCCCAACCTTTTACAGTTACCATTTGAATGGTCGCTTAAACCAGAGAAGGTTCAAGAGAAACTGAGCGAAATAATGGTATGGGTAGATAAACAGGTTGTCCGCCTAAACAATATTTCGCAGGTTGTCACTCATCCGGTCGGTATAGCCGCATAAGAGCATAAGAGAGCAAATAGACGGAAGAGTCATATTCTGATATATCTTCACATAATGCTCACATGCTGACATGCTCACAGCCCGACTCCCCCCGCTCTAAGTCCTGCATACCGACGCTGACTGTGACATCCCGTAATCACTCCCGATAGGAAGTAAGTAACAAGGGAGGTTAACATGATTACTAGGATCATCAAAATATTTGTTTTCGTCGTTATCGGCGTCAGCCTATGGAAAATCACTGGCGGCGACCTGACAGGCGTCCTAAACGGCATATGGAAAATCTTGACTGGAATAGTTGGACAAGCCTCGGACTGGCTCGTATCCACTGGAATTTTCCAATCAGTCCTAAAGTAACCGTCATCCGTCGTATTGCCCCGTGACTACCCATGGGCAATACCCGGAGGGCTCCATGTGATCATGTGATCACTTCCAAGTTCAGATATTAGCAGCACACAGAGAAAGGAAAGACTATGAAGCAAGACGTAGAGCAAGATTATGTTTCACTGTATCCATACATTGAGGCGTATTTAGCCCAACTAGAGTCAACGGAAAAATCTGTTTTCGGCGCGCTGTTGGGGAACAACAGCGCCATAGAATTAGCAATCATCAGCACTGGTGAAGATGGAGACCCTCTTGTCGCGTTGATATTGGCTCAGTCCGTCCTTGCAGATGCCAACATTTGTACCATTTTGAGCCGCTCTACAGACAGTGAAGTCCTAGAGGCAATTCTACAATGCGGGCGCGCTGATCAGTATGCTCTGGATAACGTATTGTCCGGTCCACATGCAGCCTTCTTCGCTTTAGACGTTGCTGTCCATCCAAATTGCACGCCGGAGTTAGAGGCACGCGCTCTGGCTCTGGCACATAGAGAGGGAATTGGATCATGACTGAAAAGGGAATTTATACGGACAACGGAGTAAAGGTTTGGTTTGAGGATTCAGAGCAAGCCCCAGCGCGCGCGGTTGTTCCTCTTGTAGAATACAGTAACTCGGAGATTCTCCGGGCTATGAGAACCGTTATTGTCTACACCATAACGGACGTTTTCAATTTGTCAGAAGAGGAAATTATGTTTGTCGTCTACAAGGTGGACCGCGCGCTGACTCAGGTAGCGGGACTGCGTTCTCACGTCCTGCCAGCGGCGGTAAAACTTGAGTTGTTGACGCAGGAATATTCTGGTCGTCTGAATAAGCAGCCTCGCCCTGGCTTCACAGCACCAGTCAGAGATAATGGGAGAACGACGCAAGCCGACATTACAACTTGGGCGACCGTGATTTCAGATGTTATCACGGAGTGCTATGACATACGTCCCATGGTTGTCACTGCACTTATTGGTCAAATCAGTGCTGCGTTGATTGAACTCGGGGTCGGTAATGAGGATGATCCTAGAGCGTCCCTATATCTTCCTTCTAATGTACGCTGGTTACTAAACGCCTCTTGATTTTTAGGGGACACAGAATTTCTCTTGACATCAACACAATATCCGAACCGCTAGGGAGTAAGTGCACACATGAGAACGCACATTCTCTGAACTGAAAGGAAGCCCAAAATGTATACTCCAGAAGAATTCAAGCAGTTAGCACATTCCAGGTCAGCAAAGAAGCGTTGTCTGGCTGCATCAGATTACTTCTGCCCGGCAGCCCTGTTGGTAAGACTAAGCACTGACAAGGATAACAATGTCCGCTGCTATGTTGCTGCTAACAGAACTACTCCTCCGCAAACACTGTTGTCAATGAGTACAGACTCTTGCATTGGCGTCCGTTACAAACTCCTCTGGAATCCCAATACTGCGGGGCGGAAGGTCTCTGGTCCTACCGTTGATAGTATTCCCCGTCAGCATCTTGGACCATGGGTGATAAATGGTAAGGACCATAAGTTCACCATTGAAGCCCATAAGTTGCCTTGGGCTTATGGGGTCATTGGGAAGACACCTGTCACTCTCTGATCCTCTCTTCACTAACACGTGTCAGTGGGTTCCTGTAGTCTGTGGACATGTTGACAGTGAGTAAGGTACTGAGGCAGCCGCCCACTAGCATGAATGAGCCGCTGCCGTTCCTGGTCTACGGGACGCTGCGCGTTGGGGAGCATAATTGGACGCGGTACCTAAAGAACCGCAGCATCCATGTCTCAACTGTGCACGTTCCCGGCTACTGCTTGTACACTAATGGCTCCTTCCCCTACGCCGTGAAGAGCCATAGCCGCTCTGACAGCATTGTCTGTGACGTGATCCTTCCTCACCCTTCCCGCGCTGCTGACATTCTGCGCGCGGTTGATAATCTGGAGGGCTATGGAGGCATTGGGGCGTCTGACAACCACTACACGCGCCTAGCAGTGCCCTGGGGCGCTGTGAGAGCCCCGGAGGGTTACGGCTGGCTCTACGTGGCTTCTGACTGGTCTGAGAGCCTCTTGACGGCGCGCAGGCTGCCTGTGATCCCCTCTGGTGATTGGCTGGACCGCTGAGGGCTGCCCACAGCCCGCTGCCTGGTTTGAGAGCCTCTGGGGCGCTATACGGCTCCTGCCCTACCCCCGCGTGCAAGACACGGGCTCTGAACCTGTCCACATCTGTGTACTGACCGCTGAGGCTCAACTGCCGGCTGTGTGAGCCGTGCTGGCAGAGCACAGGCTGCTGAGGCTACTGAGAGCGCTACTGTGCGGCTCCCCCCGCTGGCGCTGGCACAGGAGTAGGTAAGGTTGTCCGGGACATGACACTGTAGGACTTGAGGACGTGTGAACCTATGACTGTCTTGGATACACCAGAAGCCGTGGATGCCGCCAAGGAGCAAATTGAGGCGTTTGCTGAGGACTGGTTAACAGGGGAGCCCGTTGATTGGGATGCTTTCACAGCGCGTTTTGAACAGTATACTGGGTTGGAACTACCGGGTTCCTACTCTCACCCAGCCATGAAGCGGTTCCAGTCCATTGTCCGCACTGTGAACAGGGAACTCAGAGACTAGTTAGATCCAGCCCTTAGCCTTAGCAAATGGTAAGCCGTAAACGTACCCGGCATATATTACTCCGGCAAAGACTGCGGCAGTGATGAGACCGTGTATGACCCTACCTATGAATTTTAGTAGTCCAATTCCTACTATAATTGCGGCTATAATGAAGATGATATTCATGATGATTCCTCCTTCCTAGTGTTGTCATAGTCTTTCCAAGAAAGATGCTGTATTACTGACCGTACTACTGGCTCCGGCTCCGGCTCCGGCGCTACTACCGGTATTATGCTGGTGCGGTCCTGAAAGAACTCTCCCAGGATTCCTTCTGCGCCCATGAGCCTCTTGCTCCCATGGATGACAGTCTTTGGTAATAAGTACAGGTTGATACCCTGTGCATAATCTACACAGCGTGGGTCCTTTTGAATCTCTTCCAGAACCTCTTTGGACAACCGCTCCTGATCCTGCTGTGCCCGGTACCGGATTGTTCCCCCAGCCGCCTTACGGGCTTGGATGATCTGTAGGGGTAGTTGCTTTGAGATGGCAATGTAAGCAATGGTCCAGCCCATCATTTCCATATGGGTCAGCCGGTATCCCCCGGCTTTGCTCCCTGTCATCTTTGCTGCCAGGATTCTGTCTAAATAACGGGAAGCCGCTGTGAGGATCTCAGAAATAAAGCAAACTGGTTTCAGTGTCAACTCTGTGGAGTCATCCTTGGCAGCCGTGACTAAACTCTTTTCCCAAGTAGTGACCTTCTCCATTGCCTCCTTATAACGCTTGATCTGTTTGGCGCTATTTGGCTTAGAGGGCGCGGGGACCGGTGTTATGATCATGATTTCTGCTCTTCCCCATGAGCCCACCATGCTATAGTCCCATCAGCGTCCACCCAGGCTGGTTTATCACCCTTGCGGTGGAGTTTTCCATTAAGGAACCATTCTTTTGGTCCTTCACCCCACTCAAACGTTGGCTCATTAGTATCTGTGTCTGTTCTGCTCTCTAACATGATGTCTTCCTTTCTTAGTGTGCGTAAAATCCTTCACCTCTTTCCTATCAACATTGAAAGCAGTGTGAGCAACCGGACCAGGACATAGAGAGAGCCGCCCAAATTACTCTGGACGGCTACTCCGTGTCTTATTAGTAATTTACTGGATCTGGTTGCTGGATTCCATTAACCCACCATTCTTTAGTACCGTCAGCGTACTCTATTGCTGGTTTGCCGTCCTCGCGGTGACGCTCACCATTAACCGACCAAACCTTAGTCCCATTAGCATATTCTCCTGCTGGTTTATCACCCTCACGGTGGAGTTTTCCATTGACATACCAAGCCTTACTCCCATCAGCATATTCTACGGCTGGTTTGTCACCCTCGCGGTGAAATTTCCAATTAATGTGCCATTCCTTACCCCCATCAGCATACTCTACGGCTGGTTTGTCACCCTCACGCCCATACTCCCCATTAAGGTACCAAGCCTTGGTCCCATCAGGTTGCTCTACGGCTGGTTTGTCTCCATCACGGTGTTGCTTCCCGTTGACGTACCAGTCTTTTCTTCCATCAGTCCATTCAATGGCTGGCTTGTCTCCCCCACGGTGATGTTCTCCATTCTCATCTTCCCAGAATTTACTTCCATCAGCGCCAATAGTAGTTGGCTGATCATTTTGGTATGCTGTGATCTGTGCTTCTCTTTCTTCTTGATAACATGCCGCCAACTGATCCTCCCCGTGATGCCGTAGGTCTTTTATTCCGTCTGGCGTACGTTGCCAATTATCAGTGGCATCTTTGAGCGCTTTTAGGTTATCCTCACTTGGGTTTGCTTGGGCTGCTACTTGAGCAGCACTCATTGCTGTCTTCATGTGAGCCGAGCATCTTGGTCCTGGCTTTGCATAACACATAATATTTGCTTCCTTCCTTAAGTTTCAGGGACTATTTCCCTCTTACTATTATCTAACGGTTTGCCGCCCCTATTTCACTAAGGACGGCTCCCCTACTGCCTTATTACTGATCTGACGGATCTGGTTGACGCTTGCCATTAATGAACCAAGCCTTGGTCCCATCAGCGCGTTCTAGTGCTGGTTTGCCATCCTCGCGGTGAGGCTGCCCATTCACAAACCAAGCCTTGGTCCCGTCAGCGCCCACTAGGGCTGGTTTGTCACCCTCGCGGTGAGGATGCCCATTAACGCACCAATCCTTGCTCCCATCAGTGCGCTCTATGGCTGGTTTATCACCCTCACGGTGAAGTTTCCCGTTAATGTACCAAGCCTTGGTCCCATCAGGTTGCTCTACGGCTGGTTTGTCATCCTCGCGGTGACGCTGCCCGTTAAGGTACCAACCCTTCTCCCCCTCAGCGTGCTCAAAGGCTGGTCTATCACCCTCACGGTGAAGTTTTCCATTAAGATACCAACTCTTACTCCCGTCAGCGCCCACTAGGGCTGGTTTGTCACCCTCGCGGTGAAGTTTCCCATTAAGATACCAACTCTTAGTCCCGTCAGCGTGCTCTAGGGCTGGTTTATCATCCTCGCGGTGAAGTTTCCCATTAAGGTACCAAGCCTTAGTCCCCTCAGCGTCCACTGCGGCTGGGTTATCACCCTCACGGTGAAGTTTCCCATTAAGGTACCAACCCTTGCCCCCATCAGCGTCCACTAAGGCTGGTTTGTCGTTCTCACGGTGTTTCTTCCCATTAAGGTACCAAGCCTTAGTCCCCTCAGCGCCCACTGCGGCTGGGTTATCACCCTCACGGTGAAGTTTCCCATTAAGATACCAAGCCTTATCACCATTAGCGTACTCTACGGCTGGTTTGTCATCCCCCCGGTGAAGTTTCCCATGAGAATGCCATTCTTTTCTCCCATTAGCACTCACGAAGTCTGGTTCATCATGCTCTTTACTCTCTTTATACGCTCTGATCTGATCTTCTCTCAGAGCCTCATAGTTTTCAGCCATCTGATACTGATGACGCCTACGCAAGGATTTGATCCCATCTGGTGTGTGTAACCACGCGTCTATACTGGTTTTGAACGCCGCCAAATTCTTCTCAGACGGATCTGCTTTGACTGCTGCCGCACGACGGTCCATTACTGCTTTGGTATGAGTGGAGCATCTTGGTCCTGGTTTTGCGTAACACATGATGTTAATCCTTCCTGAGTTCAGGGATCATCCCTCTCACTCTTTCCTAACGGTTGCCTGTTTCATTTGCCGTGTTTTAGCGTCTAAATTGGACATTGAATTATAATACCATACATTGAACCCAATTTGAGAACATTGAGAACATTGTTTTACTCTCCTGTATATTCCTTCTTAGTTCCCTGTTCACAGCATCTCTTCAACTAGTACGCTCCTATATATCTACTGTTCTGACGGACACCATAAGTGCCCCTCCCCTACGTCTATATTGACAGTGTGATCATTGCCAATACTGTGATCTTGGCAACAGTGTGGACAAAGAAGAGCCGCCCCAGTGACTAAGGACGGCTGCTCCATGTGTCTTGTTGCTAGTAGGATTATCAGTGCCTACACGTTTGTGTCCCCCCATGCTCACAGGTAAGCAAACACCACTCTGTGTCCCCTACCAATAAATGGCATAGTAATAGTAAGAAGAGGGACTAATTGCTGCCCGTGCTATTATCTAGGCGTATATCACTATTGCCTATGCCTTTGTTACCTTATGCTTACCGCCCTAGCCACAAACTAGCCGGGTGCTGCCAGCGCGTTCTCCTATCATAATGGTGCAACATGCTGCTCCCCTCACTCCAGCGCCCGCGCGCCACGTCAGCGTCAGAGAATTCCCCAGAAGAGAGCGCCTCCGTGGCAAAAGTGGATCTTAATGAGTGGGAAGTGAGCCCATTGGTATTAATGCCAGCAGCAACCGCAAGGCGTTGCAGTATCCCTGTAACAGCGCTGGGGCTCAACGCTTTCTGTCCGTCCCCCACTGTCATTCCACCCCTCAGGATGGGTCTCAGGAGGAATGTCTCCGGCGCGCTCACCCCTCCAAGCCGTTCCAGGACACCCAGGTAGGTAGTAATTGCCGCACATGGGCACAGGATGCCCCCCACAGCCGCCACACTGATGTCAATTGGCAGGTCAGAGGTCTTGGAGTACCGGATGCACACATCCAGCCCCCCAGGAACGTTTTTCAGGTCATTGAGCCTGATCCCGCAGAGTTCACTGGCTCTAATTCCAGTTGCCAATCCCAACAAAAGTAATGCCTTATTGTGAGCCCCACGCGGGGTGTCATCCGTGTTCACAGTGTCAACAAGGCGTCTGATCTCAAGACGGGATAATGCACGCGCTTGCCGGACTTGTCTGCCGCGCGCTAATCTCCTGGTTCCACGCATTGTCCTACGTATTCCCTGGTGCGCTGCAAGAATTGATGCTTCCGCGCCAGCGTTATGCAATATGGCGGCTCTTGCCAGATCCACGCTGCTTGAGGAATGGTCTTCTGCTAACAATGAAAGATATGCTGCCACTGTTGACGGCTCTAGGGCGTTGGTATATCCCCTTAGCCGGAGCCAGGTCTGGTATGAGCGGTACGCACTGGCATAGCAGCGGCGGGTAGTGGGCGCTAGGGCGGCATCCAGGGTGGAAGATAAGCGGAGGGCGTCTGTGACGCTGAGAGGGAGCCCTACGGCTCCGGGGCTTGGGTTGACGGTCTCAATCTGGTTTCTGTTCATGGTTAATAGTATCTGCTACCACTGACAACTACCCATGTTAACTCTCAATTAACAGGCTCCAATTAAGAGGTAAAACGTGGGCTAACTCCCAGCCAGAGTTCCTGAGACACCAGTCCAGATACTGACATTCATCCCATCACTCTTGAGCACTTCTGTGTCCCTTGAGGGTGAAGTTCCACTGCCGGCTGTTCTGTGTCCCTTGAGGCAAGGATCAGAAACTAGTGAGTAACCCCAATACCGACTGCCCTTAGTTAGTGAGTAAACGCCCGCAAGCGCTTAGCCGCGCCAACCTCCACTGACCAACCCAATGCGCCGCGTGCCGCATCTACACCAATCTGGTGGGCTTCTACTGGACTGGATGCAAGGTAGGTGAGAACAATGCTGACAATGCCGCCCCTGTATACACGGGTGTGTGTCCGCTCCTGGTCTAGGATGCAGTGGGCATTAACAGCAGTGCTGATGGTGGCAACTAAATCATCCACGTCTGACTGTGATGTAAACGCTGTCAGCCGTGATGCCAGGAACTCTGTGGTGAACCGTGCGCTCATGGGAACAGTGTACCGCAAGAGGTGGGCTCAGGGCATCTGACCGTTTATGATGGCTTGGGCTGCCTTGTCCATTGATACAGAGCAGTCCTTAGTGTAAAGATTAGTGCTTCCCCATACTCCGCCGTTTAGGAGTTTGGCTTCACAGTCTGCAAGAAATTCAAGATGAAGATTCTGCAACGAATAAGTGTTCCCGCTTGTATCAAATGACTCCCCCAGCCTGGCATCCAATTGTGTCTGACTTATGAAGGGGGATTGTGATGCTGCTAATCTAAATTGTAAATAGTGTCCGTACTCATGCAACGCTACAAAATGTGCCTCTGAGGCTGGTAAGTTATAATTGACGCAAATCTTGATATCACTGCTTACAAGGTAATGATTGAAGATCCACTTAGGGTTCCAACTTGTTGTAGCCCACGCGCCCGTTAAATCCCCGCACCCCATTGCCCAATCCACATGCAGTGGATCAAGCGTCTCATGAAAGATTTGCTCCGTGGACTGAGACGTGACTACCGGGACTACTACCGGGGCTTGTGCTGGCACTGCTAAAGAGCCTCCTGAGCCGCCTACAGAGCCTCCTAACACGGTTCCAAAGTCTCCTCCCCCAGAGCCTCCTGAGAGGGCTACAGAGCCAAAGTCCCTAACGGTTACTCCCCTGCTGGCTACAGCGTGCAGTCCGCACACGCTAAAAGTGATGAGCGCAATGCTGCCAACTGTGGCTGCTGCTATGTATCTTCTCAACCCGGTGTGTGTACTCATGAGGGCAACTGTCCATTTATGACGGCTAGGGCTGCTGTACCGCGTGCCCCGCTACAGTCATGGGTGTAGCCCACATTAGTGTTTTCCCATACTCTGCCATTCATTATCCAGGCTTCACAGTCGGCAAGGATTTCAACATGAGGATTATTGAATTCCGGATGGGCGTTGTTCACGCTTGCATCAAATAGACTGCTCGCCTTGGCTTCTAATTGGTCCCAACCGATGAACGGGGACTGTGCCGCCAACACGCGGGCTTGGAGTATATGTCCATACTCGTGTAGAGCCGTCCACCGTGCATGTTCCGCTGGTAAGTCCTTGCGTAAGCAAATTTCTATATTACTATAGAAAATGTATCCGTTAATCCCAAGAACATCCCAATTTGCATTACCCCAGTTTGTACCTAAGTCCCCGCAATCA
>Ga0209429_10000816_pt1 | contig 20333 bp, 12 predicted proteins | sample BarGraNGADG00212_3_FD_184493 | JGI IMG/M metagenome (GOLD analysis project Ga0209429, IMG submission 184493) | Arctic peat soil microbial communities from Barrow, Alaska - Barrow Graham LP Ref core NGADG0004-212 (SPAdes) (version 2) | ecosystem: Environmental > Terrestrial > Soil > Wetlands >...
GATAAGTGCAGCTCTTGACTTTACAGGGGGGATTAACTTTTACTTTGGCATAGTTGTCAGCCTGGCAATTAATATATTTGCATTTTGGCTTCTTTATAACGGTCTTATTGAGACGCTTAAGACAAAACCTGAAACTACTAAAACAGTTGTCTATGTACTTATCGGAATTTTTGTAATAACTATGCTTCTTGGAGTGCAAAAAATGAGTGAAGCTAACAGAATCATGAATCAGTTTAAAAATATTGATTTTAAAGAACTTCCTAAAAATTAATTTTATTTATACTGTTTTCTTATTAAAGCAGCCAGATATCTTGATTTAAACTGCTCACTGGCAATAGCTTGTTTTACAGGAGGTAGTTTTAAGATGACCCCTAACACGGCAGCCATTGCCCTGTGACTGAACATTACCTGTTTATCGAATATCAGGTTTTGAAGTTTTCCTCTTTCAATTGCCATCATTACAACCCTGTGAACTGAATTTACCGGGGTGATTACTCTCTTTTTTCTGGATTGGAGCCGGATGGCTTTCTTAGCACAACCATTAAGACAAACACCACATCCAAGGCAAATATCCTGGTCAGTTTTAGCTTTCTTCTTTAGTGGTTTATCAGGATCGTTTGAAGATACCAGCGTCATTGCTTCAACCGGACAAAGAGAAACACACTTTCCGCAACCATTACAATTTTCTTCAACGATTTCAGGAAAAAAATTAGTGGTATGAACCGGGTTTAGAAATCCAAATTTTCTGGCTGCTATCAGCGCTTCGCAGCAACAGCCACAACAATTACAAATAAAATTTACATCTCTCTGAACATTTTCACCGAACTGAACAAGATTATAATCCCGTGCTTTCTGTAAAAGATCAATACCTTCAGAAACATCAACTTTTCTTGCAATACCGTGCCTAGTTAAAGAATCTGCAGAACCGTTGAATGTCATGCAGATATCCATTGGGGCGTTACAGTTCTTTCCAAGATGTTCCATCTTATGTCTGCAATAACATATCCCGATGCCAATAGCGGAAGCAGTTTTTATTACCTCTGATGCTCTTTCATAATCCAGAACATGCAGTGCATTTTCTTCTGAAAGAACCTCCTCGTTAACGTATACCCTACCTAATTGTGTCTTTCCTGATGTGAAGAGATTTTTTATGAAGTCCTCTTCCACGTTCATGTATTGATAGAAAAGTTCAGAAAGAGTTTTCTGATCAATATCATTTCTGTACCGCATCAGTGAAAATTCAAAGAACCCAGCCATTGGAGGTGGCATAGAATATATAACATCCTTGTTATCTTCGGCATCCATCAATAATCCTTTGTCAGCGAGATCATTTAAAATAACCCTGGCTTCGGCTTCTTTAATTTTCCAGATTCTGGCAGCAGTACCTGCATTGAAAGGTTTTATTGGCAGGAGTGAAACAAGACCGGCTTCCCTTTCTGAAAAAAGGATTTTCAGTATCTCAAAAAGAAGTTCAGATTCAACTACACCCTGAGGAAAAAGGTTAATTCTGTCGGAAAGATTCTTATAGTTATTATATTTGACAGTGTTATGATGGGCCATAATTCGCTAAATGTTTAAATCATGACCAAATATATATTTTAATTTTCAGAAAAGCAGTAAGGTAGTATTCAGGAATTTAATAATATGTAAAAATGAAAATCTATGTTTTGATTTTGTCTATGATTCTCTGTTCTAATCTTAACGGACAACAGGGAAAATATTTTTTAAGCAGCTTCAGTAACGATGGTGCAGGGAATGTATCATCTGAAAATTATTCATTTTCGAAGAAGGCTAAAATCTATTATTTCATTTTCAACGATAAGGCAAATGTTTATATCAGCCTTAAGATCAAAGACTCAGAAGTTGAGAACAGGATTTTGATGCAGGGGCTTACAATATGGGTTAACATGGATGGGAAATCTGCAAAAAAAATGGGAGTTCATTTCCCAATTGGTTCTCAGCATCAGGGAGGACGCAAAGGACAAAATGCAGCTGCTGGTAATTTAGATGCTCAGGGTAAACCTGTCACTCCACTCTCGCTTGCAAATACAATTGAGTTAATAGGATTTACCAGTGAAGAAACAAGGCGTTTCCCGGCAGAAAATGCGGATAGTTTCAGCGGTTCTGTCACTTATGATAAGGATGGTGTTTTGCATTATAAAATGAAGATGCCTTTAGTAAAAATTCCGGTCAGAAATGCCAAAGGCGGAGGTGGTGCCATGCCATTTGCTCTTGGAATAGAATATGGTTATTCCCCTGTCGAAAATGTTAACAGGGGACCAGGAGGCGCACAACCTCAATTCTCAGGTGCTTCAAGAAGCGGATCATCAAAGGGTGGAAGATCCGGTGGAGGTGGATCTGGTGGTCGTGGACAGGGAATGGGATCACAAAGTGCCGGGAACAATGCTTCGCAAATAACTGTATCCACTATACTCTTCTGGATAAAGAATATCACCCTTGCATCTGATAAGTAGTTTTTATAGTTTTATCTCTTATTAATAGATTTGTTAAGTACTTGTTGGATTGCGTGCAGTTAATGAATAATAGCTAGTTATGAAAAATTGGTTTTTTTCCAGAAATATTTTCGTTGTTCTGGCATACAGGATATTACTTATCATGCTCCTATTCTCTTTTTGTCGAATAGGGTTCTTTCTTTTCAACTTTAAAATGTTTCCGGATGTAACAGGAAGTCAGTTTATAAGAATTCTGATAGGAGGTTTGAATTTTGACATTTCCGCTATTGTTTATATCAATCTTTTAATCATTGTATTACATATAATTCCTTTCGATATACGATATAATAAGATCTATCAGAAAATTGTGAAGTACATATACTTTATATCAAACGGTTTTGCAATAGCAATGAACGGGATGGATTTTGTTTATTACAGATTCATAAATAAGAGAGCGACTGCTGACGTTTTTGGAACATTTGAGCATGAATCGAATCTGCCTAAATTGTTTTTCAGATTTCTTATTGATTACTGGCCGGCTACACTCTTAACTCTTTGTTTGTGGTTTCTGATGATATACCTTTATAATAAAGTAAATACAAAAAGACCTTCTCCCTCAAATAAGATCGCATACTATTCGATAAACGTACTTATGATTCCATTGGTAATTGCCCTGGTAATAGGTGCAGCAAGGGGCGGGTATAAGCATTCTACACGTCCAATAACAATCAGTAACGCTGCCCGTTATGTTGATACTCCACGCAATGTTGCAATAGTTTTAAATACCCCTTTCAGTTTCTTCAGAACGTTCAACAAAAAAGCTTTAGTGAAGTATAAATTCTTTGATGATGAAAAGCTTACTAAGATTTATAACCCTCACTATTATCCCGATAAAAGCAAATCATTTAACGATTTGAATGTTGTTGTGATTATTCTTGAGAGCTTTGCCAGGGAGTATATCGGATCGTACAATCACAATCTGGAAGGTGGTACATATACCGGATACACTCCTTTTATCGATTCGCTTCTTACGGTAAGCCTCTCATTTGATGTTTCCGTTGCCAATGGCAAGAAATCAATTGATGCAATGCCTTCAATACTTGCTTCGGTGCCTTCGCTCGAAACTCCTTATACTATTTCACATTATGCCAATAATCAGATAAACGGACTTCCTGAGCTGCTTAAAAGGAAAGGATATTATTCAGCATTTTTTCATGGTGCACCAAACGGATCGATGGGATTCGACTCTTTTTCAAAAGTGGCTGGATTTGATGACTACTTCGGACTGAATCAGTATCCGGATAAATCGGATTTTGATGGTATATGGGGGGTATGGGATGAGCCATTCTTTAAGTTTTTTGCAGGGAAATTAAGTACCTTCAAACAGCCATTCTTTGCTACTATATTTTCTGTATCATCACATCACCCTTTTCAGGTTCCTCAAAAATATGCGGGGAAATTTAAGAAAGGTCCGGCTCCGATTCTGGAAGTGATTGGCTATAGTGATTATTCTTTGCGCGAATTATTCAGGGAGTTCGCAAAAAGTCCATGGTTTAAAAACACTCTTTTTGTTCTTACTGCTGATCATACAAGCGAATCGGTACATAAAGAATTCCAGAATAATTTTGGTGCTTACTGCATACCAATAATATTTTATAAACCCGGAAGTGATCTGGTAGGAAGAAAGAAAAGAATTGCCCAGCAGATCGACATCATGCCAACAGTATTAAACTATCTGAATTACGATGAAGAATATATTGCCTTCGGTAACAATCTGTTAGACGATTCTTATGAGTCTTTTGCCTTTAATACAAACGGAAGTGATTATCATCTTTACATGAAAGATCATATCCTGGAAATGATTGATAATAAGACTAGTGGCTTGTTTAACTATAAACAGGACCTGTTGCTTGAAAATAGTCTGGTTGGTAAAAGTCCGGAATTGCAATTACAAATGGAAGAGAAGTTAAAAGCAATCATTCAGACATACAACAGCAGGCTCATTGACAATAATATGGTTGTAAAATAAACTATTAATATAAATATTATGAAATCACGTCGTCAGTTTTTTAAGTTAGCAGGTACCGGGATACTTGCAGCAGGGGTATCCTCAATCTATTCAACTGCCTCAGCAGCTGTTCCTGGTTATGCTGAAGTTTCTGCAGATACATTCACTCTTGGAATGGCGGGTTATACTTTTATGGATTTTACCGTTGAGCAGACCATCGAAATGATGAACAGGGTAGGGGTTAAGAATCTTTCTCTAAAAGATTTTCATATGCCAATGAATAGTACCCGGGAACAAATTAATGAAGTTCTGGCCAAATTCAAAGCCGGCGGGATAAATGTTTACACTGTCGGAGTTATTTATATGAAGACGCAGGAAGCTGTTGATCAGGCCTTTGAATATGCAAAAATGGCAGGAGTTAAACTGATCATCGGCGCTCCAAATTATGATCTTCTCCCATATGTTGAGAAGAAGATAAAAGCATATGACTTCAGACTCGCAATACATAATCATGGTCCCGACAACCCACTCTATCCAAATGCTACAGATATTTGGGATCATATAAAAGATCTTGATCCGAGAATCGGAATTTGTATCGATATCGGACACACAACCCGTGATGGACAGGATCCTTCAGTTGATATTGAGAAATACAAAATGAGGATCTATGACATTCATATAAAAGATGTTACCAAGGCAGCTAAAGATGGAACAACCGTTGAAATGGGAAGAGGAATTATTAATATTCCGAAAGTTATTGCCACTCTTCGTAAAATTAAATACACCGGAAGCTGTAGCCTTGAATTTGAAAAAGATATGAAAGACTCTCTTCCGGGTATAGCCGAATCAATAGGTTACTGGAAAGGGGTACTCGCCTGCAAATAAGACTGAGTTGCTCAAAAGTAAGTTTCCATTATACCAATTATCAATAGAAAATATGTCTGACTTTTTAATTAGTCTTAGTGGTTTGTAAACCTTGTAGAAATTGTGGTTTTTCAATCAGCCAGACTATTACGGCGAAGATCAAAAGCAGAAATGAATGAAATCCAAGACGGAGTATTAAAGAATCCGGTTTGATATAGATGGAAACTAAATACAGGAGAAACGACAATCCCAGGTAACCAAAGAATTTTCTCAGATTGTATTTTATCGGGAAATATTTCTGTCCGACAACATAAGAGAGGATCATCATGGAGGCATAACATATAAATGTGGCCCAGGCAGAACCATAGTATCCATATATCAGATGATCCGATGAAAGAGGAATCCACCAAAAGTTCAGGATAAGTGTAATTACAGCTCCGATAACTGAAAACCATGCTCCCCAGGAAGTCTTCCCGGTTAGTTTATACCAGATAGACAGATTAAAATAAACTCCCAGGAAAAGATTTGCCAGCATAAGTATTGGAACAACCCCTTTCCCTCCCCAGTATTTTTCGTCAACAAGAGCAGGCATTATGAAGTCGTCAAGATATACCATTGTTACAAGGAAGATCAAAGAGACGACTATGATAAAGTAGTCCATAATTCGTGCATAAAGAATTTTTGCATCCTTTTCTTTAGCCTGTGCAAAGAAAAATGGTTCAGCTGCATACCGGTAAGCCTGAATGAAGATTGTCATCAGAATTGAGATCTTATAACATGCTGCATAAATTCCGACCTGATATGTGGCCATTTCCCTCGATACAGGAAGAAGATACCTCAACAAAAGGCGATCGAAAGTTTCGTTTACAATACCTGCCATCCCGGCAAAAAGCAAAGGGAACGCGTAGAAAAGCATTTTTTTCCACAGATCGGGATGTATCTTCCATTTTGTAATTACTATCTGGGGAAGGAGAAGCAGAAGTGTAACAATACTTGCAATCAGATTTGATATGAAAATGTATTCAATACCCCAATCAGTCCTGTAGAAAAGTTTTATAAACTTAGCGAACAGACTGTCAGCGTAATGATGCAGGATATATGGACAAAGAAGAATTAAAAACAGATTGAACCCAATATTAAGAATTATGTTGACCATATTGATCGTAGCAAATCTCTTTGCCTTGTTTTGGGCTCTGAGCCTGGCAAAGGGAATAGCTGAGATAGCGTCCAGTGCGAGTATCCATCCAAACCAGATAATATAATTTTTATAGCCTGGATAATCGATCCATTGAGCAACTTTTGATGAGAATAATGATATAAATATTAAAAACAGAGTTGTTGTTACGAATAGTGAGATCATTCCAGTACTGTAGACCTTCTCTTTGTCCTTCTCCTGTTCATTAAAACGGAAGAAAGCAGTTTCCATTCCATAAGTAAGAATGACTTTTAAAAGAGAAGCATAGGCGTAGAATACACTTACATTTCCATATTCTTCAGGAAGGAAAACTCTGGTGTACAATGGGACCAGCAGGTAGGTAAGAACCCTGCCAAGGATGCTGGGAATCCCATAAATAGCAGTTTGTCCGGCGAGTCGTTTAATGGCTGTCACACCACAAAGTTAAAGTTTTAATCGATTTTTTAATTAAATTTGAAATTAACAGAAAAATTTTAATATCCGGTACCATGAATACAAAACTGATCATAATTATAGGTTTCTCTGTCTTATATGCACTCTTTGAGAATGATAACTTTAACCTTACCAGCATGAAAAAATCAATCGCAGTTTTAGTAAGCTTCCTTTTCGTAATAAGCATGTATTCACAGAATAAAGTTACTGATCCCGAACCAAAGGGAATGGTGTTTATTCCCTCGGGCTCATTTGATATGGAAATGACAATAAATAAAGAGACGAAGAAACGGCATGTAACAGTAGACGCATTCTGGATGAGTAATGAAATTACAAACGGGGAGTTCAGGGAATTTGTTGACTGGGCAAAAAACAATCCTGAAAAAAAACTATATCAGATCAAATATAATGTAACAACAGTAACCGATCCTGTAAAAGGCTCTATGAAAGATACCATGATCAGGGTGATTATGCCAATTGATGTTTCAGCGATTAGTTCTGAAATGACAGATCCGCTTCTGCCGGAAAATTTAAGCAAGGATTATAAAAACTATTTCACTGATAAGAAATACAATGATTATCCTGTTGTCGGAGTTTCATTCAAACTGGCTGAATATTTTTGTATCTGGAAGACTGAAAACAGTATTACTCAAAGACAATTCTGTGATCCGAATTCAAAAGAGCCTTATATAGGATTCAGGATTGTACGGTCATATATCTCAGGTAAAAAGTAGCACTGTGATCCAACGGCTTACTGTTTTATTTGATCATAAACAGGCAATTACGAATTAGCTGCCTGATTTATGTGTATCTTTGCACCATGAAAAACGAAATATTAATACCGGATCATTTTCCTATTCAGAAAGAAGAAGATTTAAAAGTTGCAGATTTACGAAGGGACAGGTATTCGCAGGGAAGGGATGTATTGGCACGGGAATTCAACGATGCAATTGCAGCCAGATTGATTGCAGATGGCATAATCAAAGTCAAATGTGAAAAATGCGGTAAGCAATTTATTGCAGGAGTTACCGCTGCCGACAGCACCAAATGCCCCGATTGTAGGTAACGTCACACAGAGCAGATTTAGTTTTTAGGTTTCCCGGAGTTCTTTCCGGGGAAATTGTTATGTCCAAAAGTCAATAAAGAAAATTGATTTTACGGAGTGTGTGGAATTATTAATGGTACAGAGAGGATTCAGGGCGGTGCAAAGGGGCTTTGACTTCGGGGATGAATTCTTAATTAACAATAAGTTTCTTTATTAAACTTATCCCTTTGCCTTTTAAATGAATGAAATATAAACCAGGGGCCAACGAATTGTCTGCTGAGCTCTGGGAGTATGAGTTCCCGCTTATTGCATCAGTAAAGATAATTTTCCCTGAAACACTGACGATTTCAATTTTATCTGTACCTTCAGGTATATTTAATACTGTGTATTGTCCACTCGTTGGGTTAGGTGAAAGCGTTGTTTTATCGGCTACATGCATATCATTCATTCCAACTATGTCGTTTACAGGAATCACCTTATCGCCCGATTCAACCAGAACAAATGTCACAGAAAGCGGTGGCGTTTTTATTCTTATTTCATCTCCTGTAGGGGAGGAGTTGGCCTTTATGCTTTCATAATTCCCCGGGCCACCAGCATCAAGAATATTTCCGATTCCATTCACAAAGACTTTACGCGAAAAATCAGCATTTGGAGTGCCTGTAAGAGTATAGGTAAAGTATCGGTCTCCGAATCTGAAATTTTCGATGTTTATCCTCACAACCTGTTGAGTACTTCCCATATTAACAATTGTGGCTCCTACCTGTCCGCTATGGAACGCTGTAGGAATGACAACCACTTTCGAATCAGGGGTTAGCGTTGAGTTCAGCAGCACATCTCCTGTATATTTCTGAAGATAATACAAATGGAAAAAAGCGGGACGGGGAGCATATTGTGGTATACCAGGTTCATTCCCATAAGAAAACATACCATGATCGTTTCCATTACTCCAGTCATTGGCAAGATCCCAGCGGAGAGCTGCCCCAAATCCTGTTTTTATTGCTTCTCCGGTCACCAGGACGGCATGAATCCCGTTCACGTGTGAAACGGGTTGATTTGAACCTATAGCAAAGATATTATACTCTGTAAGAGCTATAGGAAGATGTGACCTGCTAACCTTATCGAGTTCCCCCCAGACATAGGTTTTGTAGTTGCCTGTCTTTTTAAAAGAATTTAAAATAGTTTCAGGATCCGAGTTTTGATTATATGGTGTGAAGTAACTATGAACTACGTAAAAATCAGCTTTATCACCGGCCTGAGCAGCCACATCCTTATTCCATGTGGAATTAGCTGTAGAATTTTCTTCAACCATTACCAAACCGATTTTTATATCTGCTCCTGTTTTAACAGCTGCCGCTCTCATTGAGTCTATAAAAACCAGGCAATGTTTGCCATAGAGCGTTCCGTTAATAATCTCAGGTTGGCCATCCTTATTTAGTGTTCTATCAATTTTGTATCCTGCTTCCCAACTACCATTAACCTCATTTCCTATCTCCCAGAATTTAGTCCGACCCTTATCATATCTTACCCATTCTGCGGCCATATGAGCAGCGTTGGCAACTGGATTGGCTCCGGTACCATATCTGGCATAACCATAGTTGACGGTAAGCATTCCTGTTGCATTTACCTTCCCGAGAACACTATAAAATGAATCAACAGCCATTGTCCATGTTTCCCATGGAAAGGGCCTGTTTCCATACCAGAGATCGGGTAACATCGACTGAGGCACATCAGGTGGTTGAGTATTTACATTCCTGTTCCAGAAAAAAACATCGGAAATACTTCCCCCCGGTCCACGGAGCACACCGATATTCCTATCCGCGATCATCTTCATAAGTTGCTTATTATCAGACATAGAGCCAGTCCATAGATTTGCATTATCACCAAAAACGTATTTTGGTATTTTAGTTATTGTATCATTAAAATTAATCTTAATTGATACAGTAACCTGGTCGGTTGTCTGCTGTACATCAACAAATTCGGGATTGGAAATAACCCGTGGCTGCCAGCTTTTCAGAAAGAAGCCCTGAGGTGCCTGCCCTTCGAGTAAAGATGTCAGACAAACCAGCAGTATCCCAAAAACAAAAGAATGTATTCTCATTTTAAATATTTAAGTTTTTAGTAATCAGTCCCGGTTGAGTTATAACTCTCAGCAAAAGTAAAATTCAGAAAATTAATCAATCAATAAAACTTACTTATCTTATAAAAACAGTGGGGTATCTCAAACACTATGCTATAGATGAGATACCCCATGTCAAAACTGGGACTAAACCCAAATTAAATTACATTCAGGGAAGAGGTTCAAACCTTATATTATCTATTCCCATATTTATTTTCACTGAGTTACCCGAGGCCCAGATCATACCAAATTCTCCTCCTCCGGTTGCAGCATCAGGAATAACATTTGCCTTATCCATAAATCCGGTTAACGGGCAGGTTACTGTTATCCAACCTGTAGTCTTATATCCATCGGGTAAACCTTCCCATGGTTTAAACTCATAGTAATAATTTGCAAATTTGATTTTAAGGACACCTTCCTTTATAGGTTCAATCACATTAATGTCGAATTTCACAGCCCATGTATTGACCACCACACCGGTTGTAACGAAATTATTGTTGCCATTACGGAAGAACAGTCCATCATACCATCCGGTTCCGCTCATCCCATTAATACGCCAATAGGGAGTTCCATCAGCTGATGAAGCAGGTAGATTCAGAATACCGCTGCCCATCGAGTTGCCCCACCATGAATCCTTGCCTGTACCATTAAAGTCAAAGAAGCATAAGGTCTGATTCTGCACAAGATCAACTGTAACAAAGTATAACTCAGGCAATAAACCCTCTTCCCCTTCATAAGTAATCATTCTAATAATACCTTTCCCTACGGTTGTACCCTGGGGTACATAAACTTCAACTTTAGTGTCGGTTTTAGCACCAAAAGCTGTTGCATAAATATCACCCGGAAAGACCAACTCTTTTACAAGTAGCATGTTTGTTCCGTTAATAGTCAATATCTGACCGGGTGTTCCTTTAGGTTCAGTGAATGAATCGATAACAGGAAGGTTGGCAAGTATGGTAAGATCGGTTGAGGACAGTACCTGGTTCCCGTTTTTGGTCAGCAGTGATATTTTTCCTGTTTTTGCTCCAACAGGTACTTTTACTGTGAGTTGTGTATCTGATCTTGTGCCAATTGTTCCTTTTATGCCACCAAAGAATACTACATCAACCACAAGGTCGAGGTCAGTACCCACAATGGTAATATCCGCCTTGGCTTTTGAAGAAGCTGGACTAAATGAGGTGAATAAAGGGTCAATTATTGTAAGCGATGGACCTGCCACTTCCTTGGTCGCCTTGGTTACAAACGTAACAACACCAGTGATTGCATCATTTGGAACGGTTACTAAGATCTCAGTTTCTGTACCTCCCGTTTTAATGGTTCCCTGCTTATTGCCGCCAAAGATTACTTTATCGACCAGATCGAGATCGGTGCCAGTTACGGTTATATCGGCACCGTTTTTCAAAGTAGTTGGTGAAACAACTACCGTTGGAACTATCATCTGCAGTATTACGGAAGACTCAACATTAACCGCAGAAGCAGGAGTCAATATAACTTTCCCGTCTTTTGCATCGGCAGGTACAGTTAAAACGATTGCTGTAGCTGACTGGCTGACAAATGTGGTAACATTTTTGTCGCCCCCAAAAACAACGGTTTTCACCAGGTCGAGATCTGTACCTGCAATTGTAAGTTGTGTCCCTGCCTTAACAGGATTGGGAGTAATTGAAGTGAATGCAGGCAGAGTTACAGTAAGATTGGTAACAGAATAAACAATAACAGGATCTACTGCCCCATTTGAAACAGCTATTTTACCAGTTTTTGAGATGGCTGGTACATTAAGCTTAATTTCTGTACGGCTCTGACTCGTAAATGAAGCTTTTGACACCGAGACCCTATCAGTGAATATAACATTCTCTACCAGGTTAAGATAGTCTCCATTTATTGTTAGTTCCGAACCAGGCTTTATTGTAGCGGGTGTGAATGTTGCGATTGAAATGGGCTCTGAAAAGCCAATCTCTGTCTTGGTAGATAATTCACCCTGAGGAGTCTTAAGTACTATCAATCCCGGAGTAGCCTCCTGCGGAACAATTAAGGTAATGAGTGTTGATGACTTTGATGTGAATGTTGTAATTTCAATATTAGGTGGAAGTACAATTGAAGTTACGTTATCTAGATTTTTTCCGATGAATTGTAATTCAGCTCCCCTTGCAATTGGCATTGGACCAAAACTGTTCAGAACTGTAGCTGTATCCTTCTCCTCCTTTTTACATGAGGTAAATAATACATTGGTACTTACAATGCATATTGTTGCGAAGAGCACTGCATACCTGTAATATTTTATATATTTCGTTTGCATATCAAAGTTTTTAAGGTATTAAACTGCTATTTTATTGGCACAATTCGTATATTATCTATACATATTTGCGGAGTACAATCTGTTCCTGCCATGCCACCACTAAAAACGAAGAAGGTGAGGCCTCTGAGCATATCTGCAGTAAGAGCATTCGCACATGGACCACCATCAGCTTTGTATTTAAATTCTGCTAATGGAACTGAAACAGTTATCCAACCTTCAGTTTTATAAGTTCCGCTTTCTTTCCATGGTATCCAAAGTCCTCTGGGTACACCATCATCGGCTATAAAACTATTGGTATTAGCTGTAGAGTATGGGGTAAAAATCATTTGCAAGGCTGATGCTGACCAGGTGTCAACAACATAACATTCAAATTTGATTGCTGCATTTGCAATATCGCCTGTATATAGCGGTACATCAGGTCGACCGTTTGAACTGGGCCAAAAGTTAAAACTGAAATGATCCTCATCCCACGTTGCACCGGCCTTGCCTAGCATAGCTCCTATGAATCTTACGTAATTTCCACTGACAGGAGCAGGATTAGAATTACCAGTGACGCCTGAACGCCAGCCACCTGCAGCAGTCAGAACATCAAAATCAACTATTATATTTCTGTCGTCACGGAAATAGAAGGATGATCTTGTTGAACCGTAGAGAGATTTAACCTGGATTGGCCCCACTCCGGCACCCGTTGGTACAGTTACCTTTATCTGGGTCAGAGTGAGATCTGTTATTTTAGCTTCAAGGTTACCAGGAAAGAAAACCTTAAGAGGTATGGCAGGATCATCAATAAAGAAGTTGCCCTGTATTACTGCTGTACTACCATCGTCAACATATTCACATAGCATACTGCTAAGGAAAGGAGCCGGTACATCGACACCGAATGTATATTTAAGTGTATCAATCTTATTGCTGTTTATAAGCAGCAATTTGTTCGATACTACAGAGGGTATGACATTCGGTACAGTAACAATAATAGATGTACTCGTAACAAAGCTGAAGTTTACGAAAGCTTTCTGGTTATTAAACCATATCTCGTCAACATTCTGTAGATTCTGACCAATAATGGCAATTGAGCTTCCCATAAAGGCATGGGTGACTAATGAATCGGATTTTAAAGGATCGGTAATACGTACATAACTTATTACCGGTGTACCTACAAGTGATTCATCTTTCTGACATGCCTGGAAAAGTATACTCGTAAGAAGGGCGCCAAATAATAGTGTATTGGTTAAAGCCCTTGTACTTGTTTTTATGATAGACTTCATCATTTCTATACTTTAGTGGTTTATCAAATTAAAATTTAATGGAATTGAAATCAAATGGAACAGGTTCTGCCAGAAGATTTTTATTCATACTGATATCAACATCCGGAAAAGGCAGATTGAACTTAGAATCATCAGTTAGATTAACCTTGAAAGAATTCAATGTTACATCACTCTGTGGTACCTGGTCCTTATAATATGCTTTCAGATTATTATAAGTTCCTCGCTCCTGTTTATTAAGCCATTGTTTAGCCAAAGAAGGATTATAATAATGGAGTCTGACGTAGTCATACCAGTTATCTCCTTCGCCTGCTAATTCCAGCCTTCTTTCTTTGAATATCCTTTCAAATGTAAGAGAAGTCTCATCAGGTGCACTGGCAATTGCTCTGTGATGAACCAGGTTGAACAGACGAAGAGCTTCAGGATCACTTGTCGAAGCCTGGTTACCCAGAACTGCCTCAGCATATATAAGATAAATATCGGCAAGGCGGATAAGATGAGTCGAGAGGCTCGTAGCCATATTCTTTGATGCTGAACCATATTCAGCCTTGTGATCTTCTGTATTACCCACAATATGTTTAACGCAATTTGCACCTGTACCACATCCGAAAGTCGATCCTGCAACATTATTATTATCATCCCATGTCGCTGTAAATCCACCCTTATCGCGCCAGAAGTTGGGATAAAAATCAGAATACATCATCATGGTTGCTTTACGCCGGACATCTACATTCGTACGAACTTTAGTTTTTGCTGTATCGCCAAATAAACGCTGCAGATCTATAGTCGGGCCTACCCATGTACCCCATGAATCGGCCAGACCGGTAAAGTTGTTTAAGGCAAGGTCTGATTGCTCACTGTTCTGTGAACACCACTGGTCTGAGGCAACCCATTGCCACGACAGCAAATTCTCAGGATTACGGTTGCCAGTCGAAATACGGAATAAGTTAGCATAAACAGGTTCAAGATAAGCACCGCTTTCTGTAATAACTTTTGCGGCATATTCTTTAGCCTTGTCAAGATCCGCCTGGTTTCGGGTACCATTTTGTCCCCATCCCGAGCGTGTAAGATAAACTTTCGAAAGCAAAGCATAAGCTGAATATTTACTGATTCTACCGGGCTGGTTTTGCGCCGGAAGTAAAGTTACAGCCTTGTCAAGCAGACGAACAATATATTCATAAATATCCTCGACCCGGTTCTTTTTGAGCTGGGTAGCAGTACCTGCACCGATGATATCACTGTTGTTGTGTATTATAGGTATTGCACCCCAACATCTGACCAGATAAAAGTACGCCATTGCTTTCCATACCATTGCTTCACCAGTAACTGTGTTCTTTGTGGTCTGGCTTACTGCAGGACCAGCTTTTGATGCTATGTTATCAATAACAGCATTACAGTGACCGTTTACCAGCCACAATGAATTTGAAGCATCTGCTAACTGGCTGTTGGAGGAGGTCAGTATAAATGCCTGATAGACATCGTCAGTACTATAATAAATATTCCCGGCCATAACATCCCCAATTTTCACCCAACCTCGTTGAAAGTCATACCACGGGGCATTATAGAGTACGTTAGCTGCCTCGAAACATTGTTCGTTGGTTTTGAAGAAACTGTCAATAGTATAAGAATCTTCTGTAGGCCGATTAAGGAATTTTTCACAGGCAGAAATAGTGAATATTAACATAATCAGCACCAATACTTTCTTAAAATAAGATATGTTGTTCATATTCATAGTTTTTTCAAGTTTAGAATGTTACACTTAGCCCAAATGTGTATATACGAGCTGCAGGATAACGTCCGTTATCAAGACCAAAAACGTTATCATTAGCCTGGCTTGCACCAACTTCAGGATCCAATCCTGTATATTTTGTAAGAGTCCACATATTCTGAAGGTTTACATACACTTTCATATTATCAAGATTCAGCTTTCCGGTAATACTCTTGGGAATATAATAAGTTAAAGAGATGTTTTTCATCCTGAGATAAGATCCATCCTCAATATACCTGTCGGAAATACGTGAGTTCTCATTAGGATCGCCTGAAACAGCACGTGGAATAGTTGTGTTGGGATTACCTACCTTTACATTGTCGATATCATCAAACCAATTGTTAATTGTTATTCCGGATGAATTAACAAAAGGGTAGGTTTTGTTAGGATCAATAGGAACAATCTTAGCACGGTCAACAGCGGTCTGTAACTGGTTTGTCCACATATTATTCATATCGCTAAGCGTTCTGCCAACATAATTCATCAATTTGTTTCCCACTGAACCGCTCATATAGACGGTAAGCTCAATATCCTTGTAACGAACAACGTTATTGAACCCGAAGGTGAACTTTGGAAGTGGAGAACCAATATTGGTCCTGTCAAATTCGTCAACTACACCATCAGGAGTTCCATCAGGTCCTGATATGTCAGCAAATTTCAGGTCACCAGGCCATACAGTACTGCGTTTGAAGTTGCCATCAGCAGGATATGCTTTCTGTTTGGGACTATTCAAAATATCAGTCTTATCCTGGAAGATGCCTGCTACTTTATAACCATAGAACGTATAAAGTGGCTGCCCGATTTCAGTCAAACTTACCAGGTCTGTCCACTGCCCGTATCCTTCTATATGTGCAGCCGGGGTATCATTCAATCCAAGTAACTTATTCTTGTTGAGAGTAAACTGCAAATCGCTATCCCATGTTATTTTACCCTTTAGAGGCTGCATATTCAGGGAGATTTCAAGACCACGGTTTTCAATTTTTCCAAAGTTTCCCATTGGAGGATTCAGACGAATTGATGCATTCCCCCTGGTTCCCATATAAGAAGGAAGCTGCATGTCCATCAACATAGCACTTGATGTCTTAATATAGGTGTCAAGAATCAGCGCTATACGATTCTTTAAGAATCCTAAATCCAAACCAATGTTAGTCTGTTCCTGTTTTTCCCACGTAATATAGGGATTGGCAATATTTGCCTGTCGGAATCCCATACCCAGGTTTGTTGGCATTTTAGTAATAGAAGCACCCCAACGGTAACCTCCGATGTTCTGATTACCTGTTTGTCCCCATCCTGCACGTAGTTTAAAGTCACTGACTGAGTTGATTAAGTTTTGCATGAAGGGTTCATTGGTCAGCTTCCATGATGCTGAAACAGAATGAAATGGAGCCCACCGGTTTTTGGGACCAAAATTTGAGGATCCGTCAAACCGGAAGGTATATGACAAGAAATATTTGTTGTCATATGAATAGTTACCACGTGCAAAAAATGAAGACATTGCACCGCTTCCGTCTCCAGAACCTACAGCCATACTTTTTGGATCACCCAGTCCGGGCTCCATAATATCATTGCTTGAAAGACCATTGCTTGAACCGCTCAGGTACTCCCATCTGGATTCTGATGATTCCTGTCCAAGCATCGCGGTAATGTTGTGCTTCTCCAAAACCTTATTATATGTAAGATAGTTTGTTAATTGCCAGAAGAAACTCTGGTTGTACTGCCTTGAAGCAGTGTTTGTATTATTTATCAGACTCCCGTACTGGTACGTAGGTACAAAATGGTAAGCATTTGAAAAGCCCATATCTACACCAATCTCTGTACGCAGGTTAAGTCCTTTCATGAATGTAATATCTGTATAAATATTCCCATTCAGGGTATTCTTTCTCAATATGTTCGTTTCATCAAGAGCTTTTGCAATGGGATTAATGATGCTTGGGGCTCCCTCATATAACAGACCTGCCCATGTCCCATCTGCATTACGTATCGGAACATCAGGAGTTGTCCTCATAGCAACAGAGATTATACCTTCAGTACTGTTATTCAGTCCAAGATGGTCCTGTGTTCTGGAAAACATGATTTTTGTTCCCAGTTTAAACCATTTTTTAAGATCAGCGTCAAGGTTTACGCGTCCGGAGAAACGATTAAAATCTGTTCCTACTACAGTTCCGTCCTGTTTGAAATAGCTTCCCGATACATAATATTTTACCTTATCTGAGCCTCCAGTAGCACTCATCTGATGACTTTGCATAGGGGCTACTCTGAATACAGCATTTTGCCAATTGGTGCCGGGTCCAAGTATTGAGGGATCCTGATACTCAACGCGCGGATCACGACCGCTTGTTTCTGATGCCCAGTCAGTACTGTATTGAGCAAATTCCCTTAAATTCATGACATCAAGTCTTTTTATCTGTTCCTGTATGCCATAATATCCTTCATAGGTAAATTTTGCTTCTCCCGTTTTACCACTTTTGGTAGTAATCAGTACAACGCCGTTTGCACCACGTGAGCCATAAATTGCAGTAGCTGAAGCATCTTTCAATATCTCCATGGTAAGAATATCAGAGGGATTTATTCCAGAAAGACCGGAAAAGGTTTGCACTGATCCATTACCCAATGCACCACCCAGACCGACTGAAAATCCACTCTGACTGACATTTTGAACAGGAACACCATCTATTACATAAAGTGGTTCTGAAGCCTCTGCTCTTAATGTCCCTTGTCCACGAATACGGATTGACACAGAGGACCCTGGCTGGCCAGAAGTATAAACTGCTGTTACTCCAGCCGCACGGCCTTGTAAGGCCTGGTCAAGGTTGGCAACGATCGAGCCTTTTAATTTCTCACTCGATATGGAAACTGAAGCGCCAGTGAGATCACTCTTTTTCTGAACTCCGTAACCAATCACCACAACTTCGTCAAGAGCATTTAGTTCTTCAACAAGTACAACATCGATAATGGACCGGCCATTTATGGTAACTGTCTGGGTTGTAAATCCTATAAATGAAAATTGCAATTCAGAACTTCCCGATGGTACTGAAAGAGAATATTTACCATCGACACCTGTTACAATTCCCGCTGTTGTACCTATTACAACCACTGAAACACCTGGTAACGGCTGATTTCCTGCGTCTTTGACAACACCCGACACGGTGATCTGGGCTATCAGACTAAGGTTAGCCAAAAGCAATAAAATAAATAAAGCACCTCGCTTAATCATAGTTTTGGGTTTTAGGAAAATAATTACAAATTAGGTTATGTCAACAGCTGAACAAAAAAAGTCAGTTCATCAACTTTATATAAGATCAAAAATAAAGCTATCTTTTGTTTAGATACAGTATGAAATGTTTATGATTTAGGGGTCAATTGATTTTTATTGCTACTTCATTTTCAACTTTTCAAAATACTTAGATGGAAGAACGCCAAACTCACTTTTGAAATGTTTCCTGAAGTATTTGGGGTCATTGAACCCTACCTGAAAGGCTACTTCGGAAACATTGAGCTGACTCTTCTGAAGAAGCTGGGCTGCCCTTTTCAGCCTGAGTGTTCTGATAAATTCAAGTGGTGGTTTACCTGTAAGAGCAAGTATTTTTTTATACAGAAGTGTTCTGCTAATTCCCAGATCGCGGCTAAGTTCTTCTACAGTATAGTCTGCTTTTGATATGTTTTTTTCAATAAATGCAAGAGTTTTTTGAATAAAATGTTCATCAAGGGAGGTTATTTCAATGTTGTTTGGTTCAATAACCAATTTAGTGCTGAAAACCCGCCGTAGATTTTTCCTGCCTGAGATAAGATTAGAAATCTTGGCTTCCAGTATCTGATAACTAAAAGGCTTACGGATAAAATCATCAGCTCCTGTTATAATACTTTCAAATTGTTCCTTTTCTGTTGACAGACCTGTAAGAAGGATTAGAGGGATATGACAGATATTATTATCGGCTTTCACCCTTCTGCATAATTCCAAACCATCTATTCCAGGCATAACAATATCACTTATGATAAGATCCGGTATAATATTCTGGATTATTACCAATGCTTCTTTCCCGTTTTCTGCTTCATAAACATTGTAAATCTTCTGCAGGTTATCTTTCAGGTAGAAGCGAAGATCGTCGTTATCCTCTACGATAAGGATTGTTGGTTTTTCCTTGAGTACATCGTTGTGGTCTGTTTCATAACCTGGGATATTGGAATATTCCCTGACATCATTTTTCTGTAAACTGTTTTCAGATAAAGATTTCCAGTTACAGGCAACAGGAAGAATAACCGTGAAACAACTTCCCTTGCCGGGTTCACTATCGACTGTAATTTCTCCGTCGTGCAGCTTTACAAATTCTTTTACTAATGCCAGCCCAATTCCAGAACCCTGATCTCGTGATATTATCGATTCAATCTGGTAAAAGTCAACGAAAAGATTGCCAACCTTATCCCCTGGAATGCCTATACCTGTATCTTTCACCTTTATAATAAGATGAGATGGTTTTTGACCTGCTCCCTGCTTTGACGCCTGTTCATCTGATATCTGGGTATGTAACTGCACAGAGACTTCGCCATCGATGGGTGTGAATTTGAAAGCATTGGATAAAAGATTGAATAATATTTTTTCCAGCTTATCTTTGTCAAACAGTGTATCAAGATGGTTTATCTCTGTGTGAAATACAAGTTTTATATGCTTCTGTTCTGCGAGGTCATTAAATGAGGAGACTGCCTCTTCAATAAATGCAATAATATCTCCGGCTGAAGGATTGAACCCGAATCCCTGCACCTCCATTTTCCTGATATCAAGAAGTTGATTAACCATAAATAATAATCTTTTGGCATTCTGATTTATCAGGTTTAAATATTTTTCTTCCGGTTTGTTTTTTAGTTGAACCATTAACTTCTCAACTGGAGAAAAAATCTGAGT
>Ga0209429_10000817_pt1 | contig 20316 bp, 21 predicted proteins | sample BarGraNGADG00212_3_FD_184493 | JGI IMG/M metagenome (GOLD analysis project Ga0209429, IMG submission 184493) | Arctic peat soil microbial communities from Barrow, Alaska - Barrow Graham LP Ref core NGADG0004-212 (SPAdes) (version 2) | ecosystem: Environmental > Terrestrial > Soil > Wetlands >...
GACATTAGCCGCGTCATCCACTTTAATAGAAATCGTATTTAAATAATGAATACCCAGAATCTGCTCTTGGCCGATAACCAAAGGCATAAAAATAAGCTCATCTTGATTTTGCGTAAAGGCGCTGCCGCGCGGCGCGATGACGCCGATTACTCTGAGCGGCACGCCGCCGGCCTGGCTTTGGACGGAACTTTTCACTTTGATTACTTGGCCCAGCGGGTTCGTGCCGGAATCGCCGAATAATTGTTGGCTGATTTCCGAGCCTAAAACAACGACATTGGCCCCGCCGGTATTTTCCGCGGCGCTAAAAAACTGTCCCGCTTGCATGGTAAAATTCGTCACTTTAGAATACTCCTCGTCTGTGCCCATGAAAGTCGCATCGATCGATTTATTCTCCCAAACTACCGAGGCCGATCCTTTAACGCTCGCATTGACCCCTGTCGCGTCAGGAACCTGGCTGCGGTCGCGCAGCGCCACGGCATCGCTCTCCACCAGACTGGTAATAACCAAACCCGGTATCGGCGCCCCGCTGTCCGCGGTCTTGCCGGGTTGAACATAAAGCAAATTACTGCCCAATTTAGTGACCTGGCCCAAAATCAAACTTTGCGCGCCGGCGCCTAAAGAAATAACGATAATCACGCCGGCCACGCCGATCGTAATCCCTAAAATCGTTAAAAGAGTGCGGCCTTTCCGCGCCAGCAGATTCTTAATCACTAATTTGATAATTAAAAGAGGATTCACAATGGTAAATAATCTAAATTATTTAATCAGACTCTTGTCCGGCGTGGCGATTGTCCTGACACGCACCTTTTCATCGGACAAAATATTGCCGTCTTTGATGTGAATAATTCTTTTGGCGTGATTGGCGGTATCGGTTTCATGGGTCACTAAAATAATCGTGCGGCCCTGATCGTTGAGCTGTTGCAGGAGAAACATCACCGTATTGCCGGATTTAGAATCTAAATTACCGGTCGGCTCATCGGCAAAGATGACGGCCGGATCGCAAACTAAAGCCCGGGCAATCGCCACACGCTGCTTTTCGCCGCCGGATATTTGGTTAGTGTAGTAGTTTAAACGATGCGACAGGCCGACCGACTCTAAAGATTTTTTGGCCAGCGCGTCCTGATTTTTTTTCTGGCTATAAATCAGAGGCAACTTAACATTATCCAATACGGTCGTTCGCGGGAGCAAATTGAAGGATTGAAAAACAAAACCGATTTCCTTGTTTCTTAGCTCCGCTAAATAGTTATCGTTAAAACCCGTGATATCCTGGCCTTTGAATTCATAAGCGCCGGACGTGGCCCGATCCAAAAAACTTAAGATGTGCATCAGGGTTGATTTGCCGCTGCCGGAAGGTCCCATGATGGCGACGAATTCTCCCTGGTCAACCTTAAAGTTAATATTATCCAAGACCGGGGTCACTACATCGCCGGTGATATAATCCTTTTTTAGATTCTTGATATTAATTAAATTCATAAGCCGCGCAAATTATTATTTGATGAGCGTGACGATTTCTTGACCGCTATTCAAGCCGCTTAAAATTTCCACTAAGCCGCCGTCCGCCTGCAGACCGGTCGTCACTTTGACTTGATGATAGGTTTTCGTCTGCGAATTATCGATCACCCGGACAAACTGCTCGTTGTTTTGATTAATAATCGCGCTACTGGAAACAGCCAAGGCGTTAGGGCGCGTAGCCACCAGAATAGTCATGTTGACCGTCATGCCCGGCTTAATTTCGGGGATGTTCGGCAAGCTTGCTTTCATTAAATAATTAACCACGCCGGAAATTACGGTGGAAGCGGGATCGATCGTCAGAACTTGGCCCTGAAAATGCCGATCCGGACCGAGGGCATCGAAAGTATAGTCGACGCTCTGTCCCAGCTTCAAAGAGGCAACATTGGATTCGCTGGCATAGGCCTCGGCGTGTAAAGCACTGATATTTTGCAAGGTAAACACCGGTTGCATGGCCGTAGCCTGCTGGCCGACCTTGGTGTTAATTTGCGTAATCGTGCCATCGGCCGGTGCCTTCAGAATAGTATTGCTAAAAGCGGATTGAGCCGCTTCCACGCTGCCTTGAGCGGATAAGAGCTGTGCTCGAGCGGCATCGATATCCGCCGGCTGAGCTTTGGCTTTTTGTTGCGCCAAAGTGGCTCGGACTTGCTGCAAAGACGCTTGGGCGCTGTTAATCTGATTCTGGGCGGCGTTAATTTGCGACGTCGCCGATAATTGGCTGTTAGTGACAGCATTGGTGGCGTTCGTTAAGGCGTCGGTTAAAGCTTGCTGGGACGATTTGACCAGGGTCAAACCGGAATTTTCCACGGACACATCGCCGCTGATCGCCAGCTTATAAGCATCGAGCTGCGCTTGGCTGAACTTGGAGCTGACAATTGAATTCTGTAAGGCGGTATAACAATAATTTAAAGCGCTGATATTCTGGTTCAGAACCGCTAACGCATCATTAACCGCTTGCTGGATATTAGAATCGCTCTTATAAGCTTGGGCCGTGGCCAGACTGGCGTTCGCTGTGCTGAGTAAAAACGGAACCTGTCCGTTAGCTGTCTTAAAATTATTCAAACTGGTCGAATCCATCACGCCGAAAGAATCTTTTAAATTATTATCATCTAAAATTTGTTTTTCTTTATCCAGATCCGCTTTGACAGTCGCTAATTGATTGGCAATCGTCACCATAATCGCCGACCGTTTATTGTCGGACGTGGTGGTGGGCGACTGTAAATCTGCCAGTGTGGTTTGCGCTTGGCTGATTGAAGCGGCGGTCGAACTTTGGAGGGCGGCTAATTGGCTAACCGCGTTAGTATAAGCCACCCGGGAAGCGTCAACCGCTTTTTGCGTCACATTAATCTGTTCGGGTGTGACCCCGGCCACAACTTTGCGATAATTGGCATTAGCTTGCGCCAATTGGCCGTTGGCGCTGGTTAAAGAGGCAGAAACATTGGATTGACTGAGAGTCGCCAAAACATCACCGGCCTTAACCTGAGTGCCGATAATTACGGCAATTTTTTCCACCACGCCGCTGGTCTGGAAACTTAAGCTTAAATTAGTTTCGCTGACCACTTGGCCGGTCGTTAAAACTGTCTGCTCCAGATTCTGCTGACTGACGGTCGTGGTTTGAATATTAGCGGTATTATTTTTCGATTTCGTGACAAAATACCAAACCCCGCCGGCCAGGAGTAGGATAATAACGGTCCAAATGATTCTTTTTTTCGTGAAAAAGCTACGGATGCTCATAAAATGAAGAGATTAAATAAATATTGTTTAGCAACTATTAGTTTAGCTCCTAAACTAAATTTTGTCAAGATAGCTCTGTTCTTATATTACGCTAATAAAGTATAAAAAAAATAAGGTCTGGTGCCTTTACATTAAAAACATAAAGATTGACTAAAATAAAGTATTATGATATGGTTTAAAGTTAAAAACGATCTTTAAAAAAGGTTAAATTGGGTTAATTGCTAAATTCATCTATTTTTAGGTGGGCTTGGCAATTAACCCAATAATGTTAACCAAAAAAAATAAGACATGAAAAAAATAGTAATATTTTTATTGGCCTTGATGTTATTGGCCAACTTCGAATTATTTGCTCAAGACAGCACTAAGGCCGCTATCCCCGCCAAGAAAGAAATAAGCACATATTTTTGTGCGGGATATATGACTGATAAAAGCGGCAGCGGTTACTATACCTATAGCGAACTGGGGCTTAAGTCAGTAAAGCGCAGCCATTTAATCGGCGGGTTTGCCGGAGTGGCCAATGTTGACTGCCAGTTCGGCGGTTACAAATATACCGATTTAGAATTCTTTCTTGGTCTAAATTATTCCAACTGGGGAAAATTGAGCAGCAACTGTTCCTATGCCTTCTCCGTTAGCCCGTCCTTGAAGCATTTTTCTGATTACGGGAAAGATGGCGCCGGAACCGGCGATGAAGTCTGGCAAAAAGACTGGGGAGCTCAAGTTAACGCTTGGCTGAATATTTCTGATAAGTTGAATAGACCGTTCAGAAATTTCAAAATTAATCTCCAGTATCAAACCGCTTTCTGGTCGGACCGAAAAGGGACTTTGCTAGGACAGGGCTATATAACCGATAAGGTCAACTTTAAAGCCGTCAATCGCAGTTATTTTAAAGCCCAGCTTGAAATGGCTATCCAAAAAATCTCTTTTGGACAAGTCGGCAAGATTGAACCGAAAATCGTGTTTGGTTATCTCCATGATGAGGGAAACCAAAAAAACATGTATGAAACAGGCCTTGGTCTTGGACTCTCCTTTACTAAAGGGGGCCGATACTACGAAGCTCTAAATATCCAGTACCGAGCCAGATTCGGCCAGGAATTTACAATGAATAATCGCTTGGACCTGATTGAGGTGGGATTTGACCCGCAAAATCTCTTCAAATTATTATTCTGACAATATGCAAAGGCCGCCCTTTCTTCACGAATGGACGGCCTTTTATCTTTTAGGCAGAGATTAATGGGCGCCAGTAGAACTAAGATGTGATAAAAAACTCTAACATTAATACCATATACCATATCGGGCTATTATAAAATACCATAAAAACTATTTTTAAGAGGCTTTAAAGCTTCTTTTTCTCCCAAGACCTCTCTATATAAACTTTTTGCCAGCAGAAGCGTCCCAGAAAAAATCCGCCGCTTGCCCCAAGCACCCAAAGTGCGGTCTGAAGCGCCGGCGGTAGAGCGCAACCGCCATAAAATGGTGCCACTCGGCCCTGGTTTAGCATCCATTGCAAATAATTTATCTCAATTAAGGCGTGCGCGATGAGACTTAATAAAAGGCCTAAAATTATAAAACCAGATAAATAAACTACCTTTTTTAGTCTAGTTGGCTTGCCCGGTGCCTTAAAAAACATATTATTTCTTTTTCTTTAACTTTTTGGGTAACTTTTTACCCTTAGGAGTTTCTTTGGCCCACCGTTTGGCCATCGCTGGCTGGTTGGCGAACATCCATTTTCTTTGCGCCTGACTTTTGAAAGGCATATATTTATAGTCCTAAATTATTTATATCAGGGATTACATGATATTGGTCGGCCACTCCACGCGAAAAATGCACTGGCTGGAAGCTTGGGATATAGTGGGAACGATAATAAATAATATAATTATACATTTAGATAAATAAAAAAGTCCGGAATATTTTAGATTTCCAGGCCCGACATCATTAAACATTTTTTGAAATAAAGAGAAGCTTCCCCGCTAAGGGTATTATAAGCTGTTTTCAAGGACTAGATCAGATGTAGATTTAGATGTCTCGGTCGGACTTTCCAGGAAAGGATCGGGAATAGTCATCACGCCGGCTGCCGTATCACTCAGTCCCGCGTAGAGAGTAGCGCCTCCTTTTGGATCACGGACCAGGCTACTAGGGAAAACAATATCATCAAGCTCCGGACGCTTGGCGGGAGTCGGCGGGAAATTCTTTCGAGTCGCAATGACGCGTAAGGGTGAGGCCGTCTCCGTTTGAGGGTCAAAAATAAAAGCCGTCGCATAATAGTGTTTCATATTCTCGTTATCCAAATAGCCGATATGGCTAGAAACACCGATGCGGCCATCTTTTAATAAATAGAGTTCATTCGCGCCACCCCACTCATCATCACGGAATTGTCCTTCAATAATGTTGGCTTTAAGAAAATCAGTGGTAGCTAACGCTTCAAGCCCCGGTACGATCATAAAACCGATTTTCCCTCTCCCGCCAATTGTGCCTTGTGGTCTTGTAAAAACAGCAATCTCTCCTGATGGTAAGGCCAGCACACGAATATCTTTCATATTGGGCGGCCCTTCAGCAAAGGGGGTGAGCGTTTCAAGATTTTCACCACGAAAAAATTCCGTCCGATAGTAAAATCCCTGCTGATTCTTTTCAAGTTCGAATGTTTTGACGCCGCCTAATATAAGCTCCTGTCCAATTTTTGTTACAAAAGGATCTTGAATATCAAAAGTTGGAGTATGCGGCGCTGGAATCCAGACGCCGTCTTGTTCTTCAAAAAAACAAGTTTTTGAATCATGTTCGGTATCTCGAGATTCCACTCGGCCGGCAATAATTTTTTTGCCACCGATCACAAAAGGCGCGGTAATGTTGTAGACATCTTTGCCATTAGAACCCCCAAACTCAATAAGCTTACCGGCGGGTAAGTCTTCCGACTCTTCAAATTCTGCCAAAAGATCCCTAGCGCTTTTGGGTTGATTTCTGTAATATTCAAAATTTTTCCCTTGATTATTTTCTATTGAGAATTCTTTCATATATTTTCTTGAAAGCCCTCTGGTCTTCCACAATACTACGCTGACTCGTGCTGAGTGTCGTGGACGTTATTAGAACCGAAATTTCACAAAATTCTAATTAAATCTTTAATTAGTGGCTCTTGACCCCTTGCTCTTAATTCCTTAATATAGTTTTTAACATCAACCGGTTTGGTTTCGCTATTGGCATAAAAAGATAAAACTTTATCGCCGATACTAGCAATTTCCTTAATACAAGCTTCAGGATTAACTATTTCGTAACTAGAGTCTTTCTTTGCTACTAGCCCCTTCTCTAATAAACTGCCTAGTATAGTTGCCCCGCAAATATAATAAGGTTCTCCGGCCCCGGATTTTTTGTCAGATTTATTTTTCAAATAATCTAGATTTGTACCTAACTTCGCTAAAAGTTGAGTTTTAAGATCAACTCCGTTTGGCAAATCCCCCCTTTGAGAAGTTTCATACAAAATTTTCATACCAACAGTTTCCGCTTTCAATTCTTCAAGAATTCCCGCTTCAAAACTTTTACCGATTTTTTTCGAAATTTTTTTATCTTCTGAGTCTAAGACATTATGTCCTATTTCATGCAAAACTGTTTCAGTGACGGCCGCTTTAGAATATTTACCACCATCAACATTTTCATCAAACATTCTTTTTAGCAACGGCATTTCATTCGCTATAGCCACTTCACTAACTGCGTTAGTATGAGACACGATTTGGTCTTCCCCTGATTCACCACGGGTAACCCAATACAAATTAGGCCCGAAAGCCCAGGGCTGATAATTTAAATTAACGTCCGGAACCTTATAATCTTTTTCTAAACTATCATGATTATTATCAATAATTTCTTGAGCAATATTGGTAAATTTACTAAAACCTTTTTCCTGCTCCTTTGTTTCCTTAGTTTTCAAGCCTAGACGAATTTCCACGTCTACTTTACCCGCTTCTCCGGATACCGAGGAGCAACCTTGCGGTATAAACATTATTGGGCAATTTGTATTATTAACTTCTTTACCCATTTTATACAAATCGTCCCAATCTTTGTCTAAGACTTCTGGCTTAATGCTTTTAGAACCATAGACTTGCCCCACTTTTTCTAAATAATCAGCAAATAAATTATAACCATCGGGTAGCTTGCCTTGATCACTCGCTAATTTTATTCTAACTGATAATAGTTCTAAACGTGATTGAATTTTTTCCCACTCATACGGAAAAACATCGCTATAAGTTTTAATATCAATATCTTCACTTTTAGGATCTTTGTATAAATCATAAAGATATTGAGCGCCATCCTCTTCACCTAATTTGGTTTCCTCTGAACCACCAGGTGAATCGGCCAATTCAATCTGTTTGACATAAGCGTGGTCAACATATTTACCTAAAATTGCCGCGGTATCAACAAATAGCCTCAACTCATCTGACTTCAAACCAATTTTATCACATATTGCTTGCAAATTTTCCTTATCTCCATTTTTAAGCCAGTGTTCCATCGTCGCAATTGAAGCCAGTTGTCTTTCGGAAGAAGCAACGACAAGGGTGCGCCAAGCTTCCGGATTAACTGTTCTTAATGTTTCCAAAACACCAAACTGGCGTAAAGAAAAATTCTTGCTAAACTCCTCCGGGTTGTTTAATAGATCTAACGCTGCTTTAATTTCCGGATCATCTATTTTTAAATCTTTTTTCCATTCTTCGGCCTTACTCTCAATTAAAGCTTTAACCGATTCTTCCCAAGTTTTATTAACTTCATTTTTTGCTAATTCGAAAATATCTTCAGTTACATTAATCCGCTCTTGGTCGGGCAAGTCCGGCCAACCGTCTTTCTCAACTTTAACTTTTAAAGCGTCTCTAATTTCTAGACCAAACTTAATATAGTCAGGAATATCTTCCCGCTCTTTATTAATTTTTAGAACATCCATTCTATTTTTAGGATCAGCTCCTTGCGGAAAACTTTCACCAAAACGCATACATTTAATCATTAATTACTACAACAAAAATAGCACTTTTAATGCTATTTTGTCAATCTGCTGAGAGCTTGGGATAAGGTTGGAACGGTTTTATTATAACCTTACTTTTCTAAATTTTCCGCCTGCCGTTTCAGCTCGGCTAACTCTTGCTCGTCATTATCGAACATATGTAAACGGTATTCTGTATCTTTTTTTATTCTGTCCTTTAATAACCCCAGGGTCAGAGTATTAGCCAAGAAATCAACTCCTTTCAGAAAATATTTATTACCGACTTGCATCATCTTCAAAAATATTTTATCGCCATTTGATTCATTCGCGGCATATTCCTTTAGCTCTTCAACCGCCTTAAGCGCTTGCTCGTAGTCTTCGGCCGTTGGTTCGTGGTCTACAATTTCTCTCATTTTTACACGAAGCATATTGGCTTCTAGATGGGCTTCATCTTCCGGCAATTGCTCGCTGTTTATGATTGGCATTTCTCTGTTCATATTATTTTATTTTAATAATAATTTTAAATATGTATACCCTTGGCTGTGGGGCCTGGGATAAGGTTGGAACGAAGATTTTAAAAATTTCTATTTCTTCACCTTTTTAGGTAACTTTTTGTCCTTAGGGGTTTCTTCGGCCCACCTTTCCGCCATCTTCGGCTTGTTGGCAAACATCCATTTTCTTTGCGCCTGACTTTTAAAAGGCATATATTTATAGCCCTAAATTATTTATAACAGGGTTGCATGATGTTGGTCAGTCACTTCACACGAAAAATGTGTTGGCTGAGGGCTTGGGATAAAGTTGGAACAGTTTTAACTAAATATGGTCAGCTTTAACAATCTTTTTAACAACTGCGCCCTGAAACAACCTAAAAGCAGAGCGCTTCTCTTTTTCGTAAACCATAGGAACACCTAATAGGCGGCCACACTTTTTACAAACAAGTTGGGGCAATAATTTAAAGGGCTTATTTACTAAATCACTATAATCTCTTGATTTATAAATCCTGTCTAAGTACATTCTCTTCAATATTCCCGGTCCATCCTTTTGATAAAAACCTAAGAATTCGCCGCACCCCTCGCAACTAATTTCTAATAGACGCGAGTAACCACCTCTATTCTTCTTATATTTGTCATTCTTTAGTTTATTCATTTCAATGTAATTATAACATACCGTTCCAAAGCCATAAACTCCCTACCAAAAATAGCCCCATTTCAGGGTATTTTATGCATACTGGAAGCCTGGGTATAGTCGAAACGTTGATATTGACAGATAAGTAAAAATATTATAATATTAACAATCAAGTAACTTAATATCGATCTTTAAAATCTAAATATATGAATATAAGAAAGAAAATAAGGGAGTTATTACCTGGCGCAGAAATTAGGATACTTACTTACCCAGAAAATTTCGCAAAATGGTTGCTAATACTACGGGGGCAAGAAAATCTTTTCCATGAGAGCTCGACTGGAGCATCAGAACAATACAAATATTCAGAAGATTTTGTAAAAGAACTTTTCTGGCAGATTACTTGTGTAAAATATCTCCAAGTTTTAGGTATATCCATCACAGATGAAAATTTAGATGATATCGAAAATCTCATAAAAAAATATCGAAACATAACAAGTATCCAAACCTTGATGCCTGCGCTTACCATGAATACAGAAAAAATAAGTTTATCTGCTTGGGAAGTATCGCAATATGTAGATGACCTCATAAATAATTTAAGCAGTATTTATGAAGACACTATAAACATGCAAAACTTTGTATACCTACTAAGACATTTAACTGGACATGACGTGAGGCCAACGATAAGACGGTTCGCTAGCAATTTAAGTAATGACTTAAAAGTTAAAAACAAAGATACTTTGTAAAAAGTATCTTTTTTATTATTTCCAACTTGGGGCACAGTAAAACGAATCTTAAATTAGTTCATTTTGTTCAACCAAAAAAGAGCTAGCAATACTAGATCTTTTTTCTCTGCTGCGGGGCTTGGGATATAGTTGGAACCTTTATACTAAATTCCTCTATTTCCCTAACTAGATAGTAAAACTTCGACTTGTGAACGAATGGTATTGACCACTGAATCTGGGTTAAAGGTATTATTATGAGAATCATGCTTGTCATCTACTTCAAAAAATATATTATGATAATGTTCTGGTTGGAAACCAAGGAAGCGTAATATTTCCCAAACCTGGTCTTGCTGAATTTCAAAATCATTTACTTTTTCTTGCTCATCTCTAACGTTTTCTTTATTTATTTTACTCGGTTTAGACAAAATTACCAAATGGGTGATATCTCTATTTATTGGGTTCAAAAAACCCGAGGCGTCTAAGGCGGGGCATTGCCACTTTCCCTCTCTATCTCTCAATTTTATTCTTAAATATCGAGGATCTTCACAATCAGCAATATTATTTTGGAACCAAATTTCCTGATCAACGCCAGATTCAATAATTTTTCGTCCCTTTTCCGATTCCAACGCCTTAAGAGTGGCCACTAATTTCTCGGCGTCTTTAATTTTATCTGTTTCTGATATTAAAACATAGTCTTTGTCCGGTCCCTCGATTTCACCAATTTTAATAATCTCTTGTTTTCGCATTGAGTTTTCGACAAACTTTTTAAAGCGATCTTTAAAAGTATCAGCAACCTCTCTCTGTCCACGCTCACTTCCTTTTTGTTGCTTGGATAAATCTGTTGGCAGACCGGTTCCAATTTCATTGGCGGCTGCTCCTAAATTGTATTCATCATACAGAGAGACGGGGTGAGCTTCAGGCATGATTTGCCGTAAAAACTTCATTATCGCCAAGCCGGTTTCATCGGCACTTATATATTTTGTATTATCAACATCAAGACCTTCAGCAAGATAATCTTTCAAATAAGGGCCAAATGCCTCAAACTCTACGCGCCGCCCGCTACGCAAGTCATCAATAATTTTAGAGAAATGGCATTTTAAGAAATGGACGCCGTTAATCGTATATTTCTGATCGATAATCTCCATTTTTTCATCAAGTTCCTTTTTCAAAAATTGCGGCATTTCCGGCTCGCTTAAATCCTTTCTTTTGTCGATTATCCACTGAGTAAACTTGGTCTTATATTCATCTCGAAGTTTCTGGGTCTCCATCCAACCCTGAGTTTCGCGATCTGATTCTTGGCGTCTCAATTTAGATAAATTATCATCAAAATTAGTCTTCCCTTTTTCTAAGAAGATTTTAATATTCCCATCAGAAGTATTAATTTTTGAGTTTTCGATGCTCATACGTGTTGGGAGCTTGGGATAAGGTTGGAACGATTTTAAATAAGATTATTTTACAAAAGCAAGGGTAAGAAATGCCAACACGGCCAAAGTTATTCCGGCATATTGGACTGGGGTCACAATCTCATTAAAGAGTAAAAAGGCCAGAGCTGTAGAAAGAGCAATGGACACCGCGGCGAAGAGGGACATTGTTTTTCCTAAACCAAATTGAGTAAAAATATATAACTGCCCAAATGTCGCTAAAATACGAATTAATATATACACCAAAAACCAAAATGAAATAAAATTATTTACAGTAAATCCATACCGAGACATAAAGTATCGTCCAATAAGATCACTAATAGTAAAGAGCGTTTGAGTAATTATCAGAATTAGAATTGGATTTAACATAAAAATAATTACTCTTAAGAATTTTCTATATTCGTGCTAGCTCAACTTGGCTGGGAGACTGGGATATAGTTGGAACCGCTCTTACCTAAAGTAATTGCTTTAATTCGTCTTTATTCTCACATTTTCAGCCATATCTTTTGTGCCAACAAAGGATATAGCGTCAACATTCGGATCAGATAACTCCATCAAGCCCAGGTCGATACGATTAAATATCTTTATTCCTTTAATTTCTTGACCTTGCGATAAAGAATCTTTTAATTCCTCGAATTCTTTTTTGTCTATAACAAAATCGACATCCCCCACCTGCGATTTATCTGGATCTGGCTGGCGAATATAGAGATATGAATATACAGCGCCCGGCACAATGCCTTGAGCAGAAACAACGATGGGCTGGTGAAGACGATAGTATTTTTTATTCCAATTATCAGATATTTCTGTTAATTCCTCTCGTAAGCTTGTGAGGAATTTATACTCATCATCGTAATGGCAAAATATTCCAATATTCCCCGCGACCGCGAGGTACTTGCCGAAATTTTTTTTACACAACTCAAAACATTTTAAATGAGTATATTTTATAGCTTCTAGCAACTCATCACTGTTTTCTATTGGGCTAAACCTGTAAAATTTCATATTTTTTATACACTCCTCGCGTTAGCTTAACTTGACTGGGAGCTTGGGATAAGGTTGGAACGATTTTAAGCCTTCCCTTTATAAAATTTACCTAATTTTGATTGTTCTTCTCCTCTGACAGCCCATCTTCTTCGGCAATTCTTTCGGCCTCTTCTTTAATCCTTAGCTCAAAGTAGTTTTTAAGAGAAATTTTTTGCCCATTATATTCAAACTGGTATTCATTCTTTTCAGGATGAGCAATGCTATCAATCAGTTTCTCAACATATTCCCTTTTCAAGCCTCTGTAATTTTTAAGGATTTCGTTCAGATTTTCTGATGTTAGATTCTTTGCGAGCAAATCAACTGGGACGGCCGCCCGATCAGGAAATTTACGTAAATATTTATCTTTGTCTTCTCGGCCCATTTTTGAGAAAGCACCAATCCCGCCTCAATTGTTTTTCCAAGTCCAACCTCATCTGCCAAAATTGCGCCCTTTGATAAAGGAGATTTGAAAGCAAAAAGTGCCGCCTCAATCTGATGTGGATTAAGATCAACTTGAGCATTTGAAAGAGTTGAAGATAATTTTTCCAAACTATCAGAAGAACACCTCTTAGTTAATTCGTAGGCAAAATATTTAGCGTGATATGGGGTTATTTTAGATATGTTATTTTGATAAATCATTAAATCTAATATTAAATTTACTAGTATTTTCAAAGATTTTCTTCAATTTTAAGACTTTATTTTTTGCTTATTTTTTCTTTATCTTTCCTTCATAATCCCATAAATTTAGCCAAAAGTCAAAACGAACAAAAAACACCTCTTTTATGAGATGCTTCTTGTCCTAAATATTTAATTTTAGTGCTAATTTGACGTGTGTCGGTCACTCCGCACGAAAAATGTGTTGGCTGCGGGGCCTGGATTTACCCCTCCGCTACGCTTCGGGGTATAAACTTCTCATCCAGGTTCTCTCAATATAAATAGAAAATACAAGCTTTCAGCTTGTCTTTTCTATTTTGCTGCGGGATCTGGATTCGAACCAGAATAAATGGCTTCAAAGGCCACGGTCCTACCGTTAGACGATCCCGCAATTGTTGTTTGGGCGGATAAAAACAAAATATCCTGCTATCAGGATATTATTAAAAATCAGCCGAAAAGTCAAACCTCTTTACTACCCTAAACTCGCGCGTAGCGCTGGACGGCGAACCAGCTGGCCAAGAAATTAATCAGGAGAACCACGATAAATTCCGTGCCGAAAATCAGACCGAAATTATTGACGAAATAGGAGAGGATATTAATTTCATAGCCGGCAAAGAAGCCGTCCAGATAAGGCTGGAGTAGGGTCAGGAAAGGATAAAAAACGGCAATAATGACCAGCGAGCTGAAGACGGCGTAAACAAGGGCGGAAAAAAGATAAGGTAGATAAATAAAATGATTGGACGCGCCGACCAAACGCATGATTTCTATTTCCTGACGATGGGTATAAATCGCCACCCGAATCGTGTTATAAACAACTAGCAGACTGGTTAAAATGAAGATGGCGATGATAAAGAGGCCGATTTCGTTAACGCGGTTGGTAATGTCGCTGATCTTGGTTAGGACGACGCTATGATCGGAAAAATCACGTGATTCGATAATTGGACTGTCAATCGCTTGCAAGCTGTCGATGACCGCGCTTGATTGGTCAAAATCATCCGGCGCAATCATTAAACTCGGTGACAAAGGGTTGCGTCCCAATTCCTGCAAAGAAGACAGGACCGCCTGGTTGTTCTTATATTTATCGCGGAAAGAAGCCAAGGCGTCCTGTTTGGAGATGTAGGTGACGGTTTTCACGTGCGGTAAGGCGGCAACTTGCGCTCTTAAATCCGTAATCTGATTTTCCGGCGCTTCAGCCGTCAAATACAAACTGATATTAATCTTGTCCTTAATCGCCGTGATGGCGCTGTTCCCGACTAGCCGGGCCGCCAAGAGCGTGTTAATGGAAAACAAAGCTAATAATAAAATCGTGACGGTCACGACCGACAGCCAAAAATTCCGAGCGATATCTTGCAAACTGAATTTAATGACCCGATAGAGAAATAGCATAATTTACAATAAATATTTACCCCGCTCCTGATCGCTGGTCACGACACCGTGATCCATGGAAATAACGCGCTTATTCAAACGGTTAACAATTTCTTTATTATGCGTCACCAAGACCACCGTTGTCCCGAATTTATTAATGCGCAACAGGAGATCAATAATTTCATTGGCGTTAATCGCATCCAAATTACCGGTCGGCTCGTCAGCTAAAAGTATTTTCGGCTGATGGACTAAGGCGCGCGCGATGGCCGCACGCTGCTGCTCGCCGCCGGAAACTTCATGCGGATAGCGCTTGCTTTTATCTTCCAAACCGACAATTTTCAAAACACTGGGGACGATTTTTTTGATGCGCGCCCGCGTTCCGCCGGAAACTTCCAAAGCGAAGGCCACATTCTCTTCCAGAGACTTCTTCGGCAGCAATTTAAAATCCTGAAAAATAACCCCGATCTGGCGGCGCAAATAAGGCACCTCGCGGCGGTTGATTTTTGTGATATCCCAATCCCCAACCATCACCCGGCCGGCCGTCGGCCGCTCTTCGCCGATTAACAGACGGACTAAAGTCGTCTTGCCGGCGCCGCTTTGGCCGACAATCGACACAAATTCACCCGGCTTTATTTCCAGGTTAACATCGTTTAGCACCTTGATCTTATGAGTATAAATTTTGGAAACGCCGATAATTTTTATCATATTGAGCGGCGAAATTTTAATTAAACCGGCCTTGACTCCGACTATTTGGTGCCAATCAAGCGCTGGCCATAACGAATCAGCTGTTCATTGTCGGCCAAATTGTTGCTGGCGCTGGACGAACCGAAATTAACGACAATCAGATTCCCTTGGGGCGTTACAACCCGAGTCATCAAGCAATGTCCGGCTTCTATCAAGTAGCCGGTCTTGGATCCGGCCAAGGCGTAGGTGCCATCGCGGACCAGCTTATCGGTATTGGTAATGGTATGGACTATTTTCGTGTTGATTGTCTTAAACTGATAGCTTTTCGTGGTCGTAACTTTTTTTAAATAAGCATCAGCGAAGACCGCTTTAGTTATTATAGCATAATCATAAGGGGAACTCACGTTATCCGGCGACAAACCGGTCGGTTCTACGAAGCTGGTCTGCTTCGCTCCCCACTTTTTAACAAGCGCATTCATTTTTTTAATAAATTCGGGACGCGTCAGGCCGGAAACGCGTACTAAACTTTCCACGGCATTATTGGCCGAGCCGACCAAGGCGGAATAAATCAAATTTTCCACGGTAACCGTATCGCCGGCTTTTAATTTCAACTGCGCCGCTTCTCCCGGATTGCAATATTCATAGTTATACTTCTCGTCTTGCGTCTTATAGGTCACGACTTTCTTTAAATTCGGCTTGGTGTCCAAAAAAACCTTGAGGGCCACCAGTTTGGTCAGGCTGGCCAAGGGTGCGGTCGTCGTGGCGTTCTTGCCCCACAAAACTTTCCCGTCTTTTTCCGACACAATCACGGCCGAATCAGCCGTAATGTTCGGCGCGGCACTTTGCACCACAATTTGCGTCGGCGCGGACGCCGGGACTTGAGTGGTCTGTAAAACGGTGGCTTTCTGAGGCTCAATTCGCACTTTAATCAGGCCGTCGCCGGTGGAAGCAATCGCTTGAAAAGCGACTTTGTCCAAGTCAATCACCCGATCTGGATATTTAGTTCTATCGGGACCCCAATCATTGATGGTCACATCAACAAACTTGTTGTTGGCTAAATTATAAACACGGATAACTGACCCTTTCGCAAAATCTGGCGAGGCCGCGAACATTCCGCCTTTATATTTATACCAGCTGGCCGTGCCCACGGTCAGGGTGTCCGGATTAGCCAAGAGGATAACGCGATCGGCCGCGGCCGTAGTTGTGGCCGTGACATATTTTTCCAGCGGCCAATCCGTGGTCACGAGCGGCCGCCAAGTTTGGCTGGCCGAATCGTAACTGAAAATCTGCTTATAATAATTATTGGTCTGATCGTAATTTATCTTGATGCTCATCGGCCGGCTCGGATCATACAGATTAGCGCCAGTGAAGGAGTAATTGTAGGCCGGGGTCAAAGCCTGCCATTGCCAGGGCAAATTAGCGGGGGCCGTATCCACTACCGTATTCGGACTGGTCGCGGTGGGAAAAGCGGCTGGCTGATAAATAACCTGAAAATTATTAATATCGGCTCCGTGCGCGGTGAGCGGATTGAGCATCAGGGCCAAAAACAAAAAAGAGCCTAGGGCCGTAACGAATTGAGCGGGTTTAAATTTCATAATCATGATTGACTTAAAATAGCTGATAAGTTTATAATAGTTAAAGTTAGCGGGCTTAAACATTTAACCCGGGGATAGCCGCTATAAGGCGGGTGTCGTATAATGGTTATTACGTCAGCTTCCCAAGCTGAAGAAGGCGGTCCGATTCCGCTTACCCGCTCCAAGAAACATTGCCGAGATAGCTCAGCTGGTAGAGCAACGCACTCGTAACGCGTAGGTCGCGGGTTCAATTCCCGCTCTCGGCTCCCAAAATAAATCTGGAAACTCCCGTCAACGGGAGTTTTTAGTTAAAGAAATAATGCCACCACTTGACGTAATTATTTTGCGACTCGCTACTCAACGCGGGCGCGGCGGCCACGCCGCTGTCCGGCTGACTGTTAATAACGATAACCGATTCGCCCGGTTTTTTCAGATTCAAACTCAAACGCGCTTGCGCTTCCAGATACTGCGGCGACTGGAAATAGCTAATCATGTCATTTATTTCCTTGTTTTTTTGCTCATAGCCCGAAATCTGTTTCCTAACGTCATTAATCTCATTTTCCACCAAACGCCTTTGGCTATAGGTTTTAGCCAAGGGCAGAAGGATCAGAACTAAAAAGACTAGTCCAATAATGGCCAAAAAACGCTGGCTACTGGCCAGGCGGTAAAAAAAATTATGGGGTTTTGGCACTTGAGCGCCACTAATGGCGCGAGGCCGAATTTTTTGACTGGACATCAGTCATATTATAGCATGAGAAAAAAAGATGGACAAAGTCTAAAAATTCACTTCTTTAGCGCCGGGCCTTCGGTGTTTCCCAAAAACCCATGTATTTGCCGCGCATCAAGTGAATCTGCGCATCCAAGCACGGGATCGCACCGAAAAAAATAATCGTCACCGGTACGAAAACCCATTCCAAAGTCATGCGGATGTTTTTCCAAATTGTATATTTTTGCGGCCGTTTCGGTAACATCATGGCGGAAATAATCGCCGACAAGAAAAGGCCGATCATGGCGACGTTCATCAAATTCTGCGTAATCAGCGGCAAATTGCCGGATAAAACCGTGGTATTGAAACGGCTACCGCCGATTAAAAGAGGCAACCAGCCCACCGCCCCAATAATCAAGGCATTAGTGGCCCAAGCGTGAAAACCGTAAATCTGGACAAAAATATGGCCCAAGATGTTGCCTTTATCTAATTTCTTGTCCTTCCAGCGCTTATGGGCGTTAAAAATTAAGTAGGGAATATTTTCCCCGCCCCAGGCCCAGCGCCGCTGCTGTTTGTATAAACTTCGCACCGTTTTCCAAAAGCTCTGATCGCAAGTAACATCCATGGAAACGGTATGGGCAATCGGTTCCACGCGATAATGGCCGTCATAATACATCAAGCAATGCCAAAAAATACGCGAATCCTCGGACACCATCTTGGTCGACCAGAAACCGATTTCATTCAGTGCTTTGAAGGTCATGGAATGGGAAGAATAAGTGACCAGGCTTTCCTGGCGCACTTGCATGATCATTTGCCAAAAAGTGTTGGAGGAAGCGGCCACGCGGGAGAAGAAGGGGGCGTTCCAAATATTATTATGATAAACCGGCACGGGCTGATAGCTGGCGTGATAGGGATCGGTCGTAGTTAAGAACTTATAAGTTAAAGCAAAAAAATAACCCGGCCGGACCACGGTATCGCAATCGAAAACGCTCACTAAAATTTTATTATAATCCAAACCGGCCGCGTCTATGACGTTTTTTTTGATTTCTTTCACGGCCCAAGCTTGATTAGATCCTTTGCCTTTGATCTCTCCCACTATTCCCGCCGGATGGAAGCTAACCATGAAGCGGCCAAATTTAGTGCCGAATTCCAACTCCATGGCCGCGGCTCTTTCGTGCGCCGGCGTGCCGGCTCGTTCTTCAAAAGCCAAGCCGACCAGCATCTTTTCCGGGGGATAGCCTTCTTGAATCAACGACTCCAAAGTGGCGCGCAGTATTTCCGCACTTTCAAAAGCGGTGGGCAAGATAATTAGCTGCCACAAATCGGTCCAGGCCAAACCTTGGCGCGCCAAAGCGTCGGGGGCAATATCTTTAGAGTCGAAAACGCCCTGACGCAAAGACTCGCATTTCGCCCGCCAATCCGTTTGCAAACCCTTTTTCAAGCGGAGATACGAAGATGACAAAAAGACGGCCATATAGATGACTAAAAGCAGCCAATAGATATCAAAAGCGATAATAAAATAAGCCACCCAAATCGGCTGGAAATAAGAAAAAATGATTAAAATAAGCAAAGTAGCTAGCGACAAAAAACCCGGTAAAATTTCCAGGCAGCGGTAGAGAAAATAATCCCGGCCCTTTAGATCAGTGGCTTTACCGATTTTTAGATAATCAATTGTGGCTTCCGGCTCTTGTTCCATATGTAAGAAGCTGGCGCCTTAAATTAGGCTTCTTCTTTTTAGCTCAAAAAAGCATTCCGCGCAAGCCTTCACGTCAAAGACAGCGTCATGCGCCTCGGGAAAACTATTATTAAACAAGCGAAAATATAATTCCGTCAAATTCGGCCATTTATAGCCGCCCCGCCCATTATCAATCCGGCAAAAGTCCACGGCTAATTTCATGGTGTCTAATTTCTTGATTCCCGCGAAGGGGTTGTTCCTTTTTTCCCGCGCCAACTCGGCGCCGACGATTTTCTCGTCAAAATCGATATTATGAGCGATTAAATGGCTGACGCTGGACACATCTTTTAAAAAAGCGCTTAAGGCTTCCCCTAAAGGACGGCCCTCTTGCAAAGCGCGCGCCTGGGTAATGCGATGGATTTTGGCCACTTCGTCCGAGATGACAAAACCGTCCGGCCGAATAATATAATTCGCACTTTCCCAGAGCTGACCCTCGGAATCATAAATACTCCAGGCGATTTGCACAATCCGAGGCCAATTTAAAAAATCATCAAGCGGGGCCTGATAATTCTTGGGCAGTCCAGTTGTCTCGGTATCAAAAACTAAATACATAATTAAAAATTATTATTGGTAATCGCTACCGCTTCTCCTTCCGTCAAATCTTTTTCCGGCTCCGTGTGGCGCGCCTGATGATTAGAAACAGAGGAACTGGGCGCACTTTTTTCCGGGCGCTCATTTTTTATGGTCCGGCCGCGAAAATCAACAGGTGCAATTTTTTTCAAATCAGCCAAACTTAAGGACGGACTCGTGGCAGCTTGTGCCGCTTCGGCGATTAAGATATCTTTTTCTTTCTGCTTGGCTATAAGGCGATCTTCCAACTCTATTTTTTTCTCTTCTCTTTTCAAAATCAAGCAATCTTTACAATAAACCGGCCGAATACCATCGGGGATAAAAGTGATCATTGTCGTCTGGCCGCAATTGGCGCAAATGGCTTCATAACCGCTTTTCACCGGCGCCTGATAGCTGGGGGCAACAGGGACAGCCGAGATAACGGCGGCGGCGCTGGGGACGGCTACAGGAGCGGCGGCGCGTGGAGTCGGTGCAGCTGAGGCAACGGGACGAGAGGCACTGGTAGCCGGACGATAGCCCGAGGTTGGACTCGCTGTCCGGGCGGTT
>Ga0209429_10000818_pt1 | contig 20313 bp, 17 predicted proteins | sample BarGraNGADG00212_3_FD_184493 | JGI IMG/M metagenome (GOLD analysis project Ga0209429, IMG submission 184493) | Arctic peat soil microbial communities from Barrow, Alaska - Barrow Graham LP Ref core NGADG0004-212 (SPAdes) (version 2) | ecosystem: Environmental > Terrestrial > Soil > Wetlands >...
TTGAATTCATGAAAACCGTACACCGGGTACCCAGATCGACCGGATTCGTGGCTGTTAGGGCCTCCACGGAGAAGGAGTGAGCATCCATTTTCAGGTTTTCCGCAAAAGTCTGTATAAACGAGCCGCATCCGGAAGAACAGGCTTCGTTAAGCATGATGGAATCAATAACACCATTCCTGATACGCATACATTTCATATCCTGTCCACCGATATCAATAATGAAATCAACATCCGGGCAGAAATACTTCGCGGATTGAAAATGCGCCATGGTCTCTATTTCGCCTTCATCGACACGAAGTGCGGCACGAATGATGTTCTCGCCGTAGCCGGTAACACAGGTATTGGCAATGTGTGCGGCAGAAGGAAGCTGCTGATAAAGTTCATTCATAATACCAACCGCACTCTTTACAGGATTTCCTTTGTTGCCGCCGTAATATGTATATACCAATTGCCCCTGCTCATTAATAAGAACGGCTTTTGTAGTAGTGCTTCCAGCATCAATGCCGAGGAAACAGGGCCCCTTCTGAATGGAGAGGTCAAAAAGCTCCAATGTAGCTTTGTCATGTCTTTCGTCAAACAGTCTCTTGTCTTCTTCATCCTTGAAAAGCGGAGGAATACGCGTAATATCAGGCGTAAATCCCTTCTCATCGTGAAAAGATGTGATGATATCGGAAAGCAGCACCGGTTCTTTCACGGCCGCAAGGGCTGCACCGATAGCAACATAAAGTTGTGCATTTTCAGGGAGCCAGAAAGAGGACACCTGATTCTTAAGTGTACGTTCGAAAGCAACACGTAGTTCTGAATTAAAAAAAAGAGGCCCGCCCAAAAATGCTACATGGCCGCGAATCGGCCGTCCGCAGGCAAGACCTGCGATTGTCTGGTTCACAACTGCCTGCAAAATGGATGCAGCGAGATCAGATTTGGCGGCACCTTCATTAATCAGCGGCTGGAGATCACTTTTGGCGAAAACGCCGCAGCGCGAAGCAATTGTATAAAGTGTCCCGTACTTCTTTGCAAGAGCATTTAAACCGTCAGCATCTGTCTGCAGAAGTGTCGCCATCTGATCGATAAAAGCCCCTGTACCACCCGCGCATGTACCGTTCATCCGCTGTTCGGGGACGGGATGAAGATATGTTATCTTGGCGTCTTCTCCGCCAAGCTCAATAATAATATCGGTTTGCGGATTATATCTTGTAATGGCAACAGTTTCAGCAATAACTTCCTGTACAAATTCAAGGCCAAGCCATGTTGCAACGGACAGTCCGCCGGAACCCGTAATGGCGAGCTGAACGCGAAGTGCGGGAAATTCAGCCTGCAAATCTTCAAAGGCCTTAATTAGTTCGCCGCGAATATCGGAATGGTGCCGCCTGTATTGCTGGTAGAGAACTTTATCACCGTCTAGAAGTACAATTTTCACTGTTGTTGAGCCAATATCAAGGCCCATTTTTAATGAAGCAGGATTATGCATGTATTTCACCTTTTCTTATTGGCTATTTTTTGACTTGGAAGCCGCTTTGTCTTCTCCGGAAGTATCAGACTCCTGCGGTGAAGGTATGTCTCCTGCAATATTATCAAGCGGCAGGGCCGGTATTGACGGCTCACCGAATAGAAACGGCTCTGTCGGATCAGGTTCTTCGCTAACGACGGGCGGGGCAAAAAAAACAGGGATTCCAGATAAATATGTCTTACGTTCTTTGCGGCTGTCAACACCGGATTTGAGTATTTCCCGCACTTCCTGCTCACGCCTTGACTTCTCACGGAGAATACGCATCTTTTCCTGATAATCATTGTTTCGCTTTACACGATAACCGCCGGTGCCAAAGAGTTCCACACGGAATTCACTCTGGAGTCCCAGGCAAAGAGGTTCATTCGGAATTCCCTGTGAAAGATTAAAAACATTGCCCCTGTCATCCTTTGTTGCGAGACGAAGATTTTTGGCTGCTTCAGCAAGATTCTTCTCAAAATCACTGTATTCCCCTTCAATTCCTATCAAAAGCGGAAGTCCGACAAAATTAATCCTGACATACGGAAGATTCTCCGTAAGGATCAGATGAAGGGAGAGCAATTTCATATATGATTCAAGGGCCAGGAACTCCTGGTCACAAAAAAGTGCGACACTGCCTTCAGGTGCAATCAGATTCACATCCGAAAATTCATTTTCAAAACCTCTTGCCCACACATGGTACATTTCGCGAAAAACAGCCATCGCAAAGGATTCAAAATCTTTTGCAAGCGGGCGGGCAAGAATATGCTCACGCATCTGAAACAAAAGGTCCAGATATGTGCGCTCTGTCTCTGCAGGAATGCTGGTCCATTTAATATAGGCGGCGATATCCAGCGCATTGTATCGATAATGAGTCATGAAGCATCCTTTCAATCAGAACACAAGAAATAGTGAATTTAATTATAGCATATCCATGACATTCATATGAAATCAAAACAGAAACCTTTCGCAATTCTTACAAAAAAATCCGCCTCAGAATGTATTCTGAAACGGATCAAACATCTTGCTCAAGCGGGAAACAGCAGAGAATTAAACCTCTGAAGTCTCAACCGGTGTACCGAATAGATTAAGTCTGAACAGCATGGATTCATCTTCGGTGTTTGAGCAGTAAATTCTGGCGTTAACCAGTTTGCCGCCCTCGATCAGATTCACAAGTCCTGCGATCTGACTAAGCTTACTCTTGAGATTGAAGCGGTCATCCTCATCTGTAATGAGCATAACATCACCCTTGCAAGAGTCCAATGCTTTCATAAAGGCCTGTACATCAACATTGTTTAAATTAAACGCTTTCATGAGTCATACCTCCTTAGGGGTCTTGCCTGAATCACCCTGTGATTCGGCAATGTACATCAAGCTTTTGCAGCTTTTTGTCTGTGTTTGTTAGTGACAGCAGCTGTTCTCTTCTGTCACAATGAGTATAGCATATACGTTGTTGCCACGCAAGATTTATATTGGACACCTTATACATATAAGAGTCGCATTATTTGTGTAATGTGCACAAATAATGCATTTGAATGCTTCAATATGCAATATTCAAATTCCGATAATGGTGAACAGTAAAGTCATAACCTTTGATAGAGTGTATAACATCGGAACGGCTTACTTCCTTCCAGCTGATCTCATTGTCCAGATTATCCAGATAAACATCGGCTTTGAACGAGTGGTCAATACGGGAAACGATTGCTTCCGAACAATACTGAAGGAATGTATGATATATTTCTGCACCTCCTATAATGAAAATTTCTTCATTCTCGTGCTCACGGTTATACGCCAGGACATCTTCCTTCGAATGCAGAACCAGGGCACCTTCCTTCTTGAACGAATGATTTCTGCTCATAATGATATTGATACGGTCCGGCAGAAGCTTCTGGCCGGGGAAAGTATCCAATGTCTTCCTTCCGTATATAATTGTGTTTCCAAGTGTCAGCCTGCGAAAAGTATCTTTCTGATCCTCTGGAAGGCTCACGAGAAGATCCCCTTTATACCCGATCGCCCAATTATTATCTACTGCTGCAATTACTTTCATATGACCTCCCTGATTTCTGACCTGCTGCCGTGTATTTGATACCGTTTCTCAGACCGCTACCGGTATCGAAGTGATTTTGGGTCCTGTTACATAATTTTCAAGATGAATATTGGCAGTGGAAAAAGAATAAAAATCTTCAATGTCTGCATCAATGACAAGTTTAGGTGCCGGATAAAAAGGACGTTCAATCAGCTCCTTAATAATGGGAATATGACGGTCATATATGTGTGCATCCGCAATGACGTGGACAAACTCACCCACCTCAAGACCGGCCGCACGGGCGAACAGATGAATCAGTACTGCATACTGGCAGACGTTCCAGCCATTAGCGACAAGCATATCCTGTGACCGTTGATTCAAAACAGCATTCAATGAATTACCCGTTACATTAAATGTCATTGAATATGCACATGGATATAGCTTCATCTCTGACAGGTCCTGATGGACATAAAGATTTGTAAGTATGCGCCGGCTGTACGGATTATTCTTCAAGTCATAAAGAACACGGTCCACTTGATCGAATTCACCTTCCCTGTATTTGTGCTTCACCTGAAGCTGATATCCGTACGCCTTGCCGATAGAGCCTTTTTCATCTGCCCATTCATCCCAGATATGACTCTTGAGATTACGTACATTATTGGATTTCTTCTGCCAGATCCATAGAATCTCATCAACAGCTGCATTGAAATTAATAAACCTCTGTGTAAGAATCGGAAACTCTTCCTTTAAATCATACCGGTTTACAATGCCAAAACTCTTATAAGTATATGCATATGTACCGTCAGGCCACTTCGGGCGGACTTTCTCGTTTTCCGTAGAAAACCCGTGCTCCAAAATCTGTCTGCAATTTGAAATGAAAAGCTCATCTGCCTTGCTCACAAGTGCCCTCCCACTGTCGTCCATCACTAATTTATTACAATCATACTAACACAGCGCTTTTTCTTTTTACAGTGCCTGAAAGTCTATCATTTGTCTTCATCGCTTGATGAACGGCGGCGATTTCGTTTTCGTTCGCCTGCGATCCAGGGCAGGTAAAGGATTAACCAGATGACCAATATCAGTCCTATCTCAAGGAAAATATAGCCCGGATGGCCAAACCACCGTTCAAACACCTGGAGTGCTGTATCTTTCGGCACATATCCGAGAAACATGTAATTGCCGCCAAACAGACTATTTGCAGCAGCGGCGATACCGGCAAGAGAGAGCAGCATCAGGAAACATCCGGGCAGTCTGCGGAAGTCGGGACGAAATCCGCTCCCCCAGACAATCAGGACGGGGACCAGGATCAATAAGGTATGCGTTAGTGCGGACTGCAGGTATTGGAAGCTGAAAAGCGGATAATACCAGCCCGGTGTGATGAGTGCGGCCAGTGCAGCCGGCATGCTCAGTGCATATGCAAATTCCTTAAGAATGACGTTTTGTGTCCATAATACAGCAGCAAATTCGACAAAGATTGATGCACTGCATAAATGCAGCGGCAGGCAGTTACGTAAGGAGTAATGTCCGATGAGGATATACCAGACCCAGTCAACAATTTCACTGCCGACCATAAATATTACCAGAACTTGCAGGATGCTTTTTTTGAAGGAAGCGGATTGTCTTCGGTAGGCAGTAAGGGCTCCGCCAATAAGGATCAGCGAAGTAATAAGAAAGGTGATATGCGTCGGACTGAAATTACGTGTAATGTATTCGGACGGAATATCCAGATCCACCGACCAGAAATACTGTAATCGGAAGGGATCGCCATTTGAAGCTGCAAAAACCAAACTGACAATAATCTGCACGAAAAGATAGACGACCAGACTGGTCAGAGTAATAAATGCCGGTGCAATTTTGCTGGTGCCTTGATGTCTAATCATTGCCGCATCCTCAATCTCAACAATTAAGGGCATATGTATACATTTTTGAACTCCTATTTATGAAAGTTAAACCATTGCTGAAGGAAGCTTTACCTCCAACCTGCCTTACGGCTGTTTCTTTTCCACTTTATTTTGCGGACTATACGCTTAGTACCATCAACAAAATCACGCCAAAAGAAAATCGCAATATTCAGAAGGGCCACTAATAGTGCAACCTTTCCCTGCCAGCTGCTTATCAGAAGCAATACGAATAAGTATGCCGCATCGAGATAGGCCAGATATTTAACTTTGATGGGCAGCACAAAAAACAAATTAATCTTGAACTCAGGAAATAGTAGTGCAAATGCAAGGAATAGAGACATATTTAAATAATTGTTCGTTGCATATCCTGTGATCAGTCCGGCTAAGACTGAACCGAGCACCCCGCACAGATAGAAAACATCGAATTTGAACGAACCCCATTCATCTTCCATCGCAGACCCCATCAGCCAGTAAAAATACAGCGATAGTATTATAAAAAGGATGCTCGAATTAGGCGGGATGAATACAAAAGATATAAGACGCCATATCTGGCCGGCAAAAATCGCATCACGGTCAAAAACGAGCATGGCTGACAAAGTACTGCCTGCCTGTACTGACATGACTAAATCAGCAAGAAATACTAAAGCCATGCCAAAGACGATAATGCTCATCAGGTTTCTTATGGCCTTCCGGCCATATTTATAGTCCAGTTTTTGCAGCCAGTTGCGATTATAATTCATAATTAAACTCCCATACTCTAATTTGCGAAAATCTCCCCGACAGAAGATTCATTAAAATATATTATAATCATTCAACAAAAACAATGAAATAGATTTTAAGTATATAGCTCTGAACATCTGGAATCGGATTGTAAATCCCTAATACAAAAAGCCGCATGGCAAGTCATAAAAGACTCAATCATGCGGCTGTTTTGTGGTCGGAGTGAGAAGATTCGAACTTCCGGCCTCTTGGTCCCGAACCAAGCACGCTACCATCTGCGCTACACCCCGATATGTTCGCCCGTTTAGGCGAACACTAGAATTTTACTTGCAAAAGAGTGAACTGTCAACGAAAATCATTCAGAATTTCCCGTTGTTTTTTCTTCATTTTATGCAGTTTCCCGCATTTTCACTTTCTTACATCTTGCGGACAGTATCAGGAATAATGTTTTACCCTTCTCTTCACTTCATCAAGAAGACGCGCAGCTGCGTCTGCAACAGGCATAGCCCCGAGCTCTCCATCATGGCGTGAACGAACGGCCAAGGTACCCTCGTCAACCTCTTTATCTCCGAGAACAAGCATATACTGGACTTTCTCCATCTGTGCCTGACGGATCTTTTTACCGATTTTTTCGTCACGGTCATCCACTTCGACACGCAGTCCCTGACTTCTAAGCAAATCCCTGAGCTCGTGAGCCTTATCGACGTGCTTATCCGAAATCGGAAGAATTCTTGCCTGTTCGGCAGCCATCCACAGGGGAAGAGCTCCTGCATATTTTTCAATCAGGAGTGCCAGTGTGCGCTCATAGCATCCGATAGACGAACGGTGAATAACATACGGGTTCTTCTTGGTACCGTCCCTGTCGGTATATTCCATACCAAATAATTTGCCCTGCTGAAAATCTATCTGTATCGTAATGAGTGTGTCTTCCTTGCCCCAGACATTCTTGATCTGAATGTCAAGCTTCGGGCCATAGAAAGCTGCTTCTCCTACCGCTTCCTTATATGTAAGTCCAAGTTCGTCCAAAATGCCCCGCATAGTCTTCTGAACGGCTTCCCACTCTTCGGAGGATCCGACATATTTGTCCTTGTTGTCCGGATCCCATTTGGAGAAACGGTAGCTGACATCATCATTCAGGCCGACTGCATCAAGCATGAATGAAGCCAGGTCAACGCATTTTTTGAATTCATCCGTCAATTGTTCGGGAGTAACCATCAGATGGCCTTCCGATAGTGTGAACTGCCTTATTCTGATCAGTCCATGCATTTCTCCGGATGCTTCATTTCTGAAAAGCGTGGAGGTCTCATTGTATCGCAGCGGAAGATCCCTGTAGCTTCTGTTTTCCGAAAGGTATGCCTGATACTGGAAAGGGCAGGTCATTGGTCGAAGGGCATAAATCTCCGATTCGTTGACTTTCCCGCCATCTTCAAGAACCACAGTAGGATCGCCGAGAATAAACATGCCGTCACGATAGTGATACCAGTGCCCTGATATCTTATACAGATCGGATTTGGCCATGAAGGGTGTCTTTGTCAGAAGATATCCTCTTCTTTCTTCTTCATCCTCAACAAAACGCATGAGTGTCTGCAGTACCTTGGCACCTTTCGGAAGCATTATCGGAAGACCCTGGCCAATATAATCTACCGTTGTAAAGTAGCCGAGCTCACGGCCAAGCTTGTTATGATCCCTCTTCTTGGCCTCTTCAATCCGGTCAAGGTATGCCTTCAGTTGATCCTTGTCAGGAAAACTTGTCCCGTAGATACGCTGCAGCATTTTGTTCTTCTCGCTGCCCCTCCAGTAGGCTCCGGCAACCTGTGTAAGTTTATATGCCTTCAACTCTCCTGTATTCTCCAGATGCGGCCCCGCACAGAGGTCTGTAAACTCACCCTGGCGGTAAAATGAAATAACTGCATCTTCGGGCAGGTCATCGATGAGTTCAACCTTATAAGGCTCATCCATTTCGACCATTAGTTTTCTGGCTTCGGTGCGGGGAAGTTCGAAACGCTCTATCGGGAAATGTTCCTTCACGATCTTTTTCATTTCGGCTTCAATTTTTTCAAGGTCTTCCTTAACAAAAGTACCCTCGTGTTCAAAGTCATAATAGAATCCGTCTTCTATAGCCGGACCAATAGCAAGCTTTGTCAGCGGCCAGAGCCTCTTAACTGCCTGTGCCATAATATGTGAAGTACTGTGGCGGTACGCCAGGCGCTGCTTCTCATCATCAAAATCAATCATAAATTTCCTTCCTTTCCCACCATCGGGGTCATGCGGTTCTCCAAAAAATAAAAAAACCATGCAGTAAATTACTACATGGGATGCATCTGCGCACGGTTCCACCCAAATTGCCTTCCGGATGGAAGACCACTCAACAGACGATAACGGAGTCACCGGCGGCAGTTAATCGGCTCCTTGAATCCGGAAGCCTTTCCCTGTGCAACTCGGAGGTGGTATACACTGCATAAACACGGAAGAAAACTTCCAGCCAACGGTTTTCTCTCTCTGTCAGGTCTTTTGCAAGGCATTTGTCCTCGTCAAAGTTATTAGAATATGTATTTAAGTCTACCGCACGTTAATCACAAATGCAAGGGTATTCAGACGGTAATGAACTCCCTGATTGCTTCGAAACGGCCTTCTTTAATGCCTGCCACATTCATAATGTCTTCAATTTTGGTAAACCCGCCGCTTTTTTCGCGATAACTTATTATCGCCTTGGCTGTTGTCTCACCTACCCCGGGAAGCGTCTCCAATTGATTCTGATCAGCAGTATTAATATTAACAAGGGCTGTTTCCTCCGATGCCGGACTGCTGCCGGAAGACGCCCCCGAAGAATTGCTGCTGCCCCAAATCCCCTGGATTAGTCCGTTGCGCAGATAAGCTGAAGAAGAAGTGCTTGTGCCTGCAAGAAATGCCTTCATTTCTTCCTGCGAAGGAATATAAATTGAAACCGCTTCAGAAAATGAAAATACAAGGTTAATATAATCAGAAGCCGCTTCAGGCAGAAGGCCGCCGGCAATATCAATAACCTGATAAAGATATGACCCCGGGAGAATTTGATATATGCCGGGACACATGTCGGAGGCGATTCCGGATGACATTCGGGCGTTACCGAAACAGATGGAAGTATTGATGTCTCTGCAGCAGGCAATGAACCCGCCTCTTCAGATGAGTCCGTATTTTTATAAATAACAGCCGGGGAAGCCGATATATCCAACCAGAGCTTCACACCGCAGGCAAGAAGTCCGATTCCGACAACAGCCATGATTCGAGTCAGTTTTTTTCTTGAAGTATCCATGAAAATTCCCTTGTTACAACTGATTTTCTCAAATCATAACAAGGGAATCTACATAGAAAATACAAATTTTTCGACAATAGACTGCAAAAAGCGACAATTGCTGCCAGCCTTACACTTCCTCGTCTGTTGACTCTTCTGTTACAGCATCTGCTGACTCTTCTTCTGTCCCGGATTCTGAAGAACCTTCAGGGCGCTTGGTGAGCCAAAGTTTTTCGAGACTGTAATGAGCCCGGTCTTCCGGATGGAAGATATGGACGATTATATCTTTGTAGTCAAGAAGGACCCATCTGCCGGTCGAAAGTCCTTCGATGTGATCGACGTACATTTTATGGTCGTTTTTAAGAACAAATTCGACTTCGTCGGACAATGCCTTGATATGAGTTGTTGAGGTTCCCGAAGCAACCACAAAGTAATCTGCAAGGGAGGTTTTATCTCCGACTGCTATCAGTTCAACATCCACCGCTTTTTTGTCATCTAAGATTTTTACAATTTCCTGGGCAATAGTCAATGTGTCCATTTTTTCCTCCTTCAGGGGAATGTCATGCATTAGCGCGTTTTCTTTCTTTTTTCTATACTTGATCAGTGAGTCCAAAGCCAGGGATGAATCGGTGTGGAAAGCCGTTTCTTTTCGAATAAAACTGTCCTTAACGGCTTGCAGGCATGCAATCACAGCGGCATCGAGGTCCACTAGTGCGAGTGCCCTCAGTTCTGTCAGATCTTCATAGTCCCTGGCAGGTTCAAGCTTATCTGCAAGATAGATGATTTTATCAAGAGCCGTCATTTCCTGGCGTCCGGTTGTGTGACAGCCAATTGACGACAGGATTGATTCATCTTTGATTCCATATCGTTCATCTGCATATTTAACTCCGGCGGGAGCATGGAGAAGCGCATTTTCAGGTAATTCCCTCGCATCTGCCTGTTTGGCCAGAAGAATCTGACGGGATATGGAAAGTTCTTTGGCACAGTCATGCAGAAGACCTGCTATCGCAGCCGCATCAGGATCAACTCCATGAATCACAGCATACCTGACGCTCAGAATGCAGACGTTCAGGCTATGCAGAAGTCTGGAACGTGAAAGCTCCAGAAAGAGTATTGTACCATAATCATAGATCTCACGATGCGTATTTTCTTTTAAAATCGAAAGAGGGTTATCAAAAGGGTAAAGCGCATGCTTCTTAATGAACTGCCTTACCGGCGCTCCAAGGCTTGAAAAATCTCTTGTACGACGGATTTTCCGAGAAGAAACGACGATTCCTTCAATCGGAAAAAAGGATATTTGGATATTGAATGTATCTTCCAGTTCATGAACTTTCTGAAGGGTTTTTTCCTGAAGAATCCCCGGTCTTCTCGCTATCAGGAGATTTGCTTCTTTCACAAGAATTTCCGGATGGTACCATTCTTCAATTTCAAAGAGAATATCCGTACCGTAGATCAAAAAAAGTTCATCGTCCGGTCCGGCAAGGGAATCTTCCCTAAGGATGCGAAGTGTCTCCACTGTATAGGAAACCTGTGTCCGGATCATTTCAACAGGAAGCACCTGACAGTTCGGCACATTTTTAAGGGCTGCCTGTGTCATGTAATACCGGTATGGTGCTAAAGTCAGCTGACTGGCATCCTTTTTAGGCGGATATCCGGAAGGAATGACCCATACATAGTCAACCAGTCCACTGTCAAGCGCTCCGGTAATCATAGACATGTGACCTGGGTGAAAGGGATCAAAAGTCCCCCCGAAAATGCCGTATTTCAATTTATGCCCCCGGTAATTGCACGTCCGATGTCTGTGCGGAAATGCATTCCTTCAAAAGAAATCTTATGCACCCCTTCATAGGCACTGTCAATTGCTTCATCGAGGGTAGGCGCATCCGCATAAACGCAAAGCACCCTGCCGCCTGATGTAACAAGTTTACCATTAATTTGTTTCGTTCCGGCATGAAATACTATTTTCCCTGTATCCTCAATGCCGGTAATCTCAAAACCCGTCCTGTATTTTTCCGGATAGCCGCCTGATGCCATAACTACACAGCAGGATGCACCGGATTTCCAGGACAGGGTTACCTGATCAAGTGTCTGATCAAGGCATGCGTCAATAATATCCATAAGATCATTCTCAAGACGCGGAAGAATTGCCTGCGCTTCCGGATCCCCGAACCTGGCATTGTATTCAATTACTTTGGGGCCCTGTGACGTAAGCATCAGACCAAAGTAGATCACACCCACAAAAGGCCGGCCTTCATTTTTCAGTGCCTGTATCGTCGGAACAAAAATCGTATCCATCATGTATTTTTCTTGTACGTCAGTCAGATCCGCACCCGGGGTGATTGCTCCCATGCCGCCGGTATTTTTACCCAGATCCTTATCAAATACCCGTTTATGATCCCGTGACGTAATCATCGGAACAACCGTTTTTCCATCGGAAAAGGCAAGGACGGTAAGCTCGGGTCCGGTCATATATTCTTCGATTACGACCGTGTGCCCGGCTGATCCGAATACATTGTCCTCCATCATCGAAACAACGGCTTCCCTTGCTTCAGCCAGTGTCAGTGCAATAATTACGCCCTTCCCGAGAGCCAGGCCGTCGGCCTTTATGACAATGGGCATCTCCTTAGTCTCCAGATATGCCAGTGCGCTGTTTACATCGATAAAGATTTCATAGTCAGCTGTCGGAATGCCATATTTTTTCATGAGACTTTTGGAGAAAGCCTTCGATGCCTCGATGACGGCGGCATTTGCCTTTGGTCCGTATGCCCGGATCCCGGCTTCCTGAAGACGGTCCACCAGGCCAAGGGCCAGAGGATCATCAGGTGCCACGAAAACCAGATCAAATCTTTCTTTTACGGCAAATTCAACCATCTGATCGATGGATGCTGCCGGAATTGGTATGCATACAGCAATCTGCGCAATCCCGCCGTTCCCCGGTGCACAGAAAAGTTCCGTAACCCGTGGACTCTGTCTGAGTTTCCAGCAGATGGCATGTTCTCTGCCACCTCCGCCAACGACAAGTACTTTCATTGATTGCTCCTCCTCAACAAAATAATTAGTGGCGGAAATGACGCGTTCCGGTAAATACCATTGCAATACCGTATTTGTCACATGCGTCAATTGATTCCTGATCGCGTACGGAGCCGCCGGGCTGGATGATAGCTGCTATTCCGGCTTCATGTGCGGCATCAACACAATCACTGAATGGGAAATAAGCATCTGATCCAAGAACTGCACCCTTTGATTTATCCCCCGCAAAGGTGAATGCTATCTGTGCCGCTCCGATACGGTTGGTCTGTCCGGGCCCGATACCCAAGGTCTGTTTGTTTTTGACAACAACGATTGCATTGGATTTCACATATTTTACAACCTTCATAGCAAAATCCATATCTGCTGCAAGAGCCGAGTCCGGTTCTGCTTTTGTCACAGTACGAAGGTCCTTTTTTTCATAGACATTGCGGTCATTATCCTGAACCAGAAGTCCGCCGAGTACGCGCTTATAGTTAAGTTCACCCTCTGGAATGCGGTCGGAAACCGCCGGAAGTTCCAAAACACGAAGGTTCTTCTTCTGGCAGAATATTGCGAGTGCCTCCGGTGAATACGACGGAGCAATAACAACCTCAAGGAATACTTTGCTCATTTCTTCTGCCGTCTGCTCATCGATTTCCCGGTTTGATGCCACTATACCGCCATATATCGACACCGAATCTGCTTCATATGCTTTTCTCCATGCTTCCAAAATAGTATCGGCAGAACCGACGCCGCAGGGATTTGCATGTTTGACTGCTACAATAGTTGGTTCTGAAAACTCTTTGAGGCAGCAGATTGTCGCATCAGCATCTGCAATATTGTTGAAGGACAGTTCCTTGCCGTTTTTTTGAGTTGCTTCGGAAAGGCTTCCTGCCACAGGTATGGCATTTTTGTAGAACACAGCTTTCTGATGAGGATTCTCACCATAACGAAGGTCGCTGACCTTGTCAAATGTCAGTGTGTACATATCCGGAAGAATTTTATCAGGTGTCCGCGAAAGAAAATACTGGGCGATAAGCGCATCATATGCAGCCGTATGTTCAAAGACTTTTTTGGCCAGGTAAAATCTTGTCTGATAATTAGTGTCGCCTGTAGCCGCCATCTGCCGAAGGACAAGATCGTAGTCGGACGGATCCGTAACAACAGTAACATCCTGATGATTTTTGGCAGCGGCCCTCAGCATGGAAGGCCCGCCGATATCAATGTTCTCAACGCACTCTTCAAATTCAACTTTAGGCTTCTGGATCGTCGTTTTAAACGGATAAAGGTTAACAACAATCAGGTCAATCGTCTCAATCCCAAGTTCTTCAATTCTCTTCATATGTTCCGGATTCGAGCGTATAGCCAGAATACCGCCGTGAATTCTTGGATGAAGGGTCTTCACCCGGCCATCGAGACACTCCGGAAATCCTGTGATTTCAGCTACTTCTTTGCAAGGAATTCCTTCTGATGACAGCATTTTTGCTGTCCCGCCGGTTGAAAGAATTTCAACACCCATTTCCACGAGTTTTCTGGAAAATTCTGCAATACCTGTCTTGTCCGAAACACTGATGATCGCTCTCTTAATCATGATATTCCCTCTCCTGCGCCTTTTGGGCTGCTTGATATATATGCTCTGTTGTCTTCAATGTATACCTGTTGATCTGCAATCAGCTGAATGGCGGCGGGCAGAATGACCTGCTCGCATTCTTTCATGATTCGCAGCTGAAGGCTCTGCGGAGTATCGTCCGAAAGAACTTGAGTGCATTTCTGTAAAAGTATCGGTCCCTCATCATAATTTTCATTCACGAAATGCACTGTTGCTCCTGACACCTTGACGCCGCGGGACAAAGCAGCTTCATGCGGCTTAATTCCATACATGCCGCGACCGCAAAACGAAGGAATTAATGCCGGATGTATATTTATGATTCTGTTTGAAAACCGTTTGACAACTTTTGGTCCGAGAAGCGACAGGAATCCTGCCAGGACTACCAGATCGATTTCCTGACCGGAAAGGGCCTGAATCATGGCCTCGTCATAGGTGTCCATGTCGGAAAAGTCTTTTCTGGAAACGACGCAAGAAGGAATTCCATGCGTTTTTGCGCGCTTAAGTGCATACGCTGTGTGCGAAGAGGAAATTATCATGACTATAGTAACGCCATGCAGGGTATGATTCTCGATCTGATCGATAATCGCCTGAAGATTTGTCCCGCCACCCGATACCAGTACGGCAATATTCATCTACTGTTTTTGTCTCCTTACCAGTGAATACGGTGAATTTGATCTTTGTTTTTTTCAGGAACTCCTGCAGGAAATTCTCCGTCAAAGCATGACGAACAGTGCCCGCAGTGAATTCCGGTCGTTGACGATTTGAGTCCTTCAAGACTCACATATGACAATGAATCCGCACCTATATGCGCCCTGACCTGCTCGACCGATGAGAGGCCTGCTGAAAGCTCTTTCTGATCAGGTGTATTAACTCCGTAAAAACAGGGATAGCATAACGGCGGCGAAGCCACACGCATGTGCACCTCAGTCGCACCGGCCTCCCGGAGCATGGCAATATTATGCCTGGTTGTAGTACCGCGGACAATCGAATCATCGACCATAAGGATCCGCTTACCTTCAACTGCCCTTTTCATAACTGAAAACTTAAGCTGTACGGACATTTCACGCGCAAGCTGTGACGATTGGACAAACGTCCTGCCGACATATCGGTTTTTCAGAAGTGCAGACCCGTATGTAAGACCGCTCTCAAGCGCATATCCCATCGCAGCCGCAAGTCCGGAATCCGGAGCACCGACAACAAGGTCGCAGTCACAGGGGGCTTCTTTGGCAAGAATCCGGCCAGTATTCAGCCGGGATTCATAGACACTGGACCCATCAATGATACTGTCGGGACGGGCAAAATATACAAATTCAAATATACATATCCGACCCTTTTTCTGTGCTGTTTCCTGCGGTACAAAGTAATGGGAGGAAATACCCTCTTTGGAAATCGTAATGACCTCCCCGGGCAGTATGTCCCGAATCATTTTGGCACCTACGGCATCCAGGGCACAGCTCTCGGAAGCCAGCACATAACAGCTGCCTTTTTGTCCGAGAACAAGGGGTCTTATCCCCAGAGGATCCCGCACTCCGACCAGTTTGTTATTTGTCATAATAACCATCGAATAGGCGCCCCTGATTTCGGCCATCATTAAAAGAATCGCATCCTCAATGCACTCCGTAGTGATTCGATTTCTGGCTAAAAGGGAAAGCAGGACTTCAAAATCCGCAGATGTCTGGAAAATAGCTCCGGACTGCTTTAATTGATTTCTGATTTCACCGGCATTTGTAATCGCTCCGTTGTGTGAAATGGCAAGATGACCTGACCGGGACTTAATTTGCATTGGCTGAATGGAATCATACCCTGATTCATCTGAAGACGGATAGCGCACATGTGCAACAGCAGCATGACCCTTCATTGTCTGCAGGGTCATTTCACTGAACACTTCAACAACCAGGCCCTGTTCCTTATGACAGAATATTGTCCCGTTCTGATTTACAGCGATACCGGCAGATTCCTGTCCTCTGTGCTGAAGTGCGAATAGTCCAAAATAGGCCATTCTGGCCGCATCCTCCAATACACCTTCCGTATCCAGCACACCAAAGACGCCGCACTCCTCATCCCAATCACGTTTACTCATGTATGTAAATCACTCCCCGATTGACGCAAGCTTTTCGGCCAGACGATCATTTCTCTGCTCGACCGATGCTTCCAGTTCTTCTTTATATGCAGTGAGCTTCTGAGAAAGCAGTTCGCTGCCGAGGGCCAGAATCTGTACCGCCAAAATGGCGGCGTTGGCAGCCCCATCTATGGCAACCGTTGCAACGGGAATTCCCGTAGGCATCTGAACAATTGCATACAAGGCATCAACGCCCTGTAACGCACCGCATTTGCAGGGTACTCCGATAACAGGCAGTATCGTATAGGCTGCCAGAACTCCAGGAAGATGTGCTGCCAGACCTGCGGCTGCAATAATCACTCCGAATCCCTGCTCTTTAGCAGATGATGCAAGCTTCGCCGCCTGAAAAGGAGACCGGTGAGCCGAACAGATCTTCGCATCGTATGGAATGCCAAACTTATTTAAAAGTTTGAAACAACTCTCCATAACAGGAAAATCCGAGTCGCTTCCCATAATTACCAGTACTTTGGCTTGTGTCATATCCTGAACCGCCTTTCAGACAGCATACTTTATGCCTGCACTCTCTTATTGCTAAAAGAATAGTAACAAGGACTAACAGATTCGTCAATCTTTACACGAAACCCAAGGGCCATCATTCAAGATCGTCGGACCATTTCAACTTATCCATAACACTTTGATATCCGTCAGATCCCTTATCATAAGGAATAGGACAATAATCATTCCCCGGAAAATCCGTAGTCATGGAAAATGGAATTACATGCAGTTTATATCCAACCACCTTATCCGTCTCAATGGAAACGGAAAAAGTACACTGTACGATCGCGGAATCCGGATCAGTGAGATACGGCTGTCCTCCAAAAGTAAAGTTGGAAAGGCTATAGAGGATATATTTCCCGTTGTAGAGTTCTATTGGCTGAAGTCTGTGCGGATGGTGCCCGATATAAATGTCAGCCCCATAATCAATAATTGCATGGGCCATATCAACCTGGGCCGCTTCCGGCGTATACATTCTTTCGACACCTGCATGTACGGAAATAATCACAATTTCGCAGCCCTGACTGCGGAGATAGTCAATGGCTGCATAAATCGGGGTCAGATCCCCCGGGAACACAAAACCAGCCATACCGATTTTAACCCCGCCTGACTGGTAGATCGCATAAGAATCATCGAGGCTCCATTTTATACCTGCTGCATCGAGCGTGTTTTCCGTGTCTTTCAGGCCCTTATCCCAGTAATCATAGGAATGATTGTTCGCAAGGTTAACAGCTTCCACACTGCCGAGCTTCAGAATGTCAACATATTCGGCAGGACCTTTGAAGACAAATTCTTTATCCCTCGGTGATGTTGAATCGGTTAACGTACCCTCGAAATTGACAAGGGTAAGATCATCTTTATTCAAAATATCGACAGCGTTCTTAAATGGATAAGCATAATCCGTGCCGACTACACTTGCAAAACTGTTGCTGTTCCCTGCAAGTCCTTTATTCTGACCAAGCGTGCAGTCACCCGTAAAACTAACGACAACTTCCTTTACAGAGGGTGTCGGGGTCACAGTGGGCATCGGTGTAGGAGTCAGAGTAGGAATCGGTATCGGAGTCGGAGTCGATATTGGTGTCGGAACTGCAGTCGGCGCAGGCGTTGTTTCCGAAGAAACGGCAGGTCCGGGATTGAATATTTGAGCATCCGGACGTTCCGGAAGATTCTGCATCTTTATGCTGGAAGCAGAAAGTGAACAACCGGTCACCATCGATAAAATAATTATCAGCAATAAAAATCGAAATCGTCTATACATGTATCAAGAATCCTCAGCTTTCAGTATTGGGTATTCCAAGAAGTTTGCCTCGTACATATAGACCTGACGTCGTCAGAAAACTATCCGGCCAGTGGGCAGCCGACTTCTCTTCAGGCGTCAAAATAGCAGAACTCATTTTAAGGACGTTGGATTTCTCGGCTATGGAGCTTCCAATCGACCAGTTACACCAGCTTATCATGTTTTTGTCCAAATAATCCAGCCATACATCGGATTCGTCCAAAAACAAGAGGCCATTTCCTGTATTATTTGTATCGCCCCATTCTGTTACAAATATTGCGGCTCCGAGCTTCATGGCTGCATCCATCTTATCGCGGAGTTCCTGACCATGTGATCCGGCATAAAAATGAAGTGTATACATTAGATTGGTTCCCTCAACCGGGTTCGCTGCAGCAATATCGACATCCTGACTCCAGTTTGGACTTCCAATAATTATAATGTTGTCCGGGTCATTTGCGCGGATCGCTGCTGTGACCTGTTCCGCATAAGGCTTAACATCCTTGCCCCATGTTACTGTTTTTGCCCCATCACCCAATTTACCGCTATTAGGCTCATTGCAGATTTCATAAATAACATTGGGAGAATCCCCATATTTTCCGGAAATTTTCGAGAATAGATCGAGGGATTCCGTAAGATAAGTCATTGGATTTCCGTCCCCGAGAATATGCCAGTCAACAATTACATACACGCCCTGCTCAATACATTGATCAATGCCTTTGCAAAGCAATTCATAATACTTGTCAGGATACTTGATGTAACAATCCGATTCCGTGTAGAGAGGCAAGCGTATCACGGTACAACCCCAATCCTCTGCAAGAGTCTGAAAACTTGCCTGCGAAATAAAATCACCGACAGCCTGGAGGCCATGAAGACTCATGCCCTTTAGCTGAACGGGCTCACCTTTTTCACTGCAGAGATTTGTTCCGATTACCTGAAGGTGTCCGTATTCTTCAACAGACCTTGACGTAACAACAGCTGTACTTGTAGGATCCGGTGTCTCTTCCGGTGTTGTCGATGTATCAGAGGATTGGGTGGCTTCCGATGTGTCCTTCGTCGTAACGGGAACTGCGGAAGCTTGTGCAGAAGTATCTTTCTGCGTCACTTTAGTCTGTGAATCCGGTACTTTGGAACAAGATGACAATAGAGGAAGAATGAATAATATTGCTAGAAGAAAAACGACATATTTTTTATACATGTTGGACTTCCCCGCTTTCATGTCTGTTCACAATTGTCGACATATTTATTCAAATTGTTGTGATCATAATCAGTCCCGATTCAAGTCAAATTGTAACATAAACATGATGTGAAAACCGCTTGCAGCGCGTAACGTTATGCGTTTTTCACCAATAAATATAGTATTTTATGCTATTTATCATTTGTAAATTTGCTGGTTACAATAAAGACACACTAATTTTACAAAATATCGAAATCAAGCAACTATCTTTTATGTCAGTAACAGCGCATAATTTAAGCAATAGATGTGATACTTCCTGAGGGGGAAACATAATGGCTAGAATTGAGCGAGTAATTGAGAAAATTGACAAGCTTGGCAAGAAACACAATCTTGGCGCACTTGCTAAAATGGTTGATGATCCGGATGACGAGGTCAGAGAAGCTGTTGCCAGGTCTTTGGGGCAGATTCCTACATATGAATCCGGCACACAGCTTATTCCGTTACTTAGAGATTCGGTTTCTGCCGTTAAAGCAGCAGCTGCAGAATCTGTTGGAATGATCGGTGCAAAGCATTGTGAGGAATATCTCAAGAAATTGGCTTATGCAGATCCGGATCCGGAAGTACGCCGGATTGCTCATGAAGCATATAACAAGATCCGTACACCCGTTATCTGATTACGTTTACGCGCAATCACTTTTATTGAATGCATACTTAACATCCGGGGATTTTAACCCCCGGATGTTTTTGTCTGTAAGTATTTGTTCAATTTATATCGGCATAGTTTTAATAATCAGTCCGTTCTTCTGCCGATTACTTCACCTTGTTTTTTATAAATACTCGAAGCCGGTACAAAACCACGAACCATAGACAGCGGATATATAACGGAATTTCTGCCAATAATCGTCGCTGGATTCAAGACGCAGTTACAGCCGATTTCCGTATGATCACCAATGATGGCACCGAACTTCTTCATGCCCGTGCCGAGCAGTTCGTCCCCAACGCGGACAGCTGTGAGTGTGTGGTCAGATTTAACATTTGATGTGATCGACCCCGCTCCCATATGAGCCTTATATCCAAGCACGGAATCTCCAACATAGTTATAATGCGGTACCTGAACACCGTCAAAAAGAATAACGTTTTTTATTTCGGTCGAATTACCGACAACAGCTTTCTTACCGATGATGGCGCTGCCCCTGATAAAAGCACAGTGACGAATTTCTGCCTCATGAT
>Ga0209429_10000819_pt1 | contig 20304 bp, 20 predicted proteins | sample BarGraNGADG00212_3_FD_184493 | JGI IMG/M metagenome (GOLD analysis project Ga0209429, IMG submission 184493) | Arctic peat soil microbial communities from Barrow, Alaska - Barrow Graham LP Ref core NGADG0004-212 (SPAdes) (version 2) | ecosystem: Environmental > Terrestrial > Soil > Wetlands >...
CAGCCCGGCACCAACGGCGGCCGCCACGTTGGACGTCAGTGTCCAGGGCGTCGTGGTCCAGACGAGGAGCGCCTCGCCGGGCCGGTCCAGCAACGGGAAGCGCACCGTCAGGCCGGGGTCCGTGCGGTCCGCGTATCCCTCGGTCATCTCGTGCTGGCTGATCCCAGTCCCGCAGCGGGCGCACCATGGCATCGTGTCGTGGCCCTTGTAGAGCCAGCCGCGCCGGTGGCACTCGGCGAGGAACCCCCAGATCAGGTCGTTGTTCTCGTTGCTGAACGTGAAATACGAGCCGCCGAGGTCCGGCATCCCCAGCCGGCCCACGAGCATCTCCACCCCGTCCGTGACGGGCCCGCGCGGCCCATCCAGGGTGGTCCGGGCGGCCGGATCGGCGCCCAGCAGGTCGCGCAGCCGGCGCAGCTCGTCCGGGTCGTTCCAGTCCATCCAGTAACCCAGCCGGATCGACTGCTCCGTCTGGCGCGCCGCGAACGTGAGCACGCGCTGCTTGCAGAGGCGCACGAACTCGGCGATCCCGTGCTCCTCGATGTCGCGCTTCGAGGTGAAGCCCAGGTCGCGCTCCACGTTGACCTCCACCCAGAGGCCCTGGCAGTCGAACCCGTTCTGCCAGCGCTGGTCCTCGCCGCGCATGGCGTGGAAGCGCTGGAAGACGTCCTTGTACATTCGACCCCAGGCGTGGTGGACGCCCATCGGGTTGTTGGCCGTGATCGGCCCGTCGAGGAAGCTCCAGCGCGGCCCGCCCGCGTTCTGGGCGCGCAGGCGAGCGAACGTTCGGCGCTCGCGCCAGAGGGCGAGGATCTCGTGCTCCTGGGCGACGAGGTCGGGCTTGCTGGTGACGGGTGCGAACATCTGGCCTCGGGCGCGGGTGGGATCTGGCGGGCCGGGGGTGCACGAGCGTCACGCGCCGGCCCGGTCAGCCGTCACGGGGCCTCGGACACGCCCCACGGAGGTTCCTCGTATCCTACCCGCGATGCAGCAGCACCACGACGCACGCCCGCGAGCACGTTCGGCCTTCACCGCGGCGTTCCTCAGCCTGCTCTTTCCCGGGCTGGGTCACGCCTACGCGGGGGCCTGGTATCGGGCCGTGGCGTTCGCGGCGGCACCCTTCCTTCTCCTCGCCCTCCTCGCCGGCGCGGCGCTGAGCTACAAGATCGAGATCCTGGGCGTCGCCCTCCAGCCGCCGATCCTGGTCGGGATCCTGGTCGGCAACCTCGTGGCGTACGTCTACCGGATCGTGGCCGCAGTCGATTCCTACCGGGTGGTCCGCTACGTGAACCGGGTCGCCGACGGCGGCGCCGGGCGGCTCGGGCCCGCCCGGGCGAGCCTCGCCCCGATCTCGCTGGCCGGCCTTCTCGCGGTCATCCTGGTGATGGGCGGCGCCCACGCGGCAGTGGCCTACTACGACCTCCAGGCCCTGACCGCGGTCGAGATCTTCAACCCGAGCGACACGGGCGGCAGCGGCGGCGGCGCGTCCCCGACACCGGGCACGCCGGACGCCTCCGTCGGCACGGCCAGCCCGGCGCCATCGCTGCCACCCGCATCTGGCGGGGCAGCCGCGGCACCTTCCCTTATCCCGTGGAACGGGATCGGCCGCCTCAACGTCCTCCTGATCGGCACCGACAAGCGGCCCAATGAGGGGACCTGGAACACCGATACCCTGATCGTGGCGAGCATCGACCCGGCCTCCCGGCAGGTCGCGATGTTCAGCCTGCCACGCGACACCGTGGGCGTCCCGCTCCCGCCGATCCCGGCCCGATCGGTCTTCGGGGCGACCTGGGGTCTCAAGATCAACGCCCTCTTCGGGCAGGCGCGGGCGCGGCCCGACCTGTTCCCCGGAGGCGGGTACGAAGGACTGAAGGCCACGCTTGGCTACCTCTACGGGATCCCGATCAACTACTTCGTCGAGGTCGACTTCAGCGGCTTCAAGACCGTCGTCGACGCGCTCGGCGGCGTGACCGTGAACGTCCAGGTCCCGGTGGTCGACGACTACTACCCCGGTGACGACGGCACCCTCCGGGTCTACATCCCGACCGGGGTCCAGCACATGAGCGGCAGCCAGGCGCTGATCTATGCCCGCTCGCGCCACGGCTCCGACGACTTCGACCGGGCGTCGCGCCAGCAGCGAGTCATCCTGTCGCTCCGCCAGCAGGCCGACTTCACGACCCTCATCCAGCGACTGCCCGACCTGGTCCAGAGCACCTCCAAGGCGGTCAAGACGGACTACCCGATTGCCAAGCTCCCGCAGCTGATCGAGCTCGCCAGCCGGATCGACATCGGGAACGTACGGTCCTTTGTCTTCTCGCCGCCGTACTACGGGGTCGAGGGGTACCCGGGCGGCATCTACACCCTGAGCCCGAACGTCCCGCGCATCCGCGCCGCCGTGGCCAGCGCGTTCAACTTCGACCCGCTCATGGAGGCCCAGCGCCAAGCGGTCGCCCAGGAAGGCGCCCAGGTCTGGGTCCTCAACGGGACCGGCGGGACCGGGACCGCGGCCGCCGTGGCGGGCTACCTGGACTTCCGGGGTGTCGCAGCATCCGCGCCCACCCAGCGGCCGCCGGCCGGCGCCGTCCCTGCCAACACGATCATCCGGGTCTACAACGGCGCGGAGACGAAGCTGCCGCTCACGATGGCGTTGCTCGAGCAGGCCTTCGGCGTCCAGGCCCAGCCCGTGGCCGACCCGGCCGTGCGCGTGGACGTCATCGTGACCACCGGCCGGAAGACACCGACCCTCGAGGCGCCCGTGATCCCCTGACGCGGCGGGCCCTTGTCCGTTCGCCGACCCGTCAGGCCGGATAGATGGGCGTGACCCAGTGCCGGTATGCCGGGACGTTGCCGCGCACGATCTCGAAATAGCGGTCCTTGACACGCTTCGTGATCGGGCCAACGCCGCCGGACCCCACGAGCCGATGGTCTACCTCGATGATCGGGCTGATCTGGGCGCCGGTGCCGCAGAAGAACGCCTCGTCGGCCACGTAGATCTCGGATCGGTCGATGGAGCGCTCCACGACGCGCAGGCCAAGCTCCTCGCAGATCTCCATGATCCCGGCCCGCGTGATCCCTTCCAGGATGTCGTCGGAGACCGGGGGGGTCGCCAGGACGCCGTCGCGGATGACGAAGATATTCTCCGCCGAGCCCTCGGAGATGTGGCCATCGTCGGAGAGGACCAGCGCCTCGTCGAAGCCGTTGAGCATCGCCTCGGTCTTGCTGAACGCCGGGTTGACGTAGGAGCCAACGATCTTCGCCCGCGACGGGATCGCCGGGTCCGACGTCCGTCGCCAGGAGACAGTCCCGACCTTCACGCCGACGTTCGTGTCGACGTAGTCCCCGAATGGCAGCGCCAGGATGTAGTAGCGGTGGTCGAGGCCATGGAGCTTGACCCCGATCGCCTGCGTGCTCTTGTAGAACGACGGCCGGATGTAGGCATCCTCGCGGAACCCGTTCCGGCGCAAGACGTCCACGACCTCGGACGCGAGCTGGTCCACCGATGGGACGTCGTCCATCAGCATGATCTTGCAGGAGTTGCGGATCCGCTCCATGTGCTCACGGACCTTGAGCGCGTAGAGCTGACCCTGCTCGGCGTTCCAATAGGCGCGGATACCCTCGAAGACCGCGGTCCCGTACATGAACGCGTGGGTCATGATGCTGACGTTCGCCTCGGAGAGCGGGACGTAGCGACCCTCGAAGAGGCAGATCAGGGTGTCGGGGTCGGTGGGGGCGCCAACGGCCCGTGCGGCGAGCGCCGCCGCGGCGGCGGGCTTCTCCGTGAGCATCCGGTCGGCCTCCTGCAGCGGGATTCCGCGATGACCCGACGGGCCTGCGGACTCTGCCGAGTATACCGTCCGTCTTGCGGGGACAGGCGATGCCTGCCGGCCGACGCCGTCAGCCGGTCGTCCGGGCGAGCCCCCCGATCACGAGCGCGAGGTAGGCCACGTAGAAGATGCCCCCGACGGCGAGGCCGCGACCCGTGAGCCTGCCCCGGATGCGCAGCGGCAGGAAGATCGCCGCGAGCGAGACCAGCGCGATCCCGGCCGAGAGGAAGCTGAGCGCCGAGTCCGGCCCGACCGACCAGGCCGCGGGCGCGAAGAGGAGCACGATCGAGGTCGGGATCGCGCTCTGGAAGACCATGGCCCCCGTGATGTTGCCGAGCGCAAGCGTGTCCTTCCCCTGCCGGACCCAGATCACGCTGTTGAACTTCTCGGGAAGCTCGGTCGCGATCGGCGCGACGACGAGCGCCACGAGCGCGGTGCCAACTCCCAGCGAGGCGGCGAGCTCCTGCACGGCGCCCACGAAGAACGCGGCGCCCACGACGATGCAGCCAAGCGCAAGCACCACCTGGACGCCCACGACCCGCAGCCGCGGCACCGGGTGGTGTCCGCGCCCCCGATCGAGATGTCGGAGCCGGAGCGGCGCAAGGTCCTCGTCGTGCTCCCCAGCCTCGACCGCGAGGTGCGCCCGCACGTACCAGCCGTAGAGCACGAGCAGGCCGATCGCAACGCCGCCCTTGCCCAGCTCGAAGCCGGACGGCAGGAAGGCGGCCCCGATCGCGAGCCCGTAACCCAGCACGAACCAGCGAAGATCGTGAAGCAGGACCTCCTGGTCAAGGGCAACCTCGACACCCTGGCGTCGGCGCTCGCGGAAGACGAGGACCGCCGCGCCCGTCACGAACATCGCGAGGGTCCCGAGCATGAACGGCGCACCCAGCACCGCGCCGACGCCGACCTCGGTCGACGCGCTGCCGCTGCCGAAGACGATCGCGATGAACGGAATCATCGTCTCGGGGAGGGCGGTCCCGACCGCCGCGAGCACGGAGCCCACGGCGCCTTCTGCGAGGTCCAGCTTTCGGCCGAACCACTCGATGCCGTTCGTGAACAGCTCGGCCCCGATGAGGATCACGACGAGCGCCAGGAGAAGGACGACGACGTCCATGGGCTAGGCCGCGGTGCGCTGCGCCACGAACACGGCGAGCGCGATGATGATCAGGACGGCGGTTCCGAGTCCGGCCATCCGCCGCTCGCCCGCGCCGAGGAACCCGACGACCGAGGCGGCGACCCGCAGGAGCGGGGTCGATAGCGTTGTCAGCAGGCCCAGCCAGAGGAACCCTTCCGGGCGCAGCGCCAGCAGGTCTCCGGGGATGCGCCCGAGATCCAGCGCAGGCCAGGTCGCGTCGAGTGGCGACCAGCCGGCCAACGACATCAGGGCGACGCCGATCGCGAGGAGCCCGACGCTCAGGAGCGTCCCCGCCCGCAGGACCCGGGCGATCCACCCCTCCACCCGGGCGGCGCGGGATGCCGCGGTACCGGCGTCAATCGGGGCAGCAACGGTCATCCCAGGGCCCGGAGCGTCATCTGGATAGCCGTCAGCGCAAGGACCGCCACGAACAGGATGCGAAGCACGCGAAGGTCGATCCGCTGCGCCACCCGCGACCCGACCATGGCACCTGCGAACACCCCGACCGCGGTTGGGCCCGCAACGAGCGGATCGATCCCTCCCCGCATCAGGTAGACGATCGCGGACGCCGCGGCCGTCACCCCGATCATCAGGTTGCTGGTTGCCGTGGCGACCTTGAGCGGGACGCCCATGACGAGGTGCATGAGCGGCACCTTCACGATCCCGCCACCCACGCCGAGCAGCGCGGAGACGAGGCCGGCGAACACGCTCCCACCGATCCCCACCCCCAGCCGGGCCGGGCGGTACCCGGGCCCGGCGAGCGCCGCCCGGAACGCGCCGGGCGTGTCCGCGGGGCCGGCCGGGTCTTCCCCGGGTTCGATGGGTCCAGCGCCCGCCCGGGCGGCCGTCACGCCGCGCCGCAACATCGTCGCGCCCGTGTAGGCGAGCAAGATGGCAAAGAGGCCCGCGAGCACGCGGTCCGGGAGGAGGAACGCGACCAGGCCGCCGACAAGCGCACCGGACGCGGTGAACACCTCCAGGAGCATGCCGAGGCGCAAGTTGGCGAGATGACGCTCCAGGTAGACGCCCGCGGCGGCGCTGCTCGTCACGATCACGCAGACGAGGCTCACGCCGACCGCCTCACGGAAGGGCAGCCCGAAGCCGAACGTGAGCAACGGGACGATGAGGATCCCGCCCCCAAGGCCCAGCAGAGAGCCGAAGATCCCGGCCCCGAAGCCGCCACCCGCCAGGAGGAGCAGGACGGTCACCGCCCGGCGGCCGTCCGCGTCTCCGTCATCGCGACCCGCTCAGGGGCGGAGGTGCTGCGGGGCGTAGGGCAGCAGCGCCACGAGTCGGGCGCGCTTGAGCGCCACGGAAAGTTCGCGCTGGTGCGCGGCGCACGTGCCGGTCTTCCGGCGTGGCTCGATCTTCGCGCGTTCCGACAGGTAGCGGCGGAGACGGCTGACCTCCTTGTAGTCGATCTGGACCGTCTTGTCGGCGCAGAAGGCGCAGACCTTCCGGCGGCGGCGGTCGCGGTAGTAGTCATCACGCTTCTTGCGGGCTGCGGGAGGCATCGTGTCAGCTCCTGTGGTCGCAGGCGGCGCCGATACGGCGAACGCCCGGAATGTGTGTCAGAACGGAAGGTCGTCGATATCGGAGGGGGTGTCATCCGGGCCGGCCGCCTCGGGGCGCCGGATCGGCGAGACGGTCGCGCCTGCCGGCCGGGAGTCCCCGGGGAACGGCGCCGCTTCAGCACCCTCCTCGCGAGGCCGGCGGTCAAGGTTCGTGACCTGGTTGGCGATGAGCTCCGTCGTGTACCGCTTCTGGCCCTGCTGGTCTTCCCACTGCCGGGTCTGGAGACGACCCTCGATGTAGACCTTCATCCCCTTGCGGAGATGCTCGGCGGATCGCTCGGCCAGCTGCGCCCAGGCAACCACCCGGAACCACTCTGTCTCTTCCTGCCAGGCGCCGTCCTGGCCTTTGTAGTTGCGATTGACGGCCACCGTGAACTGGGTCACGGCCTGGCCGCCTGGCGTGTACCGCATCTCGGGATCGCGCCCGAGATTCCCGATGATCATCACCTTGTTCAGGGACACCTGAACGCCCTCCTGGAACTGGCCTGGGCCGGGATCAGTCGACGGCAGCTGGAGCGGCTTCGCTCTCGGACTCGTCGATCTGCTCGCCGGCCGGCTCCTCGTCCTCCTCGACGTCCGGGGCCGGAACGAGGTCGGCGACGTCGTCCGTCTTGCCGCGAGCGGCCTTGAGCGGCCGCTCCACGCGGATCACGAGGTGCCGGATTACGTCCTCCGTGATCAGGAGCGTCCGCTCCAGGTCAACGATCGAGTCGGCCGGGGCATCGAAGTGGATGATGTGATACGAGGCCTCGCGGTACCGGTCGATCTGGTACGCCAGGCGCCGACGGCCCCACGGGGCCGCTTTGACGATCTGGCCGCCGGTGCCGGAAATCTGCCGGCTGACCTTCTCCAGGAGCGCCTGGACGCGGTCATCCGGCGCATCCGGCCGGATCACGAGCATGAGTTCGTAGCGGCGCATGGCCGTTCGACTCCTTCCTGTGGGGTATGCCCCGCTCGTGGCCCCCGGAACCCGGGCCGCCAGGCGGAGCAGAAAGGGCTCGCGGAGTCTACCACGGACGTTCCTCGGGTCTCCGTGCGCCTCATGTATCCTTTGGCCACACTCATCTGCACCCGGGGATTGCCAGCGTGCCTTCCAGCACCATCCTCGTCCTCGAGACGAGCGCAGAAGCCGCTGCCACCATTGAAGGCCCGCTGACCAGGATCGGCTACCAGGTCACGACCACGGCGGACCCGGATGACGCCGTCCGGCGTGCCGCCGACTACGCGCTCGTGATCGTGGACGTCAGCTCCGGGCCCGCAAGCGGCGTCGACGTCTGCCGCGAGATCCGCGGCACCGCGGTACTCTCGGCCATCCCCGTCCTCTGCATGAGCCAGACCGACGATGTCGAGGAGCGCGTCCGCTATCTCGAGGCGGGTGCCGACGACGTTGTCGCGAAGCCGTTCGACCCGCGCGAGCTCGAGGCGCGCGTCGAGGCGCTGCTGGTCCGCTTCCATCGCTCGCGCGACCTCGCGCCGCTCGTCCGGTCCGACGACGGGGCTCCCGCGCGCCGGAGCATCATCGCCTGCTTCAGCCCGAAGGGCGGCGTCGGGACCACGATGATCGCGGTCAACGTCGCCACCTGGCTCGCCACCCGGGCGCCGGGTCGCGTGCTCATCGTGGACCTCGACCTCCAGTTCGGCCAGGTTGCCACGCACCTCAACCTCAAGCCGCAGCTGACCATCGCGGAGCTGGCGCGGGACGACCAGTCGCTCCGCGAGCCGGAGCTGCTTCGCGCCTACGCGATCGAACACGCCGGCGGGCTCGCGGTCCTCGCCGCACCGGGAACACCGGAATCCGGGCGCCTCATCACGCCCGAGCAGGTGAACCTTGCGCTCTCGACGGCTCGGACCGCCTACGACACGATCGTGATCGACGCCGGGTCCAAGCTCGACGAGCGGTCCCTCGCGGTGCTGGAGCGGGCCGAGGCGGTGGTGATCCCGATCGTGCCGGAGATCGGCGCGCTCAAGGCTCTTCACTCGCTGCTCGAATACCTCACCGAAGTTGGCTCGGCAGCGGCCACGGCGACCTTCGCGCTGAACCACCTCTTCGCCCGCGAGATGCTGTCGATGAAGCAGATCGAGGCCGCGATCGGGACGAAGGTCGAGGCGGAGATCCCGTACGACGCCAGTCTCTACCTGAAGGCGATCAACGAGGGCATACCGATCGTCCGCGGCGCCCCCACCTCGGCGCCGGCCGCCGCTCTCGGAAAGCTGGCCGCGACCGCGGCCGGCGTCGACGACGGCTCCGCCTCAAGTCAGGACGACCGCCGGGGCCGCCTCCGGGGGCTTCGCCGGCGCGGGTAGTCTGTCCGGGTGACCCGCCGCTCGTCGTCAACCGTTCGCGTTGACCGTCGCCTGGCCCGGCATCCCGATCGTGATCGTCCCCAGCCATGCGCATTGGCAGGTGGACCCGGCCGTCAGCACCGGCACCCCGCCGAGGACCACCTTCGCGGAGCCCGGTGTCCATGGGCCGGTGGGGACCGGTATGCAGGGCATTGGCGTGTGGACACCAAGGGCGGCCGACGTCGCCGCGATCACGGCCGGGTTCGTCGGCGAGTTGCACATCCCGAACGTTGGGATGTTCGCCATCGGGATCGTGTCCGCGATGGTCGCCATCGGCAGCCCGCCGGCGGTCACCGGGGGCCCCTTCGGGACGGCCGTCAGCGGCACCGGCGGGCCCAGGCCCATCGTGCATGACAGCATGGCCGCGTTGACCACCAGCGGCGGCATCGTCTGCTTCTCCCCTGCTCCGGCGCCCGGGTGCATCCCTGGCCGGCCCGGATCCGCTCGACACGGAGTCTCGCACGGCAACCCCGGCCCGATCGGGCCGGCGCGGTCGCCCGATCGTTCGGGTTGGTGGTACCGAGGGGGAGATTCGAACTCCCACGGGCTCTCGCCCAGCCGATTTTAAGTCGGCCGCGTCTGCCTGTTCCGCCACCTCGGCGTCAAGGCCGGAATCGTAACGCCCACCGGGCCGGCGGGCGTCGCGTGCAGGAAGCGTGGAGGCGACGGTGGGATTCGGACCCACGCATAGAGGTTTTGCAGACCTCCCCCTTAACCACTTGGGTACGTCGCCCCTGGAGCGCCGGCGTGGGAACCGGCGATGCTGGCTGGCCCTCGAGGATTCGAACCTCGGTTCACGGATCCAAAGTCCGCTGTCCTACCGCTAGACGAAGGGCCAGCGGAACCGGGGCCGCGCACGTCCGGAGATGAATGGAGCGGAAGACGGGACTCGAACCCGCGACCCTCACCTTGGCAAGGTGATGCTCTACCAACTGAGCCACTTCCGCTCGATGACCGCGTCCAGGGTGGTGGTGCCGAGAGGCAGACTTGAACTGCCGACACCGCGATTTTCAGTCGCGTGCTCTACCAGCTGAGCTATCTCGGCCCGCAGGCCCCGCCGGACGTCCCCGCCCGTCGGCGTCCGAGAAGGTACCACGGGTGGCCCCTCGTCGGCAAGACGCGGCCGGTCGCGAGTGAGCATCCGGTGGCCGCGGCATGTGCACCCGATGACCACTCCGACCCGCGAGGGCGCACGGCCTGGCTGCGGCGTGCATCCCCGGATCCGGGACGGCGAGGCGCCCGCTCCTGTAAGCCGCAACGAGCGATGGAGCCCGGTGCACCCGCCGGAGTTTCTGCCACGTGCACCCCACCCGGACGCACGTGGTCGCGTCTCGGATCGCTGTGCCGGAGTCCGGCTCGGCCCCCGCTCGAATCGGGTCAAGGAGGTCGCGGCACCGAAGGCGAGACCGGTCAGAAGACCGCCTGGTGCGCGCATGACCGGATCGGCGCGACGAACGCCCGCGTGGCGCTCAAATGGCAGGACTTGGCCGCCAGCCTGGGCGCGAGGCAGGCACGCATCCAGGATTCCGGAGATCGCGAAGACCCTTCGGAACGACGCGGCGCCCGGCCGGTCGCGAGTGCCGCTCAGTCGAGCCCGGCAAGCTCGGCCTCGACGGTCGACTCGAGCGGCGTCTCGCCGCTCAGTGCCCGGAGCCGGTTGATCCGGTCGACGATCGGCGGGTGGGTGGAGAAGAGCCCCTTTGAGCGTTCCTCGAACTTCTTGATCGGGTTCGTGAAGTAGAGGTGCTGGGTGGCGCGATTGGCGACCTCGAGCACCTCGCGGTCCTCCGAGATCGCCGCCAGGGCCCGCTCCAGGCCCTGCGGGTTCCGGGTGAGCTCGACCGACGACGCGTCGGCCAGGTACTCGCGCTGTCGACTCACGGCAAGCTGGACGAGCCGGGCGAAGAACGGCGCGACGATTGCCAGCACGAGCGCGAGCACGAAGACGATCACCTGGAGGCCCCCGCCGCCGTCCCGGTCATTCGAGGAGCGGCGCCCCCCGCCGAAGCCTCCCCAGAAGGTGAAGCGCAGGAAGAAGTCGGCCAGAAGCGCGACCGTCCCGACGAGAACGCCGACGAGGAGCGAGTAGCGGATGTCGTAGTTGCGCACGTGCGACAGCTCGTGGCCAATCACGCCCTGGAGCTCTTCGCGGTCGAGCTTCTCCAGGAGCCCCGTCGTGACGGCGATCGAGGCATGCCGCGGATCGCGGCCCGTGGCGAAGGCGTTTGGGGCCGTGTCGTCGATCAGGTAGACGGCCGGCATTGGGACCGCGGCCGCCAGCGCCAGCTCCGTGACGACGTTGATCAGCTGGGGTTGCTCTGCCGCGGTCACCGGGCGTGCCCTCGACACGCCGAGGACCACCTTGTCGCCGGTGTAGTAGCTCGCGACGGATGAGACGATCGCGATGATCCCGAAGATGCCCAGCCAGCCGAGCCCGGCGCCTGCCTGGCCGGTGGTCCCGTAGCCGATCGCGAAGCCCAGGACGGCCAGGAACAGGACCAGGACGAGCATCAGGAAGAACGAGTTGCGCCGGTTCGCAGCGATCTGGCTGTAGAACGTGCCGGCCATCAGAGCGCCCCGTTGCCCGCCCGTCAGCGCAGGGTGACGACGGGCACGTCCTGGGCCTCCGGCTCGGCCGCGAAGAAGTCTCGCTTCGTGAAGCCCAGCGGGCCGGCCACGAGCACGGCGGGGAACGTCTGGAGGGTCGTGTTGAACTCGTTGACGGTCGCGTTGTAATGCTGCCGGGAGAAGCTGATCTGGTTCTCCGTCGTCGTCAGCTGCTCCTGGAGGCTCAGGACGTTCTCATTGGCCTTGAGCTGGGGATAGTTCTCCACCACGGCAAACAGCGAGCGCAGGGCGCCCGTGAGCGTGTTCTCGGCCTGGGCCTGCTGCGCGGTTACCTGCCCGCTCGCGCCGGCGGCGACGGCATTCGCCCGGGCCTCGGTCACGCGAGTGAGGACATCCTGCTCGAAGTCCATGTAACCCTTGACCGCGGCCACGAGGTTCGGCACCAGGTCGTGGCGCCGCTTGAGCTGGACCTCGACCTGTCCGACCGCCTCGTCGACCCGGTTGCGGCGCGCGACGAGTCCGTTGTAGATCAGCACCCCGACGACGGCGAGGACGACGATGATGACCAGCAGGATGATGACGGCTTCCATCAGGCCCTCCGTGTTCGCGCGGCACCACTCGGCGGCCGCTGCCGGCAGTGTACGGGAGGGACCGCACGTCCCTCGGGCCAACCGGAGGCTGGTGGGCGGTGGAGGGCTCGAACCTCCGACCTCCTCGGTGTAAGCGAGGCGCTCTGACCAACTGAGCTAACCGCCCGTGGGGACCGGCAGGCTGTCTGAAACACGCGAGAGGCGGCTCCGGACGGAGCCGCCTTGATCAGGTGCGACAGGGGTGGTGCCCAGGCCGGGACTTGAACCCGGATGAGTTGCCTCATACGCCCCTCAAACGTACGCGTATACCAATTCCGCCACCTGGGCTTCGAGTGTGGCGCACTGTTCGCTTCCCGATCGAGTGGTACCGAGGAAGGGATTTGAACCCATACGCCCTTGCGGACACTAGCTCCTGAAGCTAGCGCGTCTACCGATTCCGCCACCTCGGCACGCTACCGATCGGACGGCGAGGGTCACCGCCCGACGGAATTCCATGTTATCACGTCCCAGAACCGGCCACTGGGATCCGCGACCGGGGCGGCCCGTGGTCCGATGAGCCGTTCCGAGACGACGAAGACGCTGTCACGGAAGAAGAGCGGCAGGATGGGCTCGAGCTGGCCGAGGAGCGCCTGCAGGCGCGTGTACGCGGCGGCACGCGCCGCGTCCGTCCCGGGCGCCCGGGCGGCGGCGAGGGCCACGTCGAGGGCCCGGTCCTGGAATCCCGAGACGTTCGAGCCACCGGCCTGGACCTGGGAGCTCGCGAGGAGCGGGTACGGGTCGGGATCCAGCCCCACGTTGACGTCGGCGACGGCCGCCACGAATTCGGCGCTGCGCAGACGCGCGACAAGGTCGCCGGCCGCGAGCGAGGTGACCGTGGTCGGGATCCCGAGTGACGTCCAGGCGGCGGCGACCCGGGCGGCGGCACCCGCCGTGACCGGGTTGACGGTGGCGTCGACCGCCAGCAGCGCGATCGTGACGGGCTTCTTCGCTCGCGGCGGTAGCCATCCGGCCCCGGTCCTCGTCCAGCCGGCGGCGCGCAGGCCGGCAGCCGCGGCCTTCTGGTCGTACGCCACGGCCGGCGCAGCCTTCGGGTCATAGGCCCACGACGAAGGCGGGATCGGCGCGTCCGCCCGCTGCCCGGACCCGGCCAGGAGGTCCTTGACGAGGCCGCCACGGTCGAGCGCCGCGAGGAGCGCCGTCCGAACCCGCGCGTCGCTGAACGGCCCGGCCCCCGGCCGCAAGTTGAGGTAGACGCCCGTGAGGGTCGTCCCGGGGTAGGCGATCCGGCGCGTCGCAGGTTCCGCCGCCAGGGCTGCTGCCGCGGCCGGAGGGAGGCCGGAGACGGCGTCGACCTCACCCGCCCGGTATGCCGCCGCGGCTTCGTCCGGTCCTGCGAAGAAACGCAGCTCCAGGGCGGCGAGCAACGGATCGCCGGGCGCGACGGTGCCGGGACCGAGCGTCGCGAGCGGTCCGGTCCCCGGGTCGAGCGGTTCGAGCACCGGTTCGAGGTGGGCGGCATCGGCCGTCAGTTCCGTGAGCGCGAACGGCCCGTTGCCCACCGGGCGCATCGAGAAGGGCGCGTCGGCGAGGTCCGCCACGGGCACACTCGCGAGCAGGTGGGCCGGCAGGAGCGGCTGGGCGGCGGCCTGGAGGAAGCCCCCGAGCGGGACGGCCAGATCGAACCGAACGGTTGCCGCGTCGATCGCCGTTGCCGTGACACCCTGCCAGCCCGCGGCAAGCGGACCCGTGTAGGCCGGGTCCTGGAGCACGCGCACGGTGTAGACGACATCGTCGCTCGTCACGGGAACGCCGTCCTGCCACCGGGCGTCGGCGCGGAGCCGGAACGTCCAGCGGGCACCCTTGGCTTCCACCGTCCAGCCTGCGGCAAGATCCGCGACGGGTCGTCCGTCCTGGCCCGAGCGGACCAGCCCGCGGAAGAGGAGCGCGACGAGGTCGCGATCCGCCTGCGTCCGCGCTGTCACCGGGTTGACCGAGCTGGGTCGGCCGACAACGGCCTCCCGGTGAACCGCGACCGGCGCGGCCGTCGGCGACGGCTGCGGGGCCGCGGCCGGCGTGAACGCCGGGGCAGCGATGGCCGCGCCGAGCACGCCGAGGACGAAGACGAGGACGAGGACGAACGCGCCGTCTCGTCGGCTCACGAAGGGGTCGCCCGAGAGCCGAGCCTAGACGCCCGTCGTCGGGCCGAAGAGGTAGCTCGCCAGCGAGAAGACGACGAAAAGGATCGCGAGGACGATCGTGAACTGCCACAACCGTCGCTCGACGCCGCGCCGGCTGCGGTAGACCGCCGAGTCACCCCCGAAGGCCCCGGACAGCCCGGTTCCGCGTGCCTGGAGCAGCACAGAGGCGATCAGGCCGATGCTGACGATGATCTGGCCGAGGGCCAGGAACGTGTTCACTCTGGGGAGATCCTCCAACGGACGGGCCGCGGGCGATGGTAGCACAGGAACCGCGACCGCCCTCCGTTTCGCTGCGCGCCGAGGGCCGCCGCATCAGCCCGCCGGCTTCGCAGCCCCCTGCGCCGCGACGGCGGCCATCGCCGCCGCCACTCGCGAGGCGTCGCCCAGGTACCGCGAGCCCAGGGGGCGGAGGGCGTCGTCAAGGTCGTAGACGAGCGGTACGCCGGTCGGGATGTTGAGCCCCACGATCTCCTCGTCGGCAATCTCGTCGAGATACTTCACGAGCGCCCGAATGCTGTTGCCATGGGCTGCCACGAGGACTCGCTTTCCAGCCCGCAGGTCTGGCGCGATCGCCGACTCCCAGTACGGCAGGAACCGAGCGACCGTGTCCTTGAGCGACTCCGCGCGGGGCACGTCGGCGTCCGCGAGGTCCGCGTACCGCGGGTCGCGGCCGGGGAATCGCTCGTCGTCGTCGGCCAGCGCGGGCGGCGGTACGTCGTAGCTCCGGCGCCACAGCTTCACCTGCGCCTCGCCGAACTGGACGGCCATCTCTGCCTTGTTGAGACCCTGCAGGGCCCCGTAATGCCGTTCGTTGAGGCGCCAGCTGTTGCGGACTGGGCACCACATCTGGTCGAGCTCGTCGAGCGCGATCCAGAGCGTCCGGATCGCCCGCTTCAGCACGGAGGTGTGCGCGACGTCAAACCGGAACGACTCCGCGCGGAGGAGCCGGCCGGCTTCGTGCGCCTCCTCGAGGCCCGTCTCCGACAGGTCGACATCGGTCCAACCCGTGAACCGGTTCTCCTTGTTCCAGGTGCTCTCGCCATGACGCAGCAACACGAGCGTGGGCATCGGACAGCTCCTCTTCGCGGAGGTCAGGAGGCGGCGCGACGCGCGGCGGCGGTCAGCGCAGCGCGAGCGACCATGCCGGCCATCTCATCCGGCTTGAGCGACGCGCCCCCGACCAGGGCGCCATCGATCCCGGGCTCGGCCAGGAACTCACCGATCGTCGCGCTGGTGCAGGATCCGCCATAGAGGACCGGGACGGCGTCGGCACGCAGGCCCCAGCCGCTGGAGCGGAGCGTGGCCCGGATCGCGTCCGCCATCGCCGCGGCATCCGCGCCGGAGGCAGTGCGGCCAGTGCCGATCGCCCAGACCGGCTCATAGGCAATGACGAGGCCCGCGGCCAGAAGCGTGTCGGCATCGTGACCCGCGAGGGCGCCGGCGAGCTGGCTCGCGACGACATCCTGGGCGCGGCCGGACTCCCGTTCAACAAGCTGCTCGCCGACGCACAGGATCGGCCGCAGCCCCGCCTCGACCGCGCGGCCGAGCTTGCGCCCGATGAGGGCATCGGACTCCGCGGCATCGCGGCGTCGCTCGGAGTGGCCGAGGATCACCCAGGTGGCGAGGCCGGCAAGCATCGGCGCGCTCACCTCGCCCGTGAAAGCCCCGGCGAGCTCCTGGTGGATGTTCTGGGCGCCGACGGCGATCCCCTCCCCGACCACCGCGTCGCGCACCGCGGCGAGGCTGACATAGGGCGGGCAGATGACCCGGACGACTCCCGGCTCCGCGGTCCGCGACGCGATGCTGCGGGCCAGCTCGCCGGCATCCGCGGGGGTGGTGTTCATCTTCCAGTTGGCAGCTACGATCACGTCTCGCATGGCGCCATCATGCCACCGGCCGACCCACCCGCGGCGGGGCCGGGCGTCGCGCGACAGCGTGCCATTCGGCCCTGCCCGGAGGACCCGACGGCATATCGGCGGCGTGGAGCGCCAGCGCCTCGATCCTGCCGAGCGCGCGCTGGACGCGGCCGCGCGGCATTCCCAGCTCCGTGGCGAGCTCGCCCAGCGACGCCTCCGGGGTTCCGCGGCGGAGCGCGGCCACTGCCCGGACAGGATCTGGCTGATCTGCAAGTCGGCCGTCACCGTCGAGCACGGCGATCGCCGCGAGCTGGCGGGCCGCCGCAGCCGCGATGCGGTCGAGGTTCGCCGACTCGGCATTGAGCAGCCGGTTGAGGTCGCCCCGAACGGCTCGTGAGACCTGGCGGGACTCGAGCTCCAGGAGCGATGGGCCTGCCCCGATCCACCGGAGGAACGTGCCGATCGAGTCGCCGCCCTTCCACGTCACCACCCCGCGCCCGCGTCGCACCCGGACTCCAGCCGGAAGACCCACGCCGGCGAGGCGCGCGGCAAGCACGGGCGCCTCGTCCGTTGGGACGACGAACTCCAGGTGGTAGCGGCCCGCGGTGACGGAGAGCGAGCCCCGGACGAGGAAGCGGCCCCGCAGGTATGCGGCCCGGCAGTGACCGGCCGCGTGGTCCCAGTCGAATGCGCGCCGGGTCGCCCGGCGGATGCCCTGCGCGTCATCCTCGCGCAGCAGCCGGACCATCAGCCGGGCGAGGGCCGGTCGGTCCCCTCGGACCACGGCCGTGCCCAGCCCGGCGGCCTCCGCGGCCCGGTCGCAGGGACGCGCAGGCTCGACGGATGCCAGCTCGGCTCGAAGAGCGGCCACGAGGTCGCGGTCAGCGCCGGACACGACAGGTCAGGCGGACCGGGCAACCCCGAGACGCCGTCCCGGCACGCCCTCGCGCTGGAGGATCCGGAGCAGGGACGCCGCGAGCAGCTCGGGGTCGTGGTGGTGCGGGTTCGCGGGATCGACCAAATCGTCGAGCGCCAGCCGCGGCCGCCGCGCCGCGCCGACGGGCGGCCAGCGAAGCTTCACGGGCACGCCCAGCTCAAGGTCGGGCGCGATGCCGGCGAGGTGGTTGTTCGCGAGCACGACGTCCACGGCGACCGGCCCCAGGTGGGCGACGAACGCCTCGACATGGTCGGCCAGGTCGTAGCCCTCTGTCTCCCCCGCCTGCGTCGCGACGTTGCAGGCGAAGACGCGGAGCGCGGGCGTGGTCGCGAGCGCTGCCCGGATCTCCGGGACGAGGAGCGGGGGCAGGACTGACGTGTAGAGGCTTCCCGGCCCCAGGACCACGAGGTCCGCCTCGGCGATCGCGGCCAGGGCGTCGCGGGAGGCGCGGACGTCGGCCGGCTCCAGCCAGACGGACTCGATCGCGCGCATCCGGGCGATCCGCGACTGGCCTTCGATGAGGCCGCCGTCGCGGAGGCGCGCGTGGAGGGTCAGCGGCGTCCCCGACGCGGGCACGACGCGGCCGCGGACTGCCAGGACCCGGTTCATGTGCCGGATCGCCTCCTCGAAGTCGCCGTCGTCGATCGCGTTCATGGCCGCGATCAGGAGGTTGCCAACGGCGTGGCCGGCGAGATTCCCCTCGTCCTCGGTGAAGCGGTACTGGAGCAGCTTCGCCATCGCCGGCTCCGTCTCCGCGAGCGCCGCCAGGCAGTTGCGGATGTCCCCGACGGCGGCGATTCCCAGCTGCTCGCGAAGGCGACCACTGGACCCCCCGTCGTCGGCGACCGAGACGATGGCGGTGATGTTCGCGGAGCGCTCCTTGAGTCCGCGCAGCAGCGTGGAGAGGCCGGTCCCGCCCCCGATCGCGACGACCCGCGGCCCCCGGGCCAGCAGGCGGCGGCGATACACGAGATCGACGAGCGGCTCCTCGCCGCTGTCGGTGAAGGGGCCGAGGAGCGCACGCACGACGCGGTACGACCCGTAGGCGAATACGAAGACGCCGAGGCCGAGGAGCACCGCCGCCCGGACCCAGTACGGAAGGAACTGGAGGGTGACCAGGGAGATCGCCGCCTGCACCGGGCCGTCGATCTCCACGTCCCGGTAGAGCTGGCGGAGCGCCAGCGCGCCGGCGAGCGCGAGAGCGGTGAGGCCCACGAACGCGACGCCCAACCAGCGTTTGACCCCGACCCCCGGCCGCAGCCAGCGGCGAAGGTTCATGCGAGCCTCACCCTCGTTCGAGCTCGCGATGGAAGATGCTGATCGGACCGTACCCCCGCGCCTCCAGCCAGGCGCCGATCTCCTCCGCCAGCGCGATCGAGCGGTGAAATCCGCCCGTGCACCCGATCCCGATCGTGAGCCGTGTCTTTCCCTCGGCGAGGTACGCCGGCAGGGTCAGGTCGAGGAGCTCCTCCACCGCCGCGAGGAACCGGCGCGCGAGCGGCTGGTCCAGGACGTACGCCCGGACGCTGTCCGTCAGGCCGGAGAGCCGTCGCAGCTCGGGGACGTAGTACGGGTTCTGGAGGAATCGCACGTCGAAGAGCAGGTCGCACTCGAGCGGCACGCCGAACTTGTACCCGAAGCTGATCAGCTGGATCGCGACCTGGTCGGGGTCCACGACCTGCCAGAGCTGGCTGAAGATCCGCTCCTTCAGCTCGCGCAGCGAGAGATCGGACGTGTCGAGGACCACGTCGGCCTCGGCCCGGACCGGCGCCAGGAGGCGGCGCTCCTCCGCGATCGAGGTGGCGATGCCCCCGGACCCCGCGAGCGGGTGGCGGTGGCGCGTCTCCGAGTAGCGGCGGATCAGGGCCTCGTCGCCCGCCTCGAGGAAGAAGACCTGCGGTCGGATGCCGCGGCCCTCGAGCGCCCCGCGCATGGCAGCGAACGCCACGGTCGCGTCGCCGGCACGCACGTCGAGGACGATCGCCACCCGGTCGAAGCGAGCGGGCTCGCTCGCGATGAGATCCGCGAGCTGTGGCAGCAGCTCCCCCGGCAGGTTGTCGACGCACGCGTAGCCCAGGTCCTCGAACAGCTTCGTGGCCGCGGTCTTGCCGGCGCCGGAGAGCCCCGACAGGACGACCACGTGCTGACCGGGCTCTCCGCCGGCGCCCGACTCGTCGTCGTCGCGCGGCCGGAACGGCGTCACCGGCGGGATCTTGACCATGCCACGGAGTCTACGCCGCTCATCGGCCGCCGAGGCGGATCAGGACGATCGAGAACTCGTAGAGCAGATACATCGTGACGCCAAGCACGGTCGGGCTGATCGGATCGCCTCCCGGCGTCGCCACGGCGCTGATGATCGCGATCGCCAGGATCACGAGCCGGCGCGAGCTGCGCAGGCGGGCGCTCGTGATGATCCCGACCTTGGCGAGGAGCACGAGCACGATCGGGTACTCCATCACCAGGCCGAACACGAGGAACAGCGTCGTCACGAAGCCGAAGTACTCGCTGGCGGTGATCAGGGGCTGGAGGTCGGCCGAGGAGAAGCTCAGCAGGAACGTGGAGGCGAATGGCAGGATCACGTACGCCACGACGACGCCGATCACGAAGAAGGCGAGCGCGAGCGGCGCCCATGGGCGCGCCAGCCTCCGTTCCTCGCGGGTCAGGCCCGGCGAGATGAATGCCCAGAGCTGCCAGAGCAGGACGGGCATCGCCAGCACGATCCCGACGACGATGGCGAGCTTGAGGTTGATGAAGAACGCGTCGCCAAGGCCCGTGTAGACGAGCGGCTTCCCCAGGTTGAGCGGCGCCTTGAGGAACGTGATGAGCTGGGCCGCAAAGAAGAACCCAACGACGGTCCCGAGCGCGACCGCCAGGAGCGAGATCCCGATGCGACGGCGGAGCTCCGAGAGGTGATCGACCAGCGACATCACCGTCTCGTCCCCCGCAGCGGCCGGGGGCGCGGGCGGAGATGTCGACGCGGGCGGGACGATGCCGCCGACGCCGTCGCGAACGAGGTCGGCGTCGGCCATCTGGATTCGGGTCGAAGGTCGCTAGACCCTCGCCTCGGTCGCCGCGTCGGCGACCGTCGCGGCGGGGTCGGGCGCGGCCGGCGCGCTCAGCTCGTTTGGGGTCGCGGCAGCCGCGAGCGTGTTCGGAGCAGGCGCGGCCACAGTCGGGGCGGCGACAACCGCGGCGGTCGTCGGAGCGGCTGGCGCGATCGGGGCCGGCGTTGGGGCGGGCACGTTCGGGGCGGCGGGCACGTTCGGGGCGTCGAGC
>Ga0209429_10000820_pt1 | contig 20299 bp, 10 predicted proteins | sample BarGraNGADG00212_3_FD_184493 | JGI IMG/M metagenome (GOLD analysis project Ga0209429, IMG submission 184493) | Arctic peat soil microbial communities from Barrow, Alaska - Barrow Graham LP Ref core NGADG0004-212 (SPAdes) (version 2) | ecosystem: Environmental > Terrestrial > Soil > Wetlands >...
TTCATTTGTGCTTCCGAAGGAGATTGAGAACGGTGGACTGAGATCACTTTTATCCGCCGACAAAATAAACAGCAGCATAAGAACGCTATCTGAATGATTAAATGTCATTCTCGCGAGCGTTCTTATGCTGCTGGTATAAAATGGATTGCTTATTCCAGTTTTCTGTTCCATTATTACTCAGACCCCACAATGGAAGATTTACTTTTGTGTGTGAGGAGAAAACACAATGAAAAATACTAAACCTATCATACATACAATCACTCATGATAAAATATACAATTATAATCAGAAATACTTCAAAAATGAATTGGTTACTGCCATTATTAATTCTGTATCGCTGTTTGTTGCATAGTATAAACCCCCAATGGGGGAAAAAGTACTTGCAAAAAACACTGTATCGCTGCAAATTACAACAGGCAATCTGGAATCATTAGGGCATTCACTTAGTTTATTCTGAGAGCAACAATGAGCGCCAAGGAGGCACATCATGGCCAAGATATCACCAATCGAAATCGCAGCCGCTAGGACATATGGACTGACCGTCAACGCAATGTCTGTTTTTGCGACATCTACCACTGATTCGTATGCGTGGGAAAAATCGCTGGAGTCATGCACGCGCCAGGAATTGCAGTTGATACAGGACTTCATGCAAAAACAAAGCCAACAAGGAATCCCTGGATACATTACTAAAATTAGAAAAGTCGAATCGCGGCTTAGTTCCCGTATTTTGCATTTGAAAGGAGATCACCATGGATGCGACACATGAAAACAGAACCCACGCAGGTGTAACCCAAATCTTTCTTACGAGCAAGAATAAAGATGAAGTTTCAATTACAACTGGGGTCGGGGATAAATACAATTCATGTATGAGTGAAAAGTAATCCTATTGTCCATGATGCAACCCCTGCAACGAACGTTTGTTCGATTATTTTAGCACGGATACAGTACCAATTCCAGAACAAAGATTCCTTCACCAATTTGCTTTGGTCCTCATGATCTTCTAAGGCTACAGGGTTAATAATCGAAAAGAGGCACACATATTTTTTCATAGCATAGCGTTGGAACTACAAGACAAGTATGCACTCTGTGCACTTGGTAAATGCTTGGCTTCAGGTCAGGGAGTGCAGAAAAACTCGAAACTGGCTGAAGAATACTTGCGCTGCGCAGGAATGATCGATCCTGTGTGGGGCAAGGAGAACTACATTGGATTTGATGGATTTTGCCGTGGAGTAATGGGAGGAGGGGGTTTGAGTAAACTATTCATGTCGCCGAAGAAGGCATGGGATCGATTGAAAGGATCCCGATTGCCGACCAAAGAATGGCTAGAAAGCCTGAGAAAACCCGGAGACAATCAAACAAGGATCAGGAAGTTGTAATAACAATGAATATCATATATAATTATCCTATTGCTGAAGAAAAACCGTGCGCCCTAGAAAGACAAGTGTCTCTGCTGCATGGAAACCTCCCGCGCTTAGAGAGACAGGAATTTTCAGGATTTTCGGCAATGACAAACGAACATTTCTCTAAAAAATGCAAAGTCTCCCGCAAACGCCACTTTTGAGCCAGTCATAGCAGGCGTTTTCAGGTGCAGGGTTTTACAAAGACACACCCCGCAAGGGGACGGATACAATTCCACATAAATTATTTCTAAATAACTGAGTCATTAAGAACAACTCCACTACCAAAGCACAACGAAAAGCACAACGAAAAGCACCGTTGACTTCACGCATGTGCTCATAAATAATAATATAATTGTTTATGAAGGAGTGCGCCAGTTCGGTGCATGTAGGATAGTGCGGTGAGAGTCCGCATCCGGTAAAGGGGTAGCGCCCAGCCGGTACACAGCCTTGGAGCCGAAGCCGTGAGGCAAGGTTTAAGCGTAGGCAGTTGGAGCGTAAGATCCGCAATGCGAAAGCGTGAAGCGATTCAGCCCCGTATGAAGAGGAGTGAATATATGCTTGATTACAGCGATAAAGTTATGCGTGCAGTTGATTATGCAACTGCAAAACATGGTGGACAGTTTCGGAAGGGTACAGACATTCCGTACATTAATCATCCGGTGGAAGCGCTTGAGATTGCCGCATCTATTACAGATGATGAAGACGTACTCTGTGCGGCCGTTCTGCACGATGTGGTTGAGGATGCGGGTGTCAAGGTCAAGGAATTAAAAGAACTGTTTGGCGAACGTGTTGCCTCGCTTGTCGGGGACGAGTCTGAAGATAAGCGTGAGAACCTCCCTGCTGCAATTACTTGGAAGATCCGCAAAGAAGAGACGCTACGCCATTTCTTGTACGCTTCTAAAGAGGCACAAATTGTTGCATTGGGTGATAAGCTTTCAAATATCCGGGCAATCCATTGCGATTATAATGAAATCGGTGACAAACTCTGGGAGCGCTTCAACTGCAAAGATAAATCGGAACAAGGCTGGTATTATCGTTCTCTTTCAAAGCTGCTTTCGAAATTGTCAGATACAGATGCGTGGAAAGAATATGATGCGCACGTTGTAGCCGTATTCGGCAAAAGTGAATAGCCGGATAATTACAATCGGTGAAAATCTGGAGGGCCAGTATAAGGAGTTTTTTGGCTGCTTCTTTGGAATGACGTCTTTGGACTTTTTCAGATGTTCATTTATACCTGCATTCTCGTTATCTCATAACGAGGAGTTGATACTTATGGCAACCACTGTTTATCAAACTGACAAGCGTTAAGGTATAATCTACGCCTATCAATCCGTTTCTTACTGGGATAAAGAAAAGAAGTAGTCCCCCGATCAAAGCAAAGTCTTATTGGCAGAGTGGACAAGGAAACTGACGAAATAGTACCAACTGACGGCAGAGGCTGTAAAAACAACGAAGGATCTATTTTCGCTAATAGGTGTCACATTTCTGAATTTTGATCTTTTTTTAATTATAATTCCTAATTAGGGTTGGATTGCTGTCAACTTGTGCAATCCAGCTTCACTGGACACGCTGCACCGGAGCCTTTTATTGAATGAAGGCTATTGTACTATATATATCAACAAATGAGGCAGTTCTTAAAAATAGTCTGACAAATCTTCACTTGGAACAAAGAATACTCCGAAGAAACCAAGAATCGGCGCTATCAGCGCAAACAAGGATACATAAAATTGTTCTAAGGGTAAAATCATAAAAAGTATCCCGTATGCTGTCATCCATAAGAGCACCGGTAAAACGATGTATAAAGTACTTTTCTTTTTAAATTTGTAGTAATTCTTATTTAACAGGTGTCCTTTTAACAAGGCATCGCTCCTCGCCTTGTTTAGGCTCTTCTTGATTTTGATTCCTCTCCTTAAATACAGGCCTGTATTACCCAGAAGGAAAAGGGCTCCGATGCATAAGAGTGATATAATAATTCCCATTAGCCAGCCACCGGCATCGATAAACCAGCCTTTGACTGTTTTGGTGAATGATATATCAATATTATTCGCAGCTTCAACCGCATATATTGATATTGGATTGTGGGCATCAGAGCTTATCGATGAAACCCTTTTACTGGTATTATCTCCCGCAATAGCAGCACAATTGGTCAAAACCGCGGATAATGAAAAAATAATGATCACAAGAGTCAGTTTGCGAAAAATGGTAGTTAGTTTGCGGCTGTTATGCATATGTTACCTCTCAAAATAATGATTTGGATAAGCGCTCATATGCGCAAATTCTCAAAATAATAATCCGTGGACGGTATCGATATTTCTTCATTTTTTTAAACTATGACACACTTTTTTACAATGCAATAATATGCAACAAATTAACTGCTAATCAAAATTATATGCTTATACCGACTTAATTACAATCCTACACTATATCCTGCATCACAGGGCAGCAGTGACCTCTTAGCATCCGTAACAGCGACAGAAAAAGTTGATTTCATTCGTCTGCAGAGTCGACTGAGTACGGAGAAGGAATTCTGGGTTTTCGATATCACCTCAATATCCAGCTATTCCGAGCTTCTTCGTCAGCTGCAGTTTGGTCACAACAAGGAATCTTGGCAATAGGTTGAAAATATAGCGACTATGAATAATGTACAGGAGGCAAATACTGCGAGCAGCATGGTGATTGATATTGTTTTTTCAGAATCACATGCAGTTGTAAACGGCAAGTACTTTTCCATAAATTGGCAATTAATTTTCAGAAGAATGTGCAACTTGATTGTATAAATAAACAGAAATGGATATTACCTCTTTTTGACCGGTTTATTTTGACCGGTTTGACCGGTTTATATTGACTATGCTTGTTGAAGATGTATTATAAAAATAGTGCGGTTTATTTAGTAATAATAATAGTGGTTATATTATTGAGAAATACATAGTTAATTCTGGCTGATGATGAAATATTCGTTTGAAGAAAGCGTGTGTCAGATTCTGGAATTATATAAATAGTGTTCCTTGATTATAAATGTTATTTTACAGTTAATGCTGCAATATACTCTGGGGGAGTAGAGGTAGATCGAAAATGAAAAAAAGAGTGTTTTCTCTTGTTCTGACAATTCTTCTGGCGGTTTCCTGCTTCTCAATCTCAACTGTATCGGCCGATTCTTTGTATGTCCGGAAAGTAGTTTCTGTTGTATATGATGATTCCGGAAGCATGAGCGAAGGCAGTTCTATGAACTGGTCCTATGCCAATTATGCTATGCAGACTTTGTGTGGTCTTCTGAATGCGGATGACGAACTCTATATTACCTATATGAGTAATCCGGGAACTGCGGTTATGCCAACGGATTTCGCGTCGAACCGTCAGGTTGCCGTGGATAATATTCGAAATACGCTGGATTCTGGAAATACACCGCAGGCGTCGATCGATACGGCCAAAAGCAAGCTTGTTGAAAGTTATAACAGTAACGTTTCGAGCAGTGTGAAGACGGAATATTGGCTGGTGGTTCTAACAGACGGGGCATTTAATGGAGAGGGTGCCTTTGGGAAACCCGAATTGGACAGCGCTCTTCAGAGTTTTGCTCAATCACAGATGGGTGTTGGTATGGATCTGCATACCATTTATCTCGCGATCGGAAGCAAGGCAATCGAAGCAGCCAGTGATGCGAGTCTTAATATCATTGCCAAAAAATGTGATGATGGCAAGGCCATTGTAGCTGTTTTGTCAGAACTCTCGAATGCAATTTCCGGGCGATATCGCTTAAGCAAGGATGACATTACGCTCGTTAATGACAACACGGTTGAGGTTACGTCTGAGATTCCATTGCTGAATATTGCCTTATTGATGCAAAATTCTTCGGCTACTCTCAGCAGCTTAGTAAAAGATGACGGTACAGCACTGCAGATTGATCAGCAGGTCACTCTGAAGAACCCGGAAAAATCCGGTTGGACGTCAGATTCGAATCTGCATGGCAAAGCATTGCTTGTGGGAAATGCAGGTCAGAATATTCCTGCGGGTAAGTATACATTGACGTTCACCGATAAAGTAGATATAAACGCCCTTGATATCATGTTTGAGCCTGCATTGGAACTCCATATGGCGGTGATGCAAAATGGCAAAGAAATTACGGATTTATCATCACTTCGCGAGCTTGATAAAATAGATGTGCAAATGAAGTTATGCGAAGCCGGAACGAACAAGGAAATAGATATTGCACTCCTTAAGGGTGATGCCACATACAAGCTCGGCTATAAGGAGAACGATGTTGATATAAATTCTTCTGACAGCATGACTATGTCAGGAATAACCTTGAAAGATCTGAAGACAGATATCTACGGAACGTTCACTTTCGGTGGTTTTATTCCGTTGACGATAGCGGTGGAAATTTCACCATCTTCCTTTGAATCCAACTACGAACTGCGATTATCCGTTACGAAAGACGGAAAAGAAGTAACTGATTTATCCCAATTGCACGAGAAAGATGTTATCAGTGTCACATCCCATCTTTTTGATATTTTTTCCGGTACAGAGGTTGATATCTCAACGCTTGGCACAGGTGTAATTAACAGTATCGGGTACAGTGAGGCAGATACAGAAATCTTGTCTGTTCAAGGAACGAACCTTTCTGACATTTCGCTCAAGCCTGTCAAAACGGATGTTTACGCTGCTTTTCAGCTGGATATGTCTGCCCCGCCATTATCAGCTTCATTAACTTTAAACCCAATCAAAGCAGTCGTCTACGGGCTCACTGTTGAAGTTCCTGATGATTATATAGTTGATCGTGAAGATATATCAACCAACTCAAAGGAGATTCGTTTTGTAATAACAGGAGATGGTGTTCCTCTTGCAAAAGAAGAAGTCAAAGACTTGCCATTTACAATTTCATTGGACAGAAAAATTCCCTACACTCTCCAACAGGAAGAGGATGGAAGCTTTTCTTTCCGTCCCAAAGTTGAAGGATCGCTGATGTCCTACCCCACCGGAGATTTTACAGTTACAGGAAAACTAAATAATACAATCTCTAAATCAGGGATATTTACGATTGGAAAGGGCAACTTGCTTCTTTATTATTTGAATGAATATGGAGTGAAAACCTTAATTGCTTTACTTATATTATTATTGATATTAGGATATGTACCGGGAATTAAGAAATATTTACCTAAAAGATTGAAAAAACGCCCACTAATTCACTGTACCCCCATGGGAATAGGTGGCGGAGCGCCAGTTGATAACCATGGAGCATTTTCAAAAGATTTGAGTTCGACCTTGATACCATATAGAGCCGAAACAGGAACACTTCGATATGTACCAAGCGGCGTTACGGGATTTCCAAGTTTAACTCTAAGAGCAGCAGGTGGAAATGGTGTGTTTATAACAAATACAAGAGCTTTGGCCGGAAGATCTTCTCTGGAAATTGATGGCATGTCAATTCCTGAAGATGTAAGAAGCATGATCCGCAAGAGTGCAAATATGAATATTACAGCGACAACGAAGCCGATGATGTATGAATGTACGCCTAAAACGTAAAATTTCGGAAACGATGAATTATTGTTGTGAACATGAAGAGGAAGTCTTTGAAAAATTTATAAATTTATAGGAGGGTATTTTATGTTAGCACCGACATTGATTGTAGGTCTCGGAGGAAAAGGTTCCGACATCGTTGCACGAGTTGCAAAAATGGTGACCAAGGAACAAAGATCAAAAATTGGTTTTGTTGTGTTTGACACTGATGTGAATGAGTTGCGTGAAATCGGAAATAACAATCCATTTATGAAGACGGTTCAAACTTCGACAAAACTCTCTGTCGGTGAGTACCTGAATATTGATACTCATGCTCGCGATAATTGGTTTCCTGTAAACAAAATATTATGTCGAAAAACACTTACGGAGGGCGCAGGGCAAGTTCGAGCCATTTCGAGATTGGCTCTAGATACCGCTATTCGAGCCGGCAATATGGAACCGCTTCATGAAGCTATTGAGGAATTATATAAACTTAATGGGGAACAGATGGATCAGTCTTTGAGAATTATAATTGTAAGCTCATTAGCAGGGGGAACAGGTTCCGGGTTAATCCTTCCAGTTGCACTATACATTAAAAATTTTCTGCAAATACGGTTTCAGCAATCTGCAAATATAACTCGTGGCTTTTTTATTTTACCTGAGGTTTTTTATGAAGTTATAAAAGGACAGGCAGAAAGAAACAATCTAAAGTGCAATGCATATGCCACAATTCGAGAGCTTGACGCCTTTTTAATGAAAGGGGATGGCACTTTACCAGAAAAATACATGTCCAAGTTAAAATTTGAATTTCCAAGAGTAGCATCCAGTGAATGTGAAGAATACGATGTCATGCCATTTGATTTCTGCTTCCTATTCGATGCACAGAATATTGACGGTAAAAAGCTCAATTCCTTTAACCAGTATCTTGATCATGCAGCAAATTGTATCTATGCACAATCAATTGGGCCAATGAATAAAAGAAGCAACTCATCAGAAGACAATACCATCAGGGAACTATGTAAATCAAAGGGTAGAAATCGTTATGCCGGTGCAGGTTCTTCAATGTTGATATACCCATATGAAGACATAAGGGAATATATTGCACTGCATTGGGCAGACCAATGTGTTTCAGATCAATGGCTTGTGTTTGATAAACAATTCAAAGAAAAAAGCATACAAAACAATGAAATGCGCAGCAAGGGGTTCAATGTAAAAGACCTTGATCCTGCAAGAGACTATATTAGTTCATTGGAAGCCGCCGGAGATCAGAAAAATGCATTTGCTTCAACTTTAAGAAATATGTGCACCAGATTTGACGAAGACGGTTTGACACAAATTGGTTATAAGTGGGAAGACTATGTAGGCAATCTTAAAGCCTATATTAAAAAGGTTTCTGAATCCGGTCAAATGGATTTAGACCAACAAAAACAACGCACACAAAACCAGTTGAGCGAACTTCATGAAAGCATCGAAACGGACCTTTATGTAGAAGTTTATGGGGAATTGTCAAAATATAAGAACATGGTAATCAAACGCATCGAGGAGAATGCAAGAACGATCGCCTATACAATGTTCAAATCAGAAAACGCAACGGTGACCAATGACAAACTTGACTATCAAATTGAGACATATATGCGGGATGGAATGGGTAATTTCGTGCATCCAAATGCAGTCAGATATTTCCTGTATCAGACCCTATATACGCTAAGACAAGAAAAAGATGCGACAGACCGCATTAATGAAAAGAACATGAAATATTTTTCCGGTTTTGAAAAAAATACTTTTGACGACGCCAGAACTGACAGCAAAGAAGAAACCGTGGATGATTTGAGGGATAAGAAAATATCTTTAATCAATAAAATTACAAAGAAGCCAGAGGGTTGGCAACACGATTTGCAGGACCAATATAGTAATTATTTGAAAGTTGTTAATGAATATCGGGTATCTGCAACGTATGCAGAAGTTTTAAATGAAGCAATATCATATGTTAAAAATATGTGTGACGCTTTCCAAATTTTCTATAATTCTTTTGAAGCAAATGTTCGTTCAATTAAGCGAAACATAGAGAAGATGACAGAAAAATATGAAGGCCTAAAAGGAAGCACAACACGATATGTTTGTGCTTCCAGAAAATGCTTGAAAAAATTCAGTTCTTTAATGCCTTTTACAGGTAGCGCAATCAGCTTATCTTCCGATTTATGTGACGGGATATACTCCAAAGTACGTCAATATTCGATGATGAAGGAAAAACCTAATGAGACCTATTTTAAAAATCTTTTTGATGAAGGAATTATGGGATATTTCAGAGATAGTGTTATGGAATCCTATAGTACTGAAATTAAAATGGACGTGATTGGAGCCCTCGAAAAAGAAGCTCAATATGACCAAGAGGAATTTGACAGCGATAAAATCGATTTGTATGTTAAAAAGTGTATTCATGAAACGAAACACTTGTCCGAACCATTTATTGAAAAACCTCTCGGCGAGCAGAAAACTATTATTTCGTCTAATGCTTTTAATCCCCATTTGATCCAAGCCGAAAATCCAAAACGTAAATATCTAGTCGAGTCTGAGCTTCAGAATGCCGGTGGATGTCCGGATGAAGATATCGGTGAAAATATGATTTTGTTCTATAAGGCAATATATGGACTACGCGCCAACGAACTTTCAAAATTTGCACCGGCAGCATCAAATGCAACAGTATCGAGGGATGGCGGTGAATATTACAAAGCCTATTTTGAATTGGTTTCACAAATCAAACCTAAATCTCAGGAAACATCTGTAATTACACCTCATATTGATCGTGAATGGCATCTTATTTCGCAACTACCAGATTTGGATGAAGCCAGTCAGATAAAGCAGGAATCGGAAATATTCAAGGCTTTCCTGCTAGGACTGCTTTTCAACAAAATACAATACAAGCGAATATCTGAAAATAAAACATGGTATCGTTTGCTACTACCGGGATGCAATGCGGAGGATTTTGTCGTCTCAAATAAAACGCCTTGTGACTCTTTCTATGAAGTTCTTGACGCTTTGATGATAAATCCCCTGGTTGTAAAAGGAGTGATCCAGGCAGTTGACAATGAGATTGAAAGACAGTGTCTATCTTGCCGTAAAATTGTATTTGAAAAAAGCATCTTTGTCGAAAGATTGAACAACTTCAATCTTCCCGAACTTGGCGAGATATCTGAAAAGTTCAAAGACAAGCAGATGAGTGTTTTTGACATCGTCACGTTCCTTAAAGCATCAACACCTACTGAAGTATTCAGAGATGAAGATGGCTCAAGTTTGATGAAAGTGATTTTGGAGGTTGTTTATCAATCAATGGTCAAACTTTGCCCGCCCAACGAACTAAATCCAATGTTTGGCGAGCTTATTATGAACCAGTATGCAATTTTCAAGGAACATATTGGAATTTATGATGAAGAGTGGCCGTTATCATTTACATCATATATTGATACAGTTCTCATCATCTTGTATGACAACCTTATTGAAAAAGAACTTGACGTTTATGCAAATATAATACTGGCAGATATGAACAAAATGGATAATGCGAAACGAGAAAAACTCCGGAAAAACTGATTAAATTCTTCAGGAGCGGTGATCAATGTGTATACAATAGTTATAATTAACGAACAATCATCTGCATTGTTAAAGGACTATAAAATATTATTTGAACCTTTTGTCGATAGTGGACAAATGAGTTTTTGTGGGTGGAATGAGTCAGGTATAGATATTAATTCATCTATACCTGATCTCTATAAACTTATTAAGGGTAAAACCCGTTGGAGAGTGATTATTGCGCTTACTCCACAGGAGATGAGAGCAAGTGATTATTCTTTTGAACATGACGTTAAAAACCCCTTTGATTATTTGTGCAACCTTTCGCAAGATTGTTATATTGAAGAAAGCGGTGTTCCGCTTGTACGGCTTACCCATATGCTGGGGGGATTTCCCGATCTTGGAATTAAAGAGATGGAGGAAAGGTGTCTATGCAAAAACTTAGAGTTAGGGAAAGACGAAATTATTGACTTAAAAGCACTAAGCAGCAATGAATTAGAATTTATTTATTCCGAATATGGAAAAAACTTAAATATCATTTATACGGAAAACAAGTACACCGAAGAAGAAATTGCACAGCACAATAGAGTCAAAAATATGTATAAATTTGACGAAGATCGACCAGAGGAAATCTATCTGATTTCAACTCGAACAAAATCTGACGACGACAATAAAACCAAAATATATAATAGTTGGCAGAACAATATTGAGTCTCAAAGTTCTGACTTCTGGGAAAGAAACATGTATCCTAACAGTTGCAGATTCATGACATGCGATTTATCAAACATCGGAAATTCCGCATATAAGAAGGAGCTATTTGGGTTTTGGCTCACCGTTCTTACAATCGCCACCAATAAAATTTCAGCAAGCACATTGCAGGCATATAGACTATATAGGGTTCACGTTGACATTTTAGAAACAGAACTTGAAAATTCTTTGAACAAGCACTTGAGCAAACTAATTGAATCTTTAAACAATGTTAATATACGAATCAAATCTAAACCAAATTACTCTTTCGATAAGTATGATACTCTTGTGAAGCCACAAAATGTCCCTGTGATTTTTGAACAGGGACGGGTAAAGGATATTATTATTGAAACTAGTACAATTGGCTTTTTCAAGGATTATCCAGAAAACGAACAGACATTCTGGAATAATAATTACATTGAAAAGCGGAACAATCTAGAAAAGCTTTTAAAAGAACGTGCAAGAGTTGTTGATATTTCCTCAGAATATGCACGGAGCAAAGCAGACAGTTTCCTTGGTGATGAATATGAACTCGATAAATATCAATTCGAAGATTTGAAGGATATGATTGAGAAATTGGAGTGGAAAGTAATCACAACAGACACAAAAAATATAATCGATTCGGAAACATATAAAAATCAGCTAAAAAATGCGGATAAAGAAGTAAGAAAGTATATTGATATTCGACTTAGGAAAAAAATTATCGTTATCTCGGGTGTTCTTTCGTTAGTGCTATATTTGACCGGATTTGTTCCCTATATTATAGGGGCCGGCGTTAGCGGATCATTTATATTGGCATGCTCTGCAGCAATGACTTTGCTTGCCGTAATAATTGCTGCTGCAGGCGGGATGGCAGCACTTTATCTACTGCGGCATCGGTTGATCAAAAAAATCGAGGCTTTTAATAAAGTTATGTATTCAATACAGGCTAATGTGTTTAACGGAGCAAGGAAATTTGAAAATTACATATCAGATGTCTGCACGTACATGAAAGCACAGTCCATATTAAAGGGCGTTATACTGAAAGATGATTCAAATGTATCTACGGTAAATCTATTAAAGGTACATAAAATTTCACTCAAGCGGATAATCGAACACGAAGAAGAACTATGTGCGGTCTTTGATATCCCACTCTTGATTGAACCTGTAATTAATATTTCATTGTTTTTCAATCCCGATGTTCCTCCTGCAAAGAATCCTATATATAGATTCGAACCCAATTATGATGAATTGGACATTCCGATAAATGAAACAGGTGATCTAATTACCGCCCCGTATAAATTCGTTTCAAAATTGAGTATAGAACGCGAAGAACTTTATGATAATACAAAAGGAGACTTACAGCAATGACAATACTTCTTATTATCTTAAAACGCGTTCTGGCCATAATACCTTTTATAACACTATGTCTTGCTTGCAAAAAGATCAATCTGCCGAAGGCAAATAGAGCAAGACAATTTTTGATTCCACCAATTTCTTTTTTATATACGATAGTTTGTATGTTCTTCTTGTCTGGGATAAACATAATTCTTTACGGAATTATGCTATTTTTGTCATTATTTATTCCAATATTGAACACGATCGATATTGGTTTCTGGATGCCATTTGTACTCAATACGGCACTAATTACTGTATTTATGTCATTGAAAGGCGTTATGCTTCCAGTATTGAATAAGATATGGGATAAATCCAAATTTCTTATGGAATTAACTTCGGGGAAATTTTATACATACGACGAGGAATTTGATAAATGGTTTTTGGACAACAAATATGGTCAGCTAAGGACATTTATCAGTGGTTTCTATTATGCATCGCTGTCTGCTTCAACGCTTCTATTTTTATTGGCAACTTTTTTCCCGTTCCTGCCATTCTTCAAAATTGCATTTTATCCTGTGTTAGGAGTATTAGCTCTGGGTGAGATTGTATCTTATTTTTCCGGTATGACGCGGAGTGAATTTGTTGAGAATATTTTAGGTGAAGATGAAGAAGCGTATCATGTTGTCAACTACGGAACCCTTCGCGATAAATACAGAAAATTGTTCGATGACAAAATATTGTATGATGAGACAATCGATAATTCAAATATAATGTTATCAAGCTTCGATTCTCTGGACAAACTTATCGAAAGTGAATCGTTAATGGAAAGAACAGTAGGTTCTTATTATTCTGTTTTAAAGATGCAGGGTGAAGAAATTGACACAAGTTATCTTAAAAGCAGTATGAATTTGCTGAATGGACAGAGCGTGCTTTTTTGCAATCCCTTTTATCATGATTTAACAAGTTATATTATATTGCCGATGATAAAAAAACTATTGCAATATCAAAAATGTCTCATTGTTGTAGGAAGAGATTCCGTTACAGAAGATGTGAAAAAGTGGATTACAAAAGGAATAACGGATTTCACTTCAACTCCGGAACTTATGAAAACGGAGGTTCTGTCTAGCCAATGTAAGGAATGTGATATTGGTATACTGCGGTTTTGTGATTTGCATAACTTAAACCTCATAGATAATTATTCTTCTTTCTTTGAAAATGTCGGGTTTGTTATTCTTATTGAACCTTCCAGAATTCTTGCGACTGGCCAATTGGGGCTAAGCCTTATCGTGTCCAAGTTTAATCCTACCCATAAGAAAATTGTTTATTGTGCATGTGACCGTAACTGTGACGGTTTGATAGATTCTCTTTCACATCTCCTAAAAGCCAACATGACTGAGGTAAATGCATCGGCAGCTTCGACAGGAACTAGTTCCCAGATTTATTGGGATGCGAGAGGCCCTGGTATGCACCTGAAAATTATGCCGAATATTTCAAGATATTTAGGTTCAGGAACTGAAATTGCTGCAGTGGCATTGAAACATCAAGTGTCCAAAGTATATTGGCTTAGCAGCGAGAAATTTCCAGTAATAGACATGAAATGGATTCTGGGTCAATACTATAAACAAATTTGTTCCTATGCAAATTTACCTGCAACACAAGAGTCGTTGAATGAAGTATTCTTTGTAGACTCCAATTTATGGAATTATGATATCCGTGATCATGCTTTTATTATCATAGAAGATGAGTTCCAAAATTTATTTGAAACAACTCGGCTGTTTTCTTCTAGAGCAAAACATCAAAGTTTTTTAAATATTATATGTGAGGATTATCTTCTTAGAGATTATATGATTGATAATGTCAGAATATTCATGAACGACCCCAAGGCAATTCCGACTATTGTTCCGGACTATGCCAGAACCGAACGTAATACGATTCTTCGAATTTTGATGATGATGTATGAAACGCCGATTCTCGAAAATACAATTGCTAAAGAGTTTATGGTAAGTGGAATCGTTTTTAAGGACACATATACAACATTAATCCAGCTTATTGACAAACATTGCAAAGTTGAGGACTTGTCAATTAAAGTGATTCTTCGCGACGAACTGGCTAATAATACTTTGCAGAGTGAAATTAGAAAATATTTTATAGTGGAAAAAGGCACTAAAATTGCAGAATATACAAAGAGACTTACAAATGCTTATTATTTAGCCGAAGATGATAAAGATGAATCTAACTATATCGGCGCAAAACTTTATGGACACGTTTTCCAAACGCTGCTGCCGGGACAATTTCTTACATATGCTGGTAAATATTATGAAGTGCAGACAATAACTCCGGAAAATGGCGTTGTAGTCCGCCGAGCTGCAGACTACATAACAAGTAGGAAGTACTACCGTCAGATAAGAGATATTAGTCTGTCTAATTGGCAAGCGGATCAGGCAATGGCGTCAATAAGAACGATTTCAGGGATCGAGATCAATAAAGGGTTTTGTGACATAGCAATTAGTACAGGAGGATATTATGAAATGTCCTCCTACGGAAATATTAAAGATGCCAAAAAAGTAACACTAAATGGAATACCGGATCGAGAATATAAAAATAAAACAATAATGAAAATCAATCTACCTGCGGCAGACGAAAACATTCGGTATACAATATGTATATTGCTTAATGAAATTTTTAAAACAACATACCCAGAATCATATCAATATATATGTGCATCAATGTTTGTATCTGAAAACATTAATTCGGATATTTCAAAACTAATGTACAAATTGAATTATGATTGGGAAGATACCTGTATATATATTATCGAAGATAGTGAAATTGACTTGGGACTCATTGTATCAATAGATAGAAATATTGACAGGTATTTTGGGATTATCAATGAAATTTTAAATTGGCGTGAAGTAAAAATGAAAGAAGAAGATCAAGTAGATGAAATACCAGAAACCTTCATCCCGAGATTTATGCCGCAAAAGGAAAAGACTGGATCTGCAAAAAGTTTACTGGCTAGAATTTTAGATTTCTTGAAAAGGTTATTTAAGATCAAAAAGAAACCGATTGCTGACATAAAGGACATAGATGTGCAAAAACCGAATCCAATCCCCCAAACCGAAGTAGTAGAGGGTTTGGTGCCTACTCAAGAAAATGAACAGCAAGCTGAAGGAACAGATCCCGAAGAATTGCCGGTTGACGAAATGGCACAAGTAGAAGTAACAAAGCCTGAAGAATTGCCGGTTGACGAAAGGACACAAGTAGAAGGAACAGAGCCCGAAGAATTGTCAGAGGATGAGTTTGTACATCATACAAGGAATGTATTTAATGAGATTGTTGCACAAAACGAATTAGAAGAAAAGGCCAGCGAAGAGATGGATGCTGATATTATTGGCGAAGATGAAATTCTAGTTGCAGATGAAAAGAGCAAGAAAACCGCATACCAGAAATCAAACTATTTCTATTTTGGATATGAATGCGTGGACAATGCACTCGATCTTAAAGGGACCGTTGATTACCTTGATAAGTTCGGATATGGATCCAATCCCCTTAAACAGACAAGAGAAACTCCTATTAATACAGAACTGATTGAAAATACATATGATCCAAAAAAAGAAGGAGCTCATTTTTGCGATTTCTGCGGAACTGGGCTTGCCGGAGGTGAATATGATGTATTAAAGGATGGACGTGAACGCTGCAATCAATGTTCTAATTCAGCACTGAGAACCGGTAAGGAGTTTAAAGAAATATTTAAGAGCACTATGAGAAATATGGAAATCTTTTATATGATAAAAGTAAATACAGCAATTACTGTTAGAATGACTGACGCAAGAAAGGTTGCAAAGCAACTTAACTCGAAATTTGACGCTACTCCTGGATTTGATGGACGGGTTTTAGGCTTTGCAAAGAAAGATAAAAACGGGTATACAATTTACATCGAAAATGGTTCACCTAAAATTGCTGCAATAGCAACCATTGCGCATGAACTGACTCATATATGGCAGTATCAAAACTGGGACAGCAAAGTAATTAATTCAACTTACGGCAAAGCAAATACTCTTGAAGTATACGAAGGGATGGCAAAATGGGTTGAGATTAATTATCTGATTAAGATAAATGAATGCTCTTATGCCAAACGACAGGAAATAGTCACGAAACTTCGAGACGATGAATATGGACATGGACTAATAAACTATCTGCAAAAATATCCAATGAACTATAATAGTAAAATCAAAACCATAACTCCCTTTCAAGAAAATCCACCACTTTAATAGAGGTATGAAATGGACAGATGATTGATCCTTTTTTCGTTTTGATTATGTAAAGTTTATCAAATTCACGATGGAGGCACCTTATTGTTATGAAGAAATACAGAGCTCGTGATCGTTTCAATTACCAAATGGATTTGATTATGTCTAAAGGTACTATCTCTCTTATTCTCGGTCTTGCGGTTATTACTTTTTTAATTACAATTATTGCTGGGATTACAATCGTTCTATTAGAGAAGTCTTGGGCAAATGGATCTGTTTTTCTTGCCGTCTGGAAATCATTTACATTAACTCTGGATCCTGGAAATTTAGCTGGGGTTTCGGGCAGCGTTGGTTTGGTGATTGTAACAGCTATTGTAACGTTGAGTGGAATATTTATTACAAGTACATTGATTGGTATTATTAACACAGGTTTATCCGGACGACTTGAGAATTTGAGAAAAGGGAAAGCTAAAATTCTTGAGAACAGACATACAATTATTCTCGGGTTTAATGAATCAACTTTTTCAATTCTATCAGAACTCCAGATTGCAAATGAAAATGTCAAGAAAGCGTGCATCGTAGTTTTAGGAAAAGAAGACAAACAATTTATGGAAGAACAAATTATTCGACGGATTCCTTTATCGCATAATACTCGTATCATTTGCAGAAGTGGTGATATAACTTCCACTTTCGACCTAGCCAGGTGCTCAATCGAGACCTGCAAGTCAATTATTGTTAATCAGACTGACGATGCAACCGTGATTAGAGTAATTCTCGCAGCAGCAAATTATCTTAATAAAGAATCTATTCGTAGTGAGTATCCAGAAAGTAAAAAGATACATATCTCAGCGTCAATTAATGAATATGAAAATTTACAGGTTGCTAAAATAGCTGGACAGGGTTTCGCAGAGGTTATATATTTTAACCAGGTGATTGCTCGAATTATGGCAAATGTTTGCTATCAATCAGGCCTGTCTGCAGTTTATGTTGAATTACTTGACTTTAGCGGAGATGAAATCTATATTGAATCTTTCCCTGATTTAACAGGTATGTCGTTTCATGATTGTTGTATGTGTTTTAGAAAATCGACTATCATTGGTTTTAGCAGAGGAGAATTAATACACCTTAATCCAAGTCAGGATGAAATTATTCAACAAAATGACAAGCTAATATTGATTGCATCAGATGATGGGGTTTCGATTCCATCGGAACAAAAAAGACAATTTCAAACAGATGCCTTTGCAATAGAAAATGAAAATTCAGAAACAGTAGAACCTCAAGAGCGACTTTTAATTCTCGGAACGAATAACCTTTTGTTTGATATATTATCTGAATTGAATGATTGTTTGCCATGCCATTCACATGTCACTATTGCTAATGACATTACAGAATTTCGACAGACGTTAGACCAGACCATAAACGCTTGTGTAAATCTGAGCGTTGAACTTAGACAAGCCAATATTAACCATAGAGATTCCCTCGAAAAATTAATTGATGAAAAATTTACCCATATTCTAATTCTAAGCGATACCAATGAGTCATCAGATTATGCAGATGCAAAAACACTGACGATCTTGCTGCATATTCGTGATATTGCTTTGAAGCATAATTTGTTTTTTGGAATTACCAGTCAAATGCTTGATGTTCGAAATCAAGCACTAGCACAAGGAACCAATGTTAGTGATTTTGTAATAAGCAGCAATATTTCGAGTTTGATGTTGACTCAAATCTCTGAAAATCGCAAATTAGCTCCAATTATACTTGATCTGCTTGATTCTGTCGGATCAGAAATATACATGAAGCCTTCTTCATTCTATATCAAATCTGGTATAGAAATAGATATCTTTTCTGTTGTACACGCAGTTGCACTGAAAAATGAGATATTTATTGGTTATAAAACAATATTTACAAATCCAAATGGAGAAGCGCAACAACTGATTGTCACAAATCCGGATAAGAATGAAATGATAAGCTTTTCTGATAAAGACTGCTTAATTGTAATTACATAAAATCGAAAGTTTTTGTTGAAAGCAAAGCAAAAAAAGCTATTAACAGAAATACACTAAATGAGTTTATTAGAAATGGAAGAAAGAGGGAGATGCGACACTCGAGTAGGTATTCGGAGCGGAAATAAGTGCAAGTGAAAAAAGTAACCGACGGAGTTTGAATGGAGAAGTCTTGGAGGTGATTATGGAATAGGAAAGGATTTGGTGATTTTACAATATTGAGAAGTCAAGACAACGTATAGGAAAAGTGAAATGTGAAAATACCCTATGGAGGAGTGAACAATCGTTTGATAATTTATCTTATTTGTATCGCGCACAATATGGTGGACCTTTCTCTGTTGACATTAACCATTAATAATTTAGAATGTGTAATAAATGGAATCGAAAAAATTTAAGTTTATTTTTGGAGCATGTTTTGGTGTTTACATAATCATTGTATCCTATATGATTTTCAAAAAGCCTGAAGGATGGAGCATGATGCCGGCATCTTGTCAGAATAGTTGGAGCCCGAATTATTTTCTGTTTTTTGTATTATTGGCATTAGGTATTACAGCAGCAATCATTGGTTTCAGAGTGTTTAGCAAGAAAGAAAAAGAGCTGAAAGTGAACTATTAGGTATGAAATCGCGTGAATCAAATATCATGATAATATCCTCAAATCCTATTTTTATATATGACTAACAAAAATATTATAATTAGACTAATAAATATGATATCATACTAAAAATACTTCAAAAACATAATGCGGTGATTTATTGTTTATAATTGGAGGATATTTTGCAAATGGATACAAAATTAATACTCAAATTCAAGAAAAACCCGTTTCAAATATTTCAGTGGAATAGTCTTGATGTTGTAATTGATCAGAAGATTTCAATAAAAGTTCCATGGACTCAGACAGTTGAATACAATATTGCAGCAGGACATCATAATATTCAAATGTCTTTTCCTTATATGGGTAAAAATGCGGGAAAAGCACAGAAGGAATTTGACATAAAAGATAGTGAGACTCTGTGCATTACATATAAACCGCCTGTTGTTGTTTATAGTTCCGGAGTGATTTTGGTTGAAAGAGTATAAATATATATTCTATATTAGCAAAACAATTTCAGCTATTGCTCTCTGCTTTACTGGTGAAAAATGATGAAATTATTGTTGAATACCAATCCAGCTTTCATTGACTTCTCAAACTGTACACTATTTTGTCAAATTTATAAAATAATTTAGGAGGAATGAATCAAAGGGAAACTTTTTTAGCGATTCTTTTATTAATAGGACTTGTTGTAGGTTATGTGGCAATAAGAAAGCTAATTTCGAAGGGCGCAAATGCAGCGGCTACTGCGGTCAATAAGAATGTCTTGTTCAAGTCTGAATACAAAGAACAACAACAGTTTATATCTACTACGAAAGACTTGCTCATTTCATATCTAAATTTAACGACACTGTCCAATTTGAGAGAATGTACGGTAATCAAAAACAGTCCGCTCTTAAAATCATCCAAAAAGAACTGGGTTTGAAGCTGGTAG
>Ga0209429_10000822_pt1 | contig 20288 bp, 12 predicted proteins | sample BarGraNGADG00212_3_FD_184493 | JGI IMG/M metagenome (GOLD analysis project Ga0209429, IMG submission 184493) | Arctic peat soil microbial communities from Barrow, Alaska - Barrow Graham LP Ref core NGADG0004-212 (SPAdes) (version 2) | ecosystem: Environmental > Terrestrial > Soil > Wetlands >...
GTGTCAGGTCGTACAACCTGGCCCCGGCTGTTATTGCAATCGATAACCGCTCGGTATTCCACCGGGGAGGGTTGGCAATCAGAAGGTTCCAGTAATCAACGGCATACTGTTTCGATTTTGCGGATAATTCAGGATTATTTTTTTTCAATGCCAGGGAAGCTTCCACATCAGCAATAATTGAATAATAATTATCGTTGGTATTCATCCTCTCGCCGGGTTGTATAGGTGTGTCATCAAAATTTCCAATTTTCCCGTCACTGTAGTGGTCATGAGTTGTCCAGCTAATTATCTGTAAACCGTCAAAGCGGTTTTTGTGAAGCCATTCCAAACCCCACTTTCCTTCCTCGATAAGGCGTTCTGAAAGTTTTGGATTTTCCTTCTGATACTTCCGGGCAAGCCTGAAGAAAGCGGCAGTTGCGCTGGCTGTCTGCCAGTATGACTGTGACAGGTCGCCTGCATCGTGCCATCCGCCACTCATATCAATAGTATCTCCCTTGTAAACGGTGTACCAGTCGGTATGACATTTCAAATGAATGCCCGGCTGATCGAATCCACACCTTTGGACATAAAAATAGTTAGTTATTTTTTCATAATTCTTAAAATGTATTTGATAGAGTTAATACTTCTTTGTTAATGGTTTAGTATTCCTAAGAGGAGAGAGATGGCCTCTTCTTTCTTTTGATTTTAGAAAAAATGTACCATAGGCATTTAGGTTTTAAAGTTAGGTTAAGGCAGTTAGTTAGTTTAAAACAGATAATTTATAGAATTTTTATTCTGATTATTTTAAAACAATCATATAGCTTCATTAGTAAATGTAAGAAAAGTTTTTTTAAATAATAAAATATTAAATAACATATATTTTCCGGAATATTTTATTATGAATTTCCATAAAAGATAATTGGCATATAAATTTATAAATATTGGAATGCAATCTGTTTCATTATTAATAAATTACAGCATCGTGTCTCACTAAAGCCGATATCATTGAGATAATCTTTGCAAAAAGGAACTTTTTTAATTCAGGTATTTTCCTGATTAATATGGTGATCCGAAAACAAAAAAGCATTTATAATCTACTGAATTATAATATTATACAAAATTAATTTTAAATACGCACACGACTATTGGGTTATTCTTATAAATTTGAATAAAAAAATTGTTTAACTCCTATCAACTTAATCCTGAATGAATCATTTTGAGTATTTAAACCGGTTAATCTTTATTTTATTTCTTTTCATAATTCAACCTGTTGAGGCATTCTCTCTGGCAACTGATCCGGTTCTGGTTCTTAAACAGGATACAGTATTAAAGAAAAGCTCATCTGTAAGGCAACCGAAATATACCACAAGCAGGCTTGCAACGCCAAAACCAGTCATTGACGGAAAACTCGATGATGAATGCTGGAAGATGGGTACCTGGGCAGGTAATTACACTCAGTCTTCTCCTAAAGAAGGGGCAAAACCCACATTCCCTACCGGGTTAAATATACAGTATGACGACAAAAACCTTTATATAGTCTTCAGGGCATTCGATAGTGAACCTGATAAAATATTGAGAATGGCAGGATCCCGTGATGAATTCGTTGGTGACGTAGTCGGAATATCTTTCGACAGCTACCGTAATTACCGGACAGGTTTTGAGTTTTCAATTACCGCATGGGGACAGAAGATTGACCTTGTTAAATCAAATCCTGCTAAAAATGATTTTAACTGGAATCCAGTGTGGAAGGGGAAAGTAGGGATGGAAGATTCAGCCTGGGTAGCTGAACTGGAGATTCCTCTGAGTCAGTTACGCTACAGCAGACAGGATGAGCAGGTTTGGGGAATGCATACATGGAGAAGGATAGCGCGAATTAATGAGAATAGCAACTGGGAGAAACAAACCAAGACCGGTCCCGGTGAGATTTATAATTACGGAGAGATACAGGGGATTAAAGGATTAAAAAAATCACGGCGACTTGAAATTATGCCTTTTGCCCTCGGAGATCTCAGAACTTCGAAAAAGGAACCTGGCAATCCTTTCAATGACAAGGGGAGATTCTGGGAAGGGAATATGGGTCTTGATGCAAAAATAGGTGTTTCGAGTAATTTTACTCTCGATTTGACCGTTAATCCCGATTTTGGCCAGGTGGAATCTGATCCGTCAGTAATGAACCTCTCTGCTTTCGAAACTTTTTACCAGGAAAAACGTCCTTTTTTTGTTGAGGGTTCAACTACCTTTAATTATAATCTTGATGAGGAGAGTCTCTTTTATTCACGGCGTATCGGACATTCTCCTTCCCTGACTATCAATCCTAATGACAGCATGTACGTAAGCTCACCTGATAAAACTACTATTTTAAGTGCAATCAAGTTCAGCGGGACAACTTCAAATGGGTTGACTGTCGGCCTGATACAAAGTGTTACGGCAAATGAATATGCCAGGTTGAGCGATACTCAGGGAAACAGGAGCAGCCGTAAAGTTGAACCGCTTACAAATTACATGATTGCCCGTCTCCAGAAAGGATATAATGCAGGTACAACAATCATCGGAGGTACGCTGACCTCTACCAATCGTTCAATTGATGACAGCAAACTGGAGTTACTTTCCAGGGATGCATATACCGGGGGACTTGATATTCTGCATCAGATGAAAGATAAGGAGTATTTTATAGATGCGAGTCTGAAAGGTAGTTATATAAGTGGAACTGCAGAAGCCATAACCGCTTTGCAGGAATCATCTGCCCGTTATTATCAGCGGCAGGGTGCAGATTATCTCAGATATGATACAACCAGTACCAGCCTGAGTGGTTTTGGGGGCAAGTTCCGGATAGGAAAAGGGTCAAAAGGATTCTGGCGATATTCTACAGGAGTTAACTGGCTTTCTCCCGGTCTCGAATTAAATGATATGGGTTATATGAATTCATCTGATGCAATAAGCCAGGAAAATGAGGTTTCATACTTTGTTAATCAGCCGGTCTCAATATTTCGTACTTATACTCTCAGTCTGGAGCAGTTCAATTCATGGAACTTTGGTGGCACTTACCTTGGATCGGGAGGTCATCTTTCGCTTACTTCGACATTTAATAATCAATTAAGCCTGACAGCAAATCTTATTTATCATTCGAAAGGGCCAGACACAAGGATCTTACGCGGGGGATATGATATGTTGATGCCATTTAAAATAAATTTGTCCGGTTTGTTGAAAACTGATCCGTCAAAAAATGTTACAGGCTCATTGGAATATGATTTCGAAAAATCGGGTAATAATTCCGCAAAAACATTTCAGGTTAACCCCGGAATTACGGTACGTGCAATAAATAATCTTAGAATTGGATTAACTGCAAACTATTCCGGCAATAATGACAAACTTCAATATGTCTCTGCAAGGTCTTATTTATCTGACAAACGATATATACTTGGGACGGTTGATCAGAAAACACTTGGGCTTACTTTCAGAGTGGATTTGAATATTACTCCGGAATTTTCAGTTCAGTACTACGGTAGTCCGTTTATCTCAAGAGGCACTTACTCTGATTTTAAATACATTACAAAGCCAATGGCATTTGATTATGAAGACCGGTTCGCTCTCTTTGAAAACGTACAACTTACCGGGAATACCTACGGACTTGATGAGAACAATGATCTGGTAGCTGACTATTTTATTCAAAATCCTGATTTTAATTTTCACCAGTTCCGCTCCAACCTTGTCGCTAAGTGGGAGTACCGTCTGGGTTCATTCATTTATCTTGTATGGACAACCGAAAGATCCGGGAGAACAAGTTCTTCAAATGCCTCAATCAGGGAATCCTACAAACAACTCCGAAACGTATTCCCGAATAATATTTTTCTGATCAAATTGAATTATTGGTTCTCATTATAAATTTATCAGATTAAGCTCTTTTTAATAATTGAAATGTATCATGGGAATAACTTTCAGAAATATTAAAAAAAAAGATAATAAGGAAATTGCCAGTCTTATCCGTACTGTATTCCGGGAATTTAAAATTGACCGGCCGGGTACTGTTTATTTCGATCCCACCACTGACGACCTTTACACGTTATTCAGGACGCCTGGCTCAATATACTGGATTGCTTTAGAAGGTTCAAAGATAACAGGGGGTTGCGGAATCTATGCTACTCCCGGATTACCACAGGGATGCGCTGAACTTGTAAAGTTGTACCTTGACTCATCACAGCGCGGAAAAGGGATAGGAAAGCAACTGCTTGAAAAGAGTATAGAATCAGCCAAAAGTCTCGGGTATAAACAACTCTACCTTGAGTCTCTTCCTGAGCTCAGCAAAGCAATCGGGCTCTACGAAAAAGCCGGATTTAAATTTGTTCCCGGACCTATGGGTAATTCAGGTCATTTCGGCTGCAATATCTGGATGCTAAAGGATCTATGATAATTATTAATAGGTCATAAAACTAAGTTAAAGAAATTCAGATAGTTCCACCGGCCTGTTTTCAAGGTATGATTTTTTTGCTGCCATAGCAATGGCTACTGACATTAATCCATCATTGCCTGATACAGGAAGAGGCAGGTTGTTTATTACTGATTCGCAGAAAATCTTCATCTCATTGGCATAAGCTTCAAGATACCTTTCCATAAAGAAATTGAGAGGCAGTGATCCATGAACGCCATCGGAAGCGAAATACCTGTGGTTTTCGGGATAATTATTATCGGCACATGCCATTCCTTTTGATCCGAAAATTTCAACCCGCTGATCATAACCGTAAACAGCTTTCCGGCTATTATCAATTACCCCAATTGCTCCATTAGCGAATGTAAGTGTTATGACAGCAGTATCAACATCGCCTGCCTTTCCTATTTCAGGATCAACCATTACGGCTGCTTTTGTATATACTTCGGTAACCTCGCTTCCAACAATATATCTTGCCATATCAAAATCATGAATAGTCATATCCATGAACATACCTCCTGATACTGCACTATATTCAGCGGGAGGAGGTGCCGGGTCACGTGACGTGATCTTCAGAATATGAGGTTCTCCTATTTTTCCTTCTGTGACAAGCTGCTTGATTTTATAAAAATTAGGATCGAAACGGCGGTTAAAACCCACCATCATCTTAACTCCTGCTTTGTTAACAGCATCAAGGGCTCCTCTGATCACTTCGAGAGAGAGATCGACAGGTTTTTCACAGAAGATATGTTTGCCGGCTTTGGCTGCAGCAATAACGTACTGAGCATGCGTATTTGTAGGAGAACAAATGACAACAGCTTCAACTTCAGGGTTGTTGATGACATCCATATAATTACTGTAAACAGTGGATATACCAAAATCTTTTGCAACCTCCCGGGCTCCGGCAATGTTGATGTCAGCTATTGCCACTACTTCTGCCTTAGGAACACTCTGAACTAATGTTGCAATATGTACTTTGCCTATTCTGCCGGTTCCGATAACTCCAAGTTTTAGTTTTTTCATATTCTGAATTTATTAGGTAAACGAAATCATTTATAATCCAAGTGATTTGATGAATTCCCTGTTTCGTTGAGCACATACATTGGGATTTCCCATTCCCGGAAGAACATCCTGTTCAACGACGATCCAGCCGGAATATTTCTGCCGTATCAATTCATCAACAATTGCCCGGAAATTTACTGATCCCTTTCCCAGTTCACAGAAAACACCTTGTCCTACCGATTTGAAATAGTCCCATCCCTCTCGCCTCGACTTTGCAGCAATAACTGGATGACAATCTTTGAAATGTATATGCCAGATCCGTTTACTGTTATTTTTGAGAGCGTTAAGCGGATCTCCTCCTCCGAAAACATAGTGACCCATATCGAGTACAAGACCTAAAAGTGAAGGGTCAGTAAGCGAAAGAAGCTGATCTATTTCCTGTGGCGTTTCAACATAACCTGCACAATGATGATGAAAAACAGTACGCAATCCTGTTTTTGATTTGACTTCTCCGGCTACATAATCAGCGCCTGATGCAAAAAATTTCCATTCTTCTTTGTTCAACCCCATCTCAGGAGTAACTCTGCCGGCATTTTGAGTCCGCTCTTTTACAGAACCATTTTCGTCAGCAAGAACAATAAATGCATCGGGATAACCTGCATCAGCCATCAGGGCAGCTGTCTTAACTGCCAGATCAGCGCCTGCTTTATGTTTGCTTCTTTCTTTCAGAAATACCGGGACGAAGGCACCAACCATTGAGAGTGAACGTTTGTCAAGCTCTTTTTTTAATTCTAAAGGAGTTGAAGGCATAAAACCCCAATCACCAAGTTCTGTACCCTCGTAACCGGTTTCATGTATTTCATTTAAAACCTGCTCATAACCGGCAGCTTTACCGGAGAGATCGAATTCCAGGACACCCCATGAACATGGAGCATTTGCAATTTTTATCATTTTACTTAGGTTTTAATAACATGTTAATATAAGCTTTTATTTCAGAATTTTCTGGTCCATTCGTCATGCCACCGTTCAATTACAACTTTTGTCTGGGTATAAAATTCCACAGCATGAAGCGACTGGCCGTGCAGATCGCCAAAAAAACTTTCTTTCCATCCACTGAAGGGGAAGAAAGCCATAGGTGCAGCTATCCCGATATTAATCCCCACATTTCCAGCCATTACATCGTGCCTGAATTTTCTTGCGGCTGCACCGCTTCTGGTAAATATACAGGCCGAATTTCCATATGTGCCGGTATTGATCAGTTCAATTGCATCATCAAGCGAGCGCATATTGACAATACATACAACAGGACCAAAGATTTCTTTTTTATAGAGTTCACTTTTGGTGTCAACGCTTCCGAATATTGTCGGACCGATAAAGTATCCTTTTTCATATCCGGGAATTGATATTTTACGTCCGTCGAGCAACAGTTTTGCCCCGTCATCAACACCTTTTTGAATCAGTTTTTCTATACGTTGTTTGCTTTCAGATGAAATAATAGGTCCTATATCTGTCCCCGGAGTGAGGCCGCAGCCTGTTTTTCTTTCTTTGGCTGCATTAATGATCTTTTGAGTAAATTTCTCTTCAGAATTTCCCACGATTATCACAATTGAAGCAGCAAGGCAGCGTTGTCCTGCACATCCAAACGCGCTGTCGGTTATTATTCTGACAGTTGTTTCCACATCTGCGTCAGGCATTATTACAACAGGATTCTTTGCCCCGCCCTGGGCCTGTACTCTTTTCCCGTTAGCTACTCCCGTCTGATAAATGTGTTTTGCGACAGGAGTGGAACCAACAAAGCTGATTGCAGAGATCAATCTGTTTTCAAGAATAGCGTCAACACTCTCTTTCCCTCCATGCACCATATTCAGAACTCCTTCCGGTAAGCCAACCTCTTCAAACAATTTGAATATGAGTGTCATAGTCATTGGAACTTTTTCAGAAGGTTTTATAATATATGTATTTCCGCAGGCGATTGCATAAGGCATGAACCAGAATGGGATCATAACCGGAAAATTAAATGGTGCAATACAAGCTCCTACACCCAACGATTGACGTATATAAAATTCATCTAATCCGGTTGCGATATCTTCCGAAAACTCGCTCTGTAAAAGTTTTGGTATCCCGCAGGCAACTTCAATATTTTCAACTGCTCTGACTATTTCGCCTTTCGATTCAGAAAGAGTTTTGCCACACTCAGTCGTGCATGTTTTCGCTATCTCATCGGCATGTCCTTCGAGGATTTGTTTCATTTTAAAGAGATATTGAATACGCTGAGTTGCCGGTTTGTTGCGCCATTCACTCCATGCTTTGCGGGCTGCATCAGCTGCTTCGGTGACATCTTCAGCTGAGCCTGAAGGGACCTTTGCAATGGATTGTCCGGTTGCGGGATCATGAACATCCAGAAAATGGGCAGAATGACTTTCCTTCCATTTTCCGTTAATATAATTTTTTATTATTTCTGGCATATAAGAAATTATTTGTGATTATTGAAATGGATCAATCTATAAATAATATTTTTGCTTCTTTTTGTTATTAATGTATTCTTTATAAGCACTTTTTACTGTATCTATTTCTGCTACTTCAGCAACTGCAACCTCCCACCATCCATAACCGGGCACTCCTTTATAAAGATCTGTTTCAATTACTATTACAGTTGTTCTTTCCTGCTTTTTAGCTTCTTTTAAAGCATTTTTAAGAGAACTTATGTCGTGAGCTTTAATGACATGGGCTCCCAGGCTCTGGGCGTTTTGAGCAAAATCAACAGGAAGCATTTCTCCGGTTAATTGCCCGGAAGATTTGTCGCGGTATCTGTATTTTGTCCCAAAACGTTGCGAACCAATGGATTGTGAGAGAGCTCCAATGCTTCCAAACCCATTGTTGTTCAGGAGAATGATATTGAATTTTACACCCTCCTGAATAGATGTTACGATTTCATTATTCATCATAAGATAATTACCATCTCCGACCATCACATATATTTCGCGGTCGGGACAAGCCATTTTTGCACCAATGCCGGCAGCACATTCATATCCCATGGTCGAATATCCATATTCGAGATGGAATCCTTTAGGATCGGTTGTTCTCCAAAGCTTATGAAGATCGCCCGGCAGACTTCCTGCAGCACAGAGAACCACATCTTTTGGCCCGGCAAAGCCATTAACTGCCCCCACTACTTCAGCCTGGGTAACTGGCACTGAACCTGTTTCCCTGTAAAATTCAGAAACCTGTTCATCCCATAACTTATTGATTGAAGTAGCGTGTTCCCTATATTTTTTATCCACTTTATAATTTGAAAGTGAGTAAGTTAATTCTTCAAGACATACTCTTGCATCGGAGGTAAGGGGAAGGGAGCTATGTTTATGTGAATCAAAATCTGTTATGTTTATATTGATAAATTTTACATCGGGATTTTGAAAAGCTGTTTTCGAAGCGGTAGTAAAATCGCTGTAACGGGTTCCAATTCCGATTATAAGATCGGCTGCTTCGGTGAACTCATTTGCACCAGGTGTTCCGGTAGCACCAACAGCTCCAAGGTTTGAAGGATGATTATATGGAAGGGAACCTTTTCCTGCAAAAGTTTCTGCAACCGGAATTCCGGTCTGTTCAACCAGCTTTTTCAATTCTACAGTGGCTTCACTGTAAATAAGTCCGCCTCCGGCAATAATCACAGGTTTTTTTGAAGCAGTAATCATTTTTACGGCTTCATTTAGAAGGGTCAGATCAGGCCGCGGGCGGGCAATCTTCCAGACCCGTTTCCGGAATAGTTCCTGAGGAAAATTGTATGCTTCAGCCTGTACATCCTGGGGAATGGCTAATGTGACCGCTCCGGTATCGGCGGGAGATGTTAATACCCTCATTACCTCAGGCAATGACGTAATCAGTTGTTCAGGCCTGTTGATCCTGTCCCAGTATTTTGAGACTGGTTTGAAGCAGTCGTTGACAGAAATGTCCTGAGTTTGAGACGATTCCAGCTGCTGAAGGACCGGAGCAACATTCCGGCGGGCAAATATATCTCCCGGGATGATGAGCACCGGAATACGGTTGATGGTTGCACAGGCAGCACCTGTTATCATATTAGTTGCTCCGGGCCCGATTGAGGAAATACAGGCAAATGTGCTTAGTCTGTTTTTCATTTTTGCGTATGCGGTAGCTATATGAACCGATGCCTGTTCATTACGCGTCATATAATAACGGAAATCGGGGTTTTCCATTAATCCTTCACCAACACCTGCAACAATACCATGGCCGAATATTCCCAGGCAACCGGCAAAAAAGCGATTTTCAACTCCGTCCCTTTCAACATATTGGTTTTTAAGAAAAAGTATAACAGCCTGTCCAACGGTCAAACGATTTGTTTTCATTTATGTCTTCATTTTAAATATAGAAACAGAATTACTTTATTCCTGAAAAAAATTCTAAAATCCGCCATTGTCATCAATAAATTTCAGAGCTTCATCAAGTGTGGGATTAAAATTTGAGCATCCTGGTTTGGTTACCAGGATAGCACCGCAGCCATTTCCCATACGGCAGCATTTATACCAGTCCCAGCCATTCAGATATCCATAAATAAATCCGCTTGCGAAGGCATCGCCTGCTCCGAGTACATTTACGACTTTTACGGGAAATCCCGGAACGTCAATAACACTTCCGGTATTAAGATAAACAGTTGATCCTTTGGCACCGCGTTTTACAACCAGAGCTTCGATGCCAAGAGCCATTATTGCTTTTATTGACGCATTGATATCGCCGCGTATTTCAGGAGCTGAAATTTGCTGATTTTTGATTTTCACCTGGTTGGGATCTTTAAGCATAGTTGCCATCACCTCCTCTTCGGTGCCCAGTGCAATCCTGCAATTTTTAAGGTATGAACGTGTAGTTACACCAAACGACCTTGGATCGTGCCACTGATCGGCTCTGAAGTCAAGATCAATAAGTATTGGCACACTGTTTTTTACAGCTTCCTCTGCAGCAAAGAATCCGGCCGATCGTGAAGGTTCTATGTTAAGGGCTGTTGCTGATATTTCAAACAGACGGCAGCTGGCTATATTTGCATTAATTACATCATCAATATCTACTTTTGAATCAGCACAATTATCGCGATAATATACCAATGGAAAATTATCAGGGGGTTGAATGCCAAGAACTACGGCGCTGGTCCGGGACCCCGGCTTTCTTTTTATGAATTTTGTCTCAACGCCTTCTTTATTTAGAAAATTCAGAAGAAAATCGCCAACCTGATCGTTTCCTATTGCAGTTAATAAAGCAGATCTCAGGCCAAGTCTTTTTGTCCCGACTGAAATATTCAGGGGAGATCCTCCTACATAAGCATTGAAAGCCTGAATATCAATAAACGCAGCTCCAATATTGGCAGAATAGAGATCTATCGATGATCGCCCGTAAGTTATTACATCATATGTTTTATTCTTCATAATCAATATTTTAATCTTCTCTTCAATTATTATCACCAGTTATCTTTTCAGCTATATTTCCCTATTTCCCGATTTTTTTATTTCTTTATTTCTTCGTCATTCATCCTTCTCGTTACCAGAGGAATTCTTGGGTCCATTCCTTTCCATGTTCCATATATCCATTTATGGTCAGGATCATCGGTATTGCACAAGCTCTGGTCGCTACCTGCAAGAAAATTAAGATAATAGACATTATACCCATGACCGGCAATAACAGGATGATAACCCCTGGGAACAAGGACTATGTCATTATTATGGACCTCCATTATTTCGTCAAGGGAGCGGTCATCGGTATATACTTTCTGAATGGCAAATCCCTGCGGCTTGTCGATTTTGTAAAAATAGATCTCTTCGAGGCTTGCTTCGAGCAAATCACCTGTAACAGGATCAGTTTTTCTTGTATCATGTTTATGGGCGGGAAAGGAACTCCAGTTACCTGACGGAGTATATACTTCAACAGCAACAAGACGGTTGCATTCTGATCCGGGAGGTAATATCCTGTTAATCTGACGGCTGGCATTGTCGCCTCCACGGAATTCAATTTCCATATTGACCACATCGTCGGGATTTATCAGACGTGCAGGATATATTTTTTCTGCAGCGCACCAGCCACAGGCAATGTCGAGATGTTCTCCGGAAGGTGTAATGCTGAATTCGCTGTTTTTCGACAGATAAAGTGCATGGGGAAGACCTTTGAAAACATCTTTCCGACCATTTTTTGTTTCCCATTTCCCTTCAGATGTGACCGCTTTAAAATTTCCTCCAAGCAATACAAAAAGATATTCATAATTACCTGTAAAGCCTGACCACTCATCACCACTCTGCATAGACCGGGCTTCAAAATTGAGGTATTTCCATCCGGCATCATCGGGAGTAATACTTTGGTAAGCCTTGTCTGACGGAGAAGCATTTGCCAGCAACTGGCATTTTTTATCTTTTAACATATCAGATATTTTTATTTCCATTCAGGAACAGGCATTTTGCCGACACAAATGATTCAAGCGCATTTATGTATTCGAGTCCTGGTACTATCATATCAAATTGCTCAGGTTTATTCCGGAAAAATTCACGATGAACTCTTGTCCATATAAGGCGCATGTCGGTAGCGATGTTTACTTTTGTCACACCCAGTTTAATAGCTTTCAATAGTTCTTCATCTCCTGCACCTTTGGCATCAGAACTTAAATTTCCTCCTGCCATGTTTATACGGGCTACCTCCTCATACGGTACTGAGGAAGCTCCATGAAGCACCAGGGGAAAACCTGGCAGCTTCTTTTGAATAGCCTCAATTATTGTCAACTGCAATCCGCCGCCACCTGAAAACTTATAAGCGCCATGGCTTGTACCTACCGCTACAGCAAGACTGTCACATTCCGTTTTTGACACAAAATCAAAAACATCTTCAGGATTGGTATATAAAGCCTTCTTTTCATCAGCGGAGATATTACCTTCAACTCCGCTTAATACACCAAGTTCAGCTTCCACTGCGATTCCCTCTTTATGTGCAGATTTTACTATTTCCCTTGTAATTCTTACATTTTCGTCGTAAGGTTCATGAGAAGCATCTATCATTACAGATTGATAATATCCTGATTCTATTGCTTTTATACAATGATCCGAATTTCCATGATCAAGATGTACGGTAAAGACCACCTCGGGGTAGATATTTTCCGCAGCTGCTATCATCCCTTCAAGCATCTCCGGATGCATGTAATTCCGAGCGACAGGAGTTATCTGAATGATCACGGGCAATTTTGCCTTAAGGGCGCCTTTGAACACTCCGTGTACCTGTTCCGCATTGAAAATATTGAAAGCACCGATTGCAAAATTACCATATGCTTTATTATACAGCTCTTTTATTGGGACCCTCATGGCAATGTCAAAATAATATCTTTCAAAAAACAATGATTCAGTTTCGGTGAAATGCTTTTACCAGAAAAAACAATAGAGTAATGCCAGGATTCCACAGATCCCGATAGCAGCAATATTAAAAGTCATTGAAGTTTTGAATAATCCTTTAATTATTGTAATACTTCTGATATCCTTCTTCTTTAGTTTGTTATTCAGGATTAAGATTAGCCCGGTCAGGATAACCATGACAATAGGGACATAAACAGCCTCAAGCGCAAGATCTTTGAGTGGTTGAACGAAAAATGCAGCAATAATTCCTACCAGCATTGCAATAGCGATTAATTTTATTCCCAAACCAACTATTCTCCTCCCTGAAGTGTCGTCGAAAACATTGTCAGTTTTTTGACTTTTATCCAACAAGCTTATTCCGACCATTACAAAAGATAAAATAATGAATACATACCCGATCCGAAGAACAAAAGGCATCTCGGGGAAAAGAATTTTCATTACTAATCCGAGAGGAATAGTCAGCAATGCTGTCCATAATGCTGCTTTAGATGAAGCCTGTCGCCAGAAAAGCCCGCAGAAGAATATCAAAAATTCCCCGGGGTAAATGAATCCTGTGTATTCCTGGATATATTGATATGCCTGGTCAAGAGTCTTAAGTTGAGGTGCCACTATTGTCGATATGAGCAGAGCAATAAATGCTACAATTGTTCCGGTTCTGACCATCTGCTTTTCAGTTGCATTTTTATTTATAAAACTTTTATAAATATCGATTGTGAAGATCGTTGCAGTGCTATTAACAATTGAACTAAGGGAAGATACTGCAGCTGCAGCTATTGCTGCAAAAGAAAGCCCGGTAATCCCTGCAGGTACAATGTTTCTTATTAACCACGGATAAGCTTCATCCGATTTTCCCAGTTTTGCACCCAGGGCAAATACTGTAATTCCCGGGATGACCACCAGGAGAGGAACAAGCAGCTTAAGGTATCCGGCAAAAGCAACGCCAAGCTGAGCTTCTTTTAAGGTTTTTCCGGCAAGTCCACGCTGGATAATAAATTGATTAAATCCCCAGAAGCTGAGATTAGTCAGCCACATCGACCCCAATACCACTCCAAGGCCGGGAAGTTGAGAAAAAGCATCTTTAAGTCCACCCTTACCATCTGGTACAAACATGGTTCCTTTTGCAATAACCATATGAAATTTCTGAGGTACCTTTTCCAGGAGCTGTTCAAAACCGGCAATAACACCATTCCCATCGCTTAAAGCATTGAGGGCAAATGCAGTTGTTATCAGCCCCCCTAATATTAAAACGACAACATTTATAATATCTGTCCATGCAACAGCTTTCATCCCTCCCCAGAGTGAGTACAAAGCTGAAAAGGCTGAAAAACCGATAATACCATAAATCATCGGAATACCAATAATTCGTTCCATTGCCAGTGCTCCCAGATAAATGACAGCAGTCATATTTACGAAAACATAAACCAGTATCCAGAATACTGCAAAACAGGTGCTGACTTTATTATCATATCGCTGCGAAAGAAACTGTGGCATTGTAAAGATCCCCTTCTCAATGAATACCGGAAGAAAAAACTTGGCCACAAAAATGAGTGAAACAGCTGCAATCCATTCATAAGCTGCTATAGCCAATCCAATTGCATAGCCCGAACCTGACATTGCGATAAAATGTTCTGCCGATATATTAGCAGCAAGTAATGTGGAACCTATTACCCACCATGGTAGTGAACGACTGGCTAAAAAATAGTCCTGGGAAGTTCTTTGCTCTCCCTTCTTTTTACGGGAGACCCATAATCCGACCAGAACAATAATTAATACATATCCAATAAATATTATCCAGTCAATAACGGCAAACTGTTTCATATACACACTTTTATTTTTAAAAACAGAGATAAGTTGTAAATAAGGAACCCCATTCTCTTATATGGATAATCCTGTCAAATTAATGACATCCATTTTATTAATCTGAAGATTCCCGGTATAATGTCGGATATGGACGGGAATATCCTTTAACAGCATACCAGATTATCTGATTAAAAACATCTTCATCGATATTGTCAACATCATCAAGGTTTTGTTCCAGGGATTTTTTTGCCCAGTATAATTGCTTTCCCTCCAGGCTTATAAGGGGAGGGTTTAGCTGATCGAGCGGGATATTATTTTTTAAAGCCTTGTATGGAGTGAAATCCGGTTTGCCTGTAAAACAATCATCCATAGATTCAGCAGTAAGATCAAGTTGATTCATTGGGGGTATTGCAAGGATATTTTCAATTGTCCTTACCATATTTATCTGGGAATAATAAGTTGAAACCACCTTGCCCCGTTTAGTATATGGACTTATGACCATGCCTACTGTGCGGTGTCCGTCCACATGATCAAGCCCCGCCTGAGGGTCATCTTCAGTTACAAAAATGCATGTTTCATTCCAGAATTTACTACCCGATATTGCTTCAACGATTTGCCCAAGAGCAAGGTCATTGTCAGCAACTGCAGCCTGTGGTATCGGCATGCCTGGACGTGTACCTGACGTATGATCGTTAGGTAATAACATTATTATAAAATTCGGAAAATTATCATTTTTTTCAAATTCCCTCAGTTCTTTTATAAATTCTCCTGCACGGTATTGATCTGACACTTTATTTGGAAACCCTATATAAGTAGGACACAAGTAGGGGATGAGCTGGCTCAGATTTGCCTTTGAATGGATCTTTATTTTATTCGTACCATTCAGGAAATCCTGATAAATATCAGTAAATGTGGCAGATGGAGGATCAATGAGAGCATCTGCAAACTCTCCATAATTGCGAAAAGTTAATCCATGATTCAACACATTATCCCAGATAAAGCCTGAACTGGCATAAGCTAAAGCATCATCGCCATCATAAGGATAACTGCGGGAAAAATCACCAAAGGACTTTTCGAGATAATCAGTAACATATGCTTCATCTGTCCATTGATGGCCGTCAGCGCTTAAAACACCACTGCAGTTGAAATTATCAAGTAAAACAAATGTTTCAGCAAGCTGGTGATGATTTGGTGTGATCTTCCATCCGAATTCCACAAGACTTGTATCACCATCCCCTTGCGTCATATCGCCAAAAACCTGATCATAGGTACGATTCTCTTTAATGATGTAAACAACATGTTTAAAGAGTGAAGTCTGGTTTGGCAGTTGAGGTACCGGAACTCTCTTCATGCTCCCTGACGCAGAAGCTGATTTTTTCAGCATTTGTGAATAGGAATTATTCTGATGAACAACAGAAGTCATTTGTTCAAGTTTACGGTTGCCGGGGACAGGAATTATTGACAAAGTTCCCATGTGATCATGAGAATTTAATCCGGCACGATCACTCCTTTGATTTCGCGATCCGATACCCTTCACATTCGCTATATAAAGTGTTTTTCCTGTTTTATTCAGTAGAACCGAACCGGGATACCAACCCGTAGGAATAAATCCGAGGATCTTACCCGGAGACTCTGTTTCTATCACGCAGATAGCATTTTCTGTACCATTGGCAACATAAAGATATTTTCCATCCTGAGAAATTGCCAAAGCATTGGGTGCACTGCCAAAAGGGATATCTTTCTTTAAATGAACTGAGATTTCATCAATTACCTGATCGGTGTTCGTATTAATAACGGAGATTATATCGCTGTTGGCACAGGCAACATATAATTTTCCATTATCCGGGCTTAACACCATCCCGCTGGGATGCAATCCCACTTCAATAACTTTTTTCTGTATCTTCAGGTCTAAATCCACCACTGAGATTGTTCCGCTGTTCGCGATACCCGTTTTTGGATCAACAGATATCCGGGTCCCTGAAGAATTGTATGTAGAATCCCCTTCATTTGGCTGGCGGCCGCCCCAGTTGCTTACATAAGCTTTAGACGGTGAGGCAATTAACACATCATAAGGTGCAATACCAACCGGGACTTCAATTATAGAGGTATCTTTTAAAGTAACAACAGCAAGTGAATTATTTCTGCTAAGTGTAACATAGATTTTATCTTCCTTTTTATTTAAAACAAGCCCACCCGGGGCAGGGTAACCCCCGATGGATGGTTTTGGTAATATTATACGGCCGCTCCACTGTAAAATATTACTCTTGTCCATCGTTGCGACGCAAATGCGGTCTCTTGCGTCAGTCACAAACACATGTTGACCATCGGCAGAGAGACAAATTCCCGTAAAAGAGGCGCCACTCTGTTTGAATGGAAGAGACTGTAAAATAGTTCTGTCGCTCAATCTGATCAGTACCAGGTCAGCTTTGTTTTTAACAAACAGGAAATTTTCATCAGGAGAGAGAGCTAAATCCACAGGTCTGCCGGGGACATAAACCTGGAGGCCGGCAGGATTTAATAGTTGATTTGTTGGGACTAAAATGCTTCCGTCAGATTGTATTCCTACTTTCTGATTATTATTTCCATTTGGATTTTGTAAATTACATCCTGTTATTAAAACAAGTGCAAAAAACATGTCTGTAATTAAAAATTTTATTTTATTCATTTCATTAATCTCCTTCTATAACCAAAGATATGAAAATGAATTTATGTACAAAATTCCCGACGTTCAAATAATATAAAAACAGATTTATTTTAAAAACATGCACCCCTGGTTGAGTTATTCTTATAAATTTGGCTAAAAATAAATTTAACTCAATTCATTACGAAATAATGCGGTCCGAAAGTTTCAACTACAAAAACAAAACACAATTGCCCGGTGATTGCACATGAATTGAACCCCGGATATTAAAACATAAAAAGATAATTCCCCATTTAACCTTAAAATATATTAATATGAATTTGAAAATTGATTTGAGATTTTACAGAAGTATCTTGTTTTTGGTTTGTTTCCTGATTATTTTACCTCAGGTCTCTCTTGCACAAAACAGCAACCCGCCCGGCGGCCCCAACGAACCCGTTCGTGTTCTGAGTGATAGTATCAGTCTGGATGTTCATGATGGTCGTCTCAGGCCCGCAATTGGTGTGGAAAATATTCAGGTACTTCGTTCAAATCGAACACACCCGGATTTGGCTGACAGTTATGGCTGGACTTATAACCATGCTCCGATGCTTGCCTATTGGAATGGTAAGTTTTACCTTGAGTATCTGAGCAACCCTTTTGGTGAACATCTCGCTCCGGGGCAGACACTTGTTGCCACGTCAACTGACGGTCGTAACTGGGATATGCCCAGGCAAGTTTTTCCCATCTATCTTCTTCGGCCCGGACCGATATCAGGTTACGAATCGGGTATGGCGATGATGCATCAGCGTATGGGATTTTATGTTGCTCCAAATGGGAGGCTTCTTGTACTGGCTTTTTATGGAAAAGCACCAAATGTCATGGGTACCGGAGGTATTGGTCGGGTAGTACGAGAAGCTTACAAAGACGGAACCTTTGGTCCCATTTACTTCATCCGCTACAGCATCCTCGGTGAACGGAATGAGAGTAACACAACGACATTTCCGTTTTATGCACGTTCAGACGACAAAGGATTTGTAGATGCCTGTGATGCATTGCTTTCCGATAAATTAAAGACCATGCAATGGTGGGAAGAGGACAGAAGTACAGATGGTTTTTATACTGTAGCAGGATATCAGGCTCCTTCTGTTTATCACCGGAAAGATGGCATTGCAGTTGTAAACTGGAAAGCATCGATGGCGGCGCTTTCATCGGATGAAGGTAAGACCTGGAGCACACCTGTCCGGATTCCAGGCATTATAACTGATGGGGCAAAGACCTGGGGTCAGCGGACTTCAGACGGAAATTATGCCCTCGTTTACAATCCGACCACTTACGGTTCACACCGTTGGCCCCTCGCTATAGTTACAGGTAATGATGGCATTTTGTTCAATAACATGCTGGCGATACATGGTGAGGTTCCTCCGCGTCGTTATATAGGCCGGGCTAAAGATTTCGGCCCGCAATATGTCCGTGGCATTTCCGAAGGTAATGGCACTCCTCCGGGCTCCGACATGTGGGTTACTTACAGTGTTAATAAAGAAGATATATGGGTCAGCCGGATTCCGGTACCGGTCCGGTACAGAGTCGATGGGCCAGTGGAGGAACTATTTGACGGACTTGAATCCGGAGGCAGGATCCCTGACTGGAACATTTATAGGACCAGGCTGGCAACAGCCGGAATTGTGAACTTTCCGGGTGATCAAAACAAAAGCCTTGAACTAAAAGACAGTGATCCTTACGACTATGCCAAAGCTGTGCGTGTGTTCGAAGAAAGTAAAGCTGTAAACATCGCTTTTAAAGTGTACACACGGCAGACTCAAAATGGACGCCTGGAAATCGAAGTGCTTGATCATGCCGGGCATCGGCCAATAAGAGTCGTATTTGGAGAGGACAGTCACATTTGGTTTAACAATGGCGCCGACCTGATTGATGGAGGAAGATATGATGCAGACAAATGGTATAACATTGAAATTATCGTCAATGCTACCAATGGGAAATATGATCTTTTGATGGATGGTAAGATGATAGTTAAGAGGGCTGTATTGGGAGAATCCGTATCCACTGTTGAGAGACTCTCATTCCGGACCGGAGCATATCGAACAGAACCGACCCGTCAGACAGACCGCTATGCTGGTGGAGATTTAACTGATCCGGGCGATCCATCTCCGATATCAATATATTATATCGATGATGTTAAAGTAAAATAGATTAGCATGCTTCTCTTTGATCTCTCAAACACTTTTATTTGCCTTGTACCTAAGTCTTTCATAGTTTTATCAGAAGTAAGTCAAAAAATGACAAATTAATTTCCTGAAAAAATGAAAAAACATTTCTTCATTTTATCATTTAATGTATTGGTTCTAGTTCTATCTGGCCAAAATGCCGATAGTACCTGGATCGTAAATAATTACACCAAAATAGAACGGCAGATAACCATGAGAGATGGCATAAAACTGTTCACTTCTATTTATATTCCAAAGGACAATTCGGAAGATCATCCAATATTAATGACCCGCACTCCATACTCCTGCGCACCTTACGGAGAAAGTAATTGGAAATATTACTGGCGAACTTATTTAAAAGCCTACTTAAAAGAAGGATATATCATGGTAACCCAGGATGTACGCGGCAGATGGATGAGTGAAGGTGATTTTGTCGATGTCAGGCCTTTTAATCCTGATAAAAAAACAAACAAGGATATTGATGAAGCCAGCGATACTTATGATGCCATTGATTGGCTTGTGAAAAATATTCCTCACAACAATGGAAGGGTTGGGGTATTCGGAATTTCTTATCCCGGCTTTTATTCCACCATGGCTGCGGCCAGCAATCACCCCGCGCTGGTTGCTGTCAGTCCCCAGGCACCTGTCACAAACTGGTTTATTGGCGATGATTTTCACCATAACGGAGCGTTTTTTATTTTGGATGCGTTTAGTTTTTATTCTCCAATGGGAGGCGGCTTTGGCTTACCGCATCCGAAACCCACAACTGTTCCGCCTGTTACAATTGATTATCCTGTTCACGATAATTATAAATTTTATCTGGAAACAGGTACGTTACCGGAATTTTCAAA
>Ga0209429_10000823_pt1 | contig 20287 bp, 18 predicted proteins | sample BarGraNGADG00212_3_FD_184493 | JGI IMG/M metagenome (GOLD analysis project Ga0209429, IMG submission 184493) | Arctic peat soil microbial communities from Barrow, Alaska - Barrow Graham LP Ref core NGADG0004-212 (SPAdes) (version 2) | ecosystem: Environmental > Terrestrial > Soil > Wetlands >...
TGAGCCGACGTTGACCCACAGGTTGACAGTGACATTGGGGACGCTGTGGTCCTCGCTGACGATGACCCGCAAGCCATTGGCCAGCGTACGTTCGGCGATCTTGTAGTCGAGCGGCATGCGCCCAGACTAGGGGACGACGTGCGCCGCGACGATAGGCACCGCGACGAGATGCGCCAACGGCTCAGCGACGCCGTGCAGACTTGAAGCCATGTCCCGCACGGCTCAGGACCGGGGATCTTGCCCAGGCCGCGGTGACAGCGTGGGAGAGAACTGCTCGCCGAGCTGATCGAGCGCCTGACGTGCAAAGATCTGCTGCTGGGTGACCGTCCGCTCGGAACGCCCGCGCCCCACGAAGCTCACCGCCCAGTGCAGCAGCGTGGTGAGCCGGTTCTTGAACCCGATCAGATAGACGAGGTGGACGGCCAGCCAGATCAGCCAGGCGGCGAACCCGCTGAGCCGGAACCGGCCGACGCTGGCAACCGCGCTGAAGCGCGAGATCGTCGCCATACTGCCCTTGTCGTGGTATTTGAAGGCCTGACCATCTGGCTTTCCTGCCAGTCGGGCACGTATCTGATGCCCGGCGTGGCGACCGCCCTGGACATGACCTTGGCCCCAAGCTGGACCTCCACCCCGATCCGGTCCAGCCTGGCCAGGGCTTTGGCGCCCAGACGGTCGCCGAAGGAGCCCAGCACCGAGGGCGCCGCATCCAGCAGGATGATCCTGGCCCGGCGAGGGTCGATGTGACGGAACTCGTGGCGAAGCGTGCGGTGCGCCAGCTCGGCGATCTGCCCCGCCATCTCCACCCCGGTCGGGCCTGCGCCGACGACGACAAAAGTCATCAGCCGGGCGCGCTGCTCCTCGTCCTCGACCAGCTCGGCCATCTCGAAGCTGCCGAAGATGCGCCCGCGCAGCTCAAGTGCGTCGTCGATGCTCTTCATCCCCGGCGCGAAACGCGCGAACTGGTCGTTGCCGAAATACGACTGGCCGGACCCGGCAGCGACGACGAGCGAGTCGTATGCGGTGATCCTGGTCTGGTCCAGCACCGTGGAGGTGACGGTGTGGTTGGTGAGGTCGATGTCGGTGACCTCACCGAGCAGGACTCTTGCGTTGGCCTGGCGCCCAAGGATCTCGCGGGTCGAGGGTGCGATCTCCCCTTCGGACAGGATGCCCGTCGCGACCTGGTACAGCAGCGGCTGGAACAGGTGATGGGTGGTCTTGGCGATGAGCGTGATGTCGACGTCGGCACCCTTGAGCGCCTGGACGGTGAACAACCCGCCGAAGCCGGAGCCGATCACCACCACCTGGTGTCGGTGGTGTCGGTGGTGTCGGTGGTGTCGATGGCCCGCGTCCCCAAGCGCTCCCGCGCCATGCCCATCCTGTGTGGTCTGGTCCACGGCTCCACGCTACTAAAGAAGTGTCACCTGAGACGCGGCGCCGGAAGCCACACCCTCAAATGCGTGCCAGCACCCAGGCCAGAACAGCCAGAGCCACGGCATTGACCCCCAGGACCAGCCAGATCACCAGGATGATGCTCTGGTCGTAGGCCACCCCGAAGACCACGCCCGCCAGGAGCAGGCCGAGGCCGCGGGCCAGGGCCAGCCAGCCGAACGCGATGGATCGTCCGGTCGGCTCGACAAGCTCAGTGACCACGGCCTTCACGGTCGAGTCCAGAACGCCGTTGACGACTCCCCAGATCGCCACTCCAAGCCAGACCAGGCCGGCGATGTCAGTGAAAGCGATGGCGCTCACCCCTGCGGCGACCGGCACCGCGAGCAGGACCGTGGGCCCGCGCCGGTCGTAGAGCCTGCCCATCACCAGACCGCTCAGGCCGTCAACAGCCATGGCGAGCGCAAAGAGCAAGGGCACCTGCGCAGGCGTCAGCAAGCCCTGGGTCTGGGCGTGGTACGCCAGCAGGGGGAACGAGGCAATACCCAATGACAGCAGGCCTACTGCGCCGATGTACTGCCAGACCAGTGGCGGCAGACCGGCCAGACGGGTCCCGGCCTTCCCGTCGCCGTGGTCGGGCGAGGTCTCCTGAGGAGCGCCTGACTGAGGAACGTGCGACGCCGGTGCCTCAGCCTCGTATGCCGCCGATGCCCCAACCTCGTATGCCGCCGGGTCCGGGACGCGATGTCGCAGCCAGAAAAGCAGTGCCAGCACGACGACGCCCGGAACGATGAGGACGCCGAAAGCCAGGCGATAGTTGCCTGAGTACTGCCACAGGACGGCCGCCAGCAACAGTGGCCCCGCCATCGCGCCGGCCTGGTCCATCGCCTGATGGACCCCGAACGCGGTTCCCCGACCGGTCTGCGTGGAGGCGTGAGACAACAGCGTGTCCTTGGCCGGTGAACGTACCGCCTTGCCCAGCCGCTCGGTGCCATAGAGCAGCAGCGCCGGAGCGATCACGTTGGTCGAGCCGATCAGGGGGACGCTGAGCACCGTGAGCGCATAGCCCGTGATGGTCCACGTCCAGTAGTGCCCGCGGCGCTGGACAAGGTACCCGGAGGCCACGCGCAGGCCGTAACCGATGAACTCCCCTATGCCGGCGACGGTTCCGACAACTGCCGCTGACGCGCCAAGAGTCGCAAGGTATGGCCCGATGATGCTGCGGCCGCCCTCGTAGACCATGTCGGCGAACAGGCTGACCAGGCCGAAGCAGATGACGAAATACCACGGGCGCAGCTGTGGGCGACTGCTAACCGGGGGCGTCCACAACTCTGCCAAGAATCCGGCGCTGGATCCGAAGGTCATCGCGGATGCCGTACGGCACCGGCAGATTTCTGGCGTTAAGCTCGGCGGTGTAGGCCTCGAGTGCCAGCAACAGGCGTGCTCTTGGCGCGTCGACCAGACGCGACCTGCCCAGGGGTGCGCGGCGGGCCACCGTCATCGCGGCTCGTGCGCTGGTGACCTCTTGGAACAGGGTCATCAGGTGGTCGAAACCGAAACTCGGATCAGCCGCAGCAACCGAATCGGACGCCGTGGCCGGATCGGAATCTCTGTGGGGAGCCATAGGTTCAAGCCCCCGTTTCTGTTCGGTCACAGCCTCGTCGGCCGACGAACCTTGTCGGCACCACTGACACTACGCCAGCAGTGCCCCTCTGCGGCGGTTGAAAACGTGTGACTTCAGTCGACTTGTCACTGAGCTTGCGGGCCGCCGGGGTCGGAGGTGCCATCCCGTTCGTCCCGCTCTGCCCACTCCAGCAGGGTCTCCAGCGAGTACGCGGCGTCGTCGATGCCCGCATGCAGGTCACCCAGCGCCGCGAAGCGCGCGGGAACGGTCTCGATGGTGCAGTCTGCCGGCATGACGTCGTCGACCTCGGCCCAGGTGACCGGGGTGGAGACGGTCGCTGCAGGAAGGCCGCGAACCGAGTAGGCACTGGCAACGGTGTGATCCCGGGCGTTCTGGTTGTAGTCGACGAATACGGCCCGTGGATCGCGGTCCTTGCGCCACCACGTGGTGGTCACCTCGGCCGGTGCCCGCCGTTCCACCTCTCGCGCGAAAGCCAGCGCCGCCCGGCGTACGTCTGCGAAACCCCATCGCGGCTCGATCCGAACGTAGATGTGCATCCCCGACCCGCCCGAGGTCTTCGGCCAGCCAACGGCGCCCAGCTCGTGCAGGACCTCGCGAGCGACCTGGGCAACGTGGCGAACCCTGTCAAAACCGCACTCCGGCATGGGATCCAGGTCGATCCGCCACTCATCGGGACGTTCGGTGTCGGAGCGCCGCGAGTTCCAGGGGTGGAACTCGACCGTGGACATCTGCACCGCCCAGATCACGCTGGCCAGCTCGGTGACGCACAGCTCATCGGCATAGCGGTTGAATCGCGGGAAACCCACCCGGACGGTCTCGACCCAGGCCGGCGCACTGCGCGGGAGCCGCTTCTGGTGTACCTTCTCACCGCTGACACCTTCGGGGAAACGGTGCAACATGGTGGGCCGCTCGCGCAACGCGCGAACTATCCCGTCACCAACACTGAGGTAGTAGCGCACCAGGTCGAGCTTTGTCTCCCCCCGCGCCGGGAAGTAGACCCGATCCGGGTTGGAGATGCGCACGGTCCGGCCCCCGACGGCTAGCTCGACGGCTGGGGACGTGCTGCCGGTGGGGGCCATGGAAATCAACCTAACGACGTTCTACCCTTCGCTCCAGAGGAAACATGACTAGTTGTAAGTATTGGCAACTGATCGAACTGTATGAGATCATTCCAGAGTTCCTCTCGATGAGAGCCTCCGTGCACGGAAGGGCAGGACGTGATGCCAGAACCGATCGACAAGTTGAAGGCTGAGTTCTTCAAGACTCTGGGGCACCCGGCACGAATCCGGATTCTGGAGCTGCTCTCCGAGGAGGAGCACTCGGTGGGCGAGCTGATGCCCAAGCTCGGACTCGAGTCCTCGCACCTTTCCCAGCAGCTTGCCGTCCTGCGCAGGACCGGCATGGTCGTGGCCCGCAAGCAGGGCAACAACGTGATCTACTCGATCGCCTCCAAGGACATGTCAGAGCTGCTCCTGCTCGCCCGCAAGGTGCTGACCGGACTGCTCACCGACCAGATGGATCTCCTGAAGGATCTGCAGGCCGACAACAAGACCGAGGTGCAAGCGGACCGCTGATGAAAGCGGCCATCACCCACGCGTTCCCAGAAGCAGGGACCACAAGCAGGGCCAAGGAGCAGGACCAATGAGCTGGATCGGCAAGATCCGTCGAGTCGGGCGCATCGTCGAGGCGGCGGATGAGGCCCCCGAGGCGACCGCTGCACCCCCAACAGGGGTGACCGGCTCGCTGCAGCTACGGCACGTTGACTGCGGTTCGTGCAATGGCTGTGAGCTCGAGATATCGGGCGCCTTCTCCTCGGTGTATGACGCGGAGCGGTTCGGGGCACGAGTGGTCGCCTCTCCTCGACACGCCGACGGACTGATCGCGACCGGCGTGGTAACCCGCAACATGCACCAGCCGTTGCTCAACACCCTCAAAGCGGTTCCGGAGCCTCGGGTCGTGATCGCGGTCGGCGACTGCGCCATCAATGGTGGTGCATTCGCTCAGGGCTATGGCGTGGTCGGTTCGGTCGCCGACGTCATACCCGTGGATGTGCAAGTACCTGGCTGTCCGCCCACCCCGCAGCAGATCATCGCGGCGCTGCGTACGGTGACCGGCCGGTGACCACTGCCCTCAACGACTCCCCCACTGCTCCCGTTCTTGACGAGGCCCTGCGCACAGCGCGGCGAGCTCGCGGTCAGGCGATGCTGTCCGGGGGTCTCACAGCGGCCCTCGGAATGGCCGGCGTGGCGCTCGGCCTCAGTGCGATCTTCGGCGAGACCCGGCACCTGAAGATCAGCTGGCTGCTGCCCCTGGTCGGTGTCATCTTCGACCTGGGCCAGGTTGGCGGGTTCTTCGTTGCCGCCACCGGCGCGGTCTCGATCGCCGTGGGCATCTATGCCGTCGGGTACGCCCAGCGGGAACACTGGGCTCGCTTCCCCCTGGTCATGCTCCCGCTCTTCGTGGCCGCCATGCTCCTCGTTCCGGCCGCGGGATCGGTCACCACATTCCTGCTGGCCTGGGAGCTGATGGCCGGGGCCTCGCTGGTCCTGGTGCTGTCCGAGCACCAGCGTGAAGCCGTCAGGTCCGCCGGGGTCTTCTACGCCGTGATGACCCAGCTCGGCTTCGCAGCAATCCTGGTGGCGCTCGTGGTGCTGTCCGCGGCCGGCGGCGGCGACGCCTTCGCCACCATCGCCGCGCACGCGGGTGGCCTCTCGCCCGGCACGCGCACAGCGGTGTTTCTGCTGACCCTCATGGGATTCGGGTCCAAGGCCGGCCTGCTTCCGCTACATGCATGGTTGCCTCGAGCGCACCCCGAGGCGCCCAGCCCGGTATCGGCGTTGATGAGCGCGGCGATGGTCAACATGGGCATCTATGGCATCATCCGCATCGACCTTCAGCTCCTGGGTCCCGGCCCGCACTGGTGGGGGCTGACACTGATGATCTTCGGTGCCGTGTCAGCGGTGTTCGGAGTCCTGCAGGCCTCTGTGGCGACCGACCTGAAACGACTTCTGGCCTACTCAACCACCGAGAACATGGGACTGATCACGCTGGCGCTGGGCGCCGCGACACTCCTGTCCTCCTATGGCGCGCATCAGGTGGCCGCCATGGCGATGACCGCGGCGCTCCTGCTCATACTCAGCCACGCCGCTTTCAAGACGCTCGCCTTCCTTGCCGCCGGGTCTGTGCTGGCTGCCACCGGGCTGCGCGACCTGGACAAGCTTGGCGGGCTGGCCCGCCGGATGCCGGGCACCACGGTGATGTTCGGCATCGCCGCGCTCGGCGCGTCTGGGCTGCCGCTGGGTGCCGGCTTCGTAGGTGAATGGCTCCTGTTGCAGAGCCTCATCCACTCCCCGCACGAGAACAACACACTGCTCGCGCTGACCATGCCCCTGTCCGTGGGCGCCGTCGCGCTCACCACGGGGCTGGGGATCGCGGCCATGGTGAAGGCTTTCGGGGTCGGCTTCCTGGCTCGGCCACGCTCGGCCGCCGCCGCGGCCGCCCGTGAGGCCCCCGCCAGCATGATGGCCGGAATGGGGATAGCTGCAGCGGCCTGTGCGGTATTCGCGGTGGCGCCAGTACTGCTCGGCCCTGTGCTGAGCCATGTCCTGACGGCGTTGCCGAGCGTGGGTGGCCGGGAGGCGGGTCCGGCCCTCGGCACGTACCTTCGCCTGCCGGGCATCGCCGGGTCCATGTCACCCGGCCTGATCGCCGCGGCCCTGGTTGTCGCAGTCATCCTGGCCCTCGGTCTGGCCCGCTGGGGCGCGCGGCACCGGCCCGTTGCCGCGACCGTCCCTCTGTGGGCATGCGGCGCGGACTCGCTCAGCTCGAAGATGCAGTACACAGCCACGTCGTTCGCAGAGCCCCTGCAACGCGTCTTCGACAACGTCCTGAAGCCCGAGACGGACGTAGAGGTCACCCATTTTGCGGAGTCGCAGTACCTGGTCGAAAGAGTCACCTACCGAACCTTGCTGGCCGACCCCGTGGAACAGCGGCTCTACACCCCCGTGGTGCGGGCTGTGACGATCTGGGCGCAGTGGGTGCGTCGCGCGCACCCCGGTAGCGTCCACCTCTACCTGACATACGGAGCGCTGGGGCTGCTGATCGTGCTGGTGATCGCGCGATGAACGCCACCATCGGACTGGCCGGCCACACCTACCTGACCTACCTCGCCACCGCCCTGCAGGTGCTCGCGGTAATCGTCGGAGCCCCGTTCATCGTTGGCGGAATGCGACAGGTGCGCGCCCGGCTGGAGGGCCGGGCCGGAGGCGGCATCGGGCAGCCCTGGCGGGATCTGCACAAGCAGCTCCGCAAGCAGCAGGTCACGCCGCAGGGAACCACCGTGGTGTTCGGGTTCGCACCGGCAGTCGTGGCCGGCACCGCGCTGCTGATCGCCGCGATCCTGCCGCTCATCGCGCTGGGCTCTCCGCTGGACCCGGCCGCGGACCTCTTCGGGGTGGTCGGCCTGCTGTTCCTGGGAACGGTCGCCCTGACCCTGGCCGGACTGGACACCGGCACCGCGTTCGGCGGCATGGGGTCCAGCCGCGAGATCACCATCGCCGCGCTCGTCGAACCAACCATCCTGCTCGCGGTGTTCGCGTTGTCCGTTCCGGGACGCTCGGCCAACCTGGCTGCCATCGTCTCGGCGACGGCTGACAACCCGGGGCACCTGGTCTCCCCCGGAAGCCTGCTGGCATTCGTGGCGCTGGCGATCGTGATCATCGCCGAAACCGGGCGACTCCCCGTGGACAACCCCTCGACCCACCTCGAGCTGACCATGATTCACGAGGCGATGGTCCTGGAGTATGCCGGTCCCAGGCTGGCGCTGGTCGAGTGGGCCAGCGGCATGCGCCTCACGGTCCTGCTCGGGCTGCTGGCAAACCTGTTCCTCCCGTGGGGAGTTGCCGGCGCTGATCCGTCGGTGCTCGCGATACTCATCGGTTTCGTGGCGATCACCGTCAAAGTGGCCGTGCTGGCCGGGCTGCTCGCCGCAGGTGAGGTCTTCATCGCCAAGCTCCGCTACTTCCGGATCCCCGAGCTGCTTGCCGGCTCTTTCCTGCTCGCCCTGTTGGCCGTGACCGCGTCCTACTTCTTCGCCACACCGACCAACTGACGGCCACTATATGAATCGCCATGACATGAACGCAGGCCCGGACAGACCACGCCATGAACAACCACCACATGAACAGCAGGCAAGATGACCCAGGCCACGTATAACGGCGTGCTCAATCTCGCCGCCGGAGCGTTCCTGCTGGCCGCCGTGCTCATCGTGTGGCGCCGTGAGCTCCGCGCCATCGTCGGGCTGCTGGCCTGGCAAGGAATAGCCCTGGCTGCGATCCCCCTCACCGAAGGCATCTACAAGCATGACGCGGCTCTGATCGTCGTCGGCGTCATCGTGCTTCTCCTGCGAGCGGTCGCCTTGCCGCTTCTGCTGATACGGGCCGTCGGCACTGAGCCTCACGAACGTCGCGAGAGCACGCCGCTGGTCAACACCACCACCTCACTTCTGATCACCGCGGGACTGACCGTCCTGGCCTACGCGGTGACCCGGCCGATCATCGCGCTGGACCCCTCACCGGCCACCCGTGCCGTGCCGGCCACCTTTGCGGTGATCCTGATCGCCGTCTTCGTCATGGTCAGCCGGCGCCGTGCCCTGTCCCAGGCCGTGGGCTTCATGATGCTGGACAACGGGATCGCGGCCACCGCGTTCCTGATCACGGCAGGTGTCCCCCTCATCGTCGAGCTCGGCGCCTCGCTGGACGTGATGTTCGCCGTCTTGGTGCTGGGTCTGCTCACCGGGCACATGCGTCGTACCTTCGGCGGCACCGACCTCGATCAGCTGAGGGAGCTGCGCGGCTGATGAGCCTCTTGTTGCTGGTGCCCATCGGCGCCCCACTCGTTGCGGCGGCGCTCGCGGCGGTCCTCGGCTGGCGACGGCTGACCTCGTCGGTGACCGTTCTGGCCGCTCTCTGCATACTGATCAGCGGCGTCATCCTCGGCTTCAACCACGGATCCGGTGTGCGTTTCGCGATCGCGAACCTGTTTCGGGCCGACGCCCTCAGCATCACCATGCTGATCGTCATCGGCACCGTGGGCACCCTGGCGACGTGGGCCAGCATCGGCTACATCGACGCCGAGCTCACCCACGGACACACTGATGCCAGGGGCGCGAAACTCTACGGCGTGCTGGTCCCGATCTTCCTCGCCGCGATGGCCTCAGCCGTCCTGGCCAACAACATCGGCGTGATGTGGGTGGCAATCGAGGCCACGACAGTGGCCACGGCGTTCCTCGTGGGACACCGCCGGACCCGCGCCGCACTCGAGGCCACCTGGAAATACGTCGTCATCTGCTCCGTCGGCATCGCGCTCGCCTTCCTGGGCACCGTGCTGCTTTACTTCGCCAGCCTGCACGCCGGTGCATCGAGCGGCGACGCCCTGAATATCGACGTGCTGCTCGCACATGCCAGCCAGCTCGACCCCGCGGTAACCCGTCTGGCCGCCGGGTTGCTGCTCCTCGGGTACGGCGCCAAGGCCGGACTCGTCCCATTCCACACCTGGCTGGCCGACGCGCACAGCCAGGCGCCGGCACCGGTGTCCGCGCTGATGAGCGGAGTGCTGCTGTCGGTGGCGTTCTACGCGCTGCTTCGGGTCAAGTCCGTTGTCGACCTCGCGGTGGGCACCGGTTTTCTGCGCACCGGCCTGATCATCGTCGGGCTCCTCACGTTGCTGATCGCCGCGTCGCTACTCGTGGTCCAGACCGACTTCAAACGGATGCTTGCCTACTCCTCCATGGAGAACATGGGACTCGTCGCGGTCGCAGCGGCCGCCGGCACCAAGCTGGCAATCGCCGCTCTGCTGCTGCATGTCCTGGCCCACGGGATCGCGAAGACGCTGGTATTCCTCGGCTCCGGTCAGCTGCAGGCCGCGCACGACTCCACCAGGATCAGCGACGTCACCGGCGTGCTGGCCCGATCCCGGATGGTCGGCGTCACCTTCCTGGTGGGCCTGGCGATCCTGCTCGGACTTCCGCCGTTCGCCATGTTCGCCAGTGAGCTGTCCATCTCCCGAGCGCTCGCCGGCGCCGGCCTCGAGTGGGTGCTGGGCGCCGCGCTGCTGTTCGTGGTCATCGCCTTCGCCGCCCTGGTCCGCAACGGCAGCCGGATGCTGCTCGGCCCACCAGATGCGGGATCACCGGCGATCACCGTGCCACGCTCTGTCGGCGCCGCACTGGTCACCGGCGTCATCCTGAGTCTTGTTCTGGGACTGACCGTCGGCCCGCTCCTGGAGCTCTTCCAGACCGCTGCCACCCTGCTCGGAGGCACCCGATGACCGACGACCCCGCTGTGAACGAATCCGCGTTGGCCGACAACCCCGCATACAAGGGCCGGCCGGCCGGCATACACCGCATCTCCCTGACCCTGGACCCGGCCCAGCTCAGTGAACAGGCGGAGGCACTGTTCGAGGATGGCTTCCGCCTTGGCCTGGTCGCGGCACATGACGACGGCGCCACCCTGCGCGTCGTCTACCTGTTCCTCGCCGGCTCCCCGGACCGCCGCATCGAGCTGCAGGTCACACTGCCCGCCGACGACCCGGCGCTGCCCTCGTTGGCGTCCCTTTCCTTCCCCGCCTCACGGTTCGAACGTGAGATGCACGACCTGTACGGGATCGATCCCGTCAACCACCCCCTGCCCCGCCGACTGGTCCGGCATGCGCACTGGCCCGCAGGCTGGTACCCCATGCGCCACAAAGCCGGAGCGCCGCCGCCGTTCACCGATAGCGAGGCATACCCCTTCCTCGCCGTGGTCGGGGACGGGGTCTATGAGATCCCGGTGGGGCCCGTCCACGCCGGCATCATCGAACCCGGACACTTCCGCTTCTCCGTCGTCGGGGAGAGCATCCTCAAGCTCAAAGCCCGGCTCTGGTTTACCCACCGTGGCGTTGAGAAGCTCTTCGAGGGGCTCGAAGCCACTGACGCCATCCACCTCGCCGAACGCATCAGCGGTGACACCTCCGCCGGTCACGCGCTTGCCCACAGTCTCGCCGTTGAAGACGCGCTCGGCATCACCATGCCCGAACCGGCCCATCGGCTGCGCGCCCTGGTCATCGAGCTCGAACGCCTCTACAACCACGCGGCCGACGTGGGCGCACTGGCCAACGACGTCGGATTCTCCCTTGCCAACGCACACGCACTCCGGATCCGCGAGGAGCTGCTCCGGATCAACCACGCCACCACCGGCCACCGACTTCTCCGCGGGGCCATCAGCCCCGGCCGGATCGAGCTGCTCAGCCTGCCCGATCCGGGGCAGCTGGCCCGGCTCGCCGAAGACCTTGCCGAGGTCGCCCAGCTCACCCTGGACAACACGGTCATCCGTGATCGCTTCACCGGCACCGCGGTTCTCACCCTCGACCAGGCGCGCGACCTTGGATGTCTGGGCTACGTCGCCCGCGCCAGCGGACTGGCAACCGATGCACGCATCGACCACCCCGCCTGCGGCTTGCCTGTCACCCCCGTCACCAACACCAGCGGGGACGTCCTCGCCCGTTTCACCCTGCGCGCAGGCGAGTTCGCGGCCTCCACCCACCTCGCCGCCCACTTGATCACCACCGCCGACCTGCTCAGCTTCCGGGGCACGCCAGCCGAGCGGGCAGCGGTCCGTGAACCTCAGAACGCCAGATCTCAGGACGGCGTGAGAAGCGGTGTCGGCATCGTCGAAGGCTGGCGTGGCACCATCGTCCACCGCGTCGAGGTCGACGCTGACGGACGCCTCACCAGGGTCAAGATCGTGGACCCGTCGTGGTTCAACTGGCCGGCCTTGCCCCTGGCCCTGGCGGGCACGATCGTGCCGGACTTCCCGGTCACCAACAAGAGCTTCAACCTCTCCTATGCCGGCAACGACCTGTGAGTCGCTGACGGCCCGCGGCCTCGGTAACTGAGCGCGCGCCTGTTGCCCGTGCCGGATCGATCAGGGGTCTGGTTTCTGACTGCGCCCGAGTGGGAACTCGTGCAGGAGCCGCCAGGAGCTGGGGGCTTTTGTGCCGGCGATCAGCAGAACCCCCTCGATGCGCGTGGACAGCGGCAGCCCCGTCAGCACGGCCTGCTCAGCTGCCCGGACCGCGGACAGGCTGCCCAGCCTGCATTCGGCGGCGGTCAGGTGTGGGACCACGTCGTCGTGGGCTCCGCCGTAGGGAGCATGAAGCGGGAAGGCGTTCCAGACCAAGGCGGTGAGATCGCGGAACCATCCGGCGGGTTCGGGATCCAGCCACAGCACGTCTTGACCGAACCACCGCGTCCGTTCGAAACGGCAGTCGAAAGCGGCCACCTGACCGAGCGCGGCGGCCAGGGTGGCGATGACCTGGTCATCGACCTGGTCCGGCTCGACGAACGGGTACAGGACACTCACGTGGGCGGGCACACCCCAGGAGGCCGCTGCGTCGAGATGGCGGCGGTGTTGGTCTAGCAGTGGGTCAGCGGGCAGGCACTGGGACGATGACCGCCGTCTGGGTAGCCGGCGGCGCGTCCGAGGCGGGGCTGAGGTACGGCACCCGAAGGACTCTACTGAGCGACGGCTTCCACGCTGTATCTGGACAAGCACAGCATCTCGTCGAAACGCAGACGTGCCCGCCGCGAACGTGTCACGGCGGGGCACTTCTGCGCACTGGCGCGAACAGTGTCTCTGCCTGGTCGCACCCGGGGTTTGGCTGTCTACTCAGCTTGGATGACGGTGCAGACCACCGTTGACGTGCTGCCTCCGATGTTCAGGGTGGCAAAGCGCCTCGCGCCCGCGATCTGGTATCCGGCCGCCTGCCCGGTGACCTGCAGGTAGCTGTCGAGCAGCATCCGTACGCCGGTCGCCCCGACCGGGTGGCCGACACCGATGAGCCCGCCGCTCGGGTTGATCGGCAAGGCGCCATCACGGGCGGTGATGCCGCTGTCGACGGCGTCGCCGCTGCACCCGGGCTTGGTCAGGCCGAAGTGGTCGATGGCCATGTACTGCGAGATGGTGAAGCAGTCATGGGTCTCGATGCCGTCCAGCTGGGAGACGTCCTCGACGCCGGCCCGGGAGAAGGCGTCCGTGATGGCGTCCCGAACGTGGGGGAACAGGTAGTCAGCGTGAGCGCTGGCATCGAACTTGTCCCGCAGGCTGAGAGACGTGCTGCGGTGTCCCCAGCCGGCGATCCGCGCGACCGGCCCATCAAGAGTGCCCCCGTGCTCACGCAACCACCGGTCGGAGACCAGCACGATGCCAGCCCCGCCGTCGGTGACCTGGCTGCAGTCATACCGGCGCACCCGCCCGACAACCGTCGGGTTGGCGCCGTCATCGGCGCTGAAACACTCCGGTGGCGTCGCCCACGCACGGGTCTGCGCCTTGGGATTGGTCTTGGCGTTGCCGAAGTTCTGAGCGGCAATACGTTGCAGATGCTCATCGCGCAGGCCATACCGCCGGTCGTACTCCTCGGCGATCTCGGAGAACGTGTACGGCCAGACGAAGTCCTGCCCCTCCCCCTCATGACCGACCCACGCAGCGGACGCCAGGTAGCCGGCCCCCACCGCCCCTGGGACGTTTCGCTCGATCTCGACGCCCAGCACCAGGGCGACGTCGTACCTTCCGGACTCGAGGTCGGCCATCGCAGCCAGCACGGCCACGCCTCCGGACGCACACGCCGCCTCATGCCTGGTCGAGGGAATGCCAGCGAGCTCCGGGAGCACGCTGGCCACCATCGAACCGAGGTGACCCTGCTTGACGTAGAACTCCCCCATCGCGTTGGCAAGGTGGATGACCTCGATCTGTGCGGTGGAGACACCTGCGTGAGCGAGCGTGCCGGTAGTCGTCTCCCGGACAAGGTCACCGATCTCCAGCGACTCCTTGGTGAAGTTTCGCGCGAAGTCGCTCTGGTAGCCGCCGATGATCCAGACGTGTTGCTGTGTCGTCATGTTTCGGTCCCCCCTCGGTCGAATGTGATTACGCCGCTCATGATTCCGGTTCCCGAGGGCCTGCGCCAGACCTTCCCAGACGGAATAAACAGGGCGGTCCGGCCTGCCATTCAGCGATGGATCATGATGGCTGTGTTGCGAACCGAGCGATCGCCGTGACCTTTTCATCCTGCTTGCGCCAAGTCCCGGCAGGTAGGCGCGATGCAGTCGAGTCAGGAGCCATCGCCGTGGTTGTGCAACCGCTCTCGCTGGTCCGTTGGACGGCGCTCTGCGCGGTCGCGGAGGCAATCGGCATGACCGCCGCGGCCGCAGCCGCAAAGACCTCGCAAGCACGAGTCGGCGAGCCCGGCAGCGGCCGCGAGATCGCGCTCGCACTCTCGATCGCGGTCGGTGGCGGTCTTGTCGAAGGTGTCGCTCTCGGTGGGCTCCAGGCCGCCGGGATGGGGCGCCTCCTGCCGAACCTGAACCGGCCACAGTGGGTGCTGGTCACCACGGCCGTGGCCGGCGTGGGCTGGGCGGGCGCCTCTGCGGTAGCCGGAGGGTCCGGCCAGGACGATGGGGCAGCCCCTTCACTCCTGCTCATCCTCTGCGTCGCGCTCGCGCTCGGGGCGCTGATGGGCGCTCTGCTAGGCGCCGGCCAGGCGACTCTGCTGCGCGGTCAGGTACGGCACCCGTGGCGCTGGGTCGCCGCCAATGTGGCCGCCTGGGCACCCGCAATGGCGGTCATCTTCTTCGTTGCCAGCGTGCCGGGCGCCGACTGGCCGGCATCGACCGTGATCCTGCTGGCCACCCTGACCGGTCTGGTCGCCGGCACCATCCTCGGTCTCATCAGCGGCTGGTTCCTGCCCAGCCTTGACGGCCCATCGGTGCACAACCGTTTCGTCCTGCACCTGCTGGGTAGCCGGGCCCACCGACTGCTGGACCGGTCACTGGCCGCGCTGCGTGTCCGCGGGGTTGTGTCAGGTCAGACCTTCGAGTTCCCCGTGCAGTACGCCACCGACGACAACGCCGTGGTGGTCGTCCCCGGCAGACCGGAGACCAAACGCTGGTGGCGCAACCTAGTCCAGCCCGCGTCGGTCGACGTGCTCCTGCAGGGACGCTGGCAACCCGGCTACGGCATACTGCTCCGTCCTGGCGAACCGGGGTATGACGCAGCGCTCGGCGCCTCCCAGCAGCGGTGGCCGCGCATGCGAATACCGCCGGACTGTCCGTTGGTCCAGGTCCGGTTCACTTCCCTGCTCACCCCGGCTGAAGCGCGAACTCCACCGACTCCCCCGGCCACAGAGTGAGCCACTGATCGACGCAGCAGACCTGGATCTCGGGGACATCCCCGGCCACCGCGCTGACCCGTAGGAGGGTGCTGCTGATCCGGACGATGATGTCGTGCTGGCGGAACCGCAGTCGGCTGGTGAACGTCCCGAGCCGCTCAGGCCATTGCGGGTTGAATCGCAGCACGCCGCCGCGGGTCTCCAGTCCGGTGAAGCACCGCTGCAGAAGGTCGACACTTCCGGCCATGGCGGCCAGGTGGATACCCTCCGCAGTCGTCCCCCCTTGCACATCGGCGACGTCGGACTCCAGGAGGAGCCTGAAGTACTCCAGCGACTGGTCCCGGTGTGCCCTGGCGAGCACCCAGGCATGCACGAGCGCGCTGAGTGTGGAGCCGTGCGAGGTGCGGCTGAGGTAGTACTCGATGGTCCTGGGGATGACCTCCGGCTCCAGTGCGTAGCCGAGATCACCAAGAATGTCTCGCAGCTCGTCCGCGGACAGAAGGTAGAACAGCATGAGGACATCGGGCTGCTTCGAGGCCTGGTACCCGTTGACCGAACGTCCTTCAGCCTCGAGGATCCGGTCGAGCCGCTGGATGTTGCCGTAGCGCTGCCGGTAGGACTCCCAGTCGAGCTCCTCCAGGTCTCCATACCCCTCGAACTGGCTGATCACGCCGAGGTGGAAGGGCACGAACATCTTGCGGACCATCTCTTGCCAGAGCTTCACCTCGCTGCGCCGCAGCCCGAGACTCTCGGTGAGCTCCACCCGCCGCCGCACGGGCAGCGCGTCAAGAACGTCAAGTGCCCTCCGCAGCACCCAGACCGCCATGATGTTCGTGTAGGCGTTGTTGTCCAGCCCGTCCTCCTCCGCACCCGGGTATCCGGTGTGGAACTCGTCAGGCCCCATCACCCCCCTGATGACGAAGCGATCCAGGTCGGGATCATGGGTTGCCAGGGAGGCCCAGTAGCGCGCGATGTCCAGGATCATCTCGGCGCCCTCCTCCTGAAGGAAGCCAAGGTCGCCAGTTGCCTCGAAGTAGTGCCACGTGGTGAAGGCCACCGCCAGACCCGCATGCCGCTGGAGCCGGCTTACGTCCGGCAGCCACCTGCCGGACAGGGGGTTGAGGTGTATCAGCTGACTCACCTCGCTACCGTCGCTGCCCGACTGCCAGGGGTATAGCGCACCGGACAGACCGCAGGCGAGCGCTGCGGCGCGGGCAGCCGGCAACCGGCGGTACCGGTAGCTCAGGAGCGACCGGGTGAGACCGGGTGCCCTCAGGGTCAACACCGGGAGGACGAAGAGCTCGTCCCAGAACATGTGCCCGCGGTAGGCCTCGCCGTGCAACCCGCGGGCCGGCACGCCGGCATCTGCCTCAAGGGTGTGAATCGACAGTGTCTGCAGCAGGTGGAAGAGATACAGCCGGACGGTGAGCGACGCCTCCTGACCAGTCTGATGGTCCTGCTCCAGCGAGGTGTGGAACCGCTCCCACAGCTGAGCCCAGGCCAGCGTGTGCCCGTCGAGAAGCTCCTCGAAGCCCCCCGCGCGTTCCAGCGCCAGACGAACCCCTTCACCCGGCTCCGAGATGGCCCAGTCGCGTTCGGTATGCAACGCCACCACCTTCTCCACTGTCACCTCCTGCCCGGCCGTGACAGCCACCGCCATCTCCTCCTCGACGAGACCCGGCTCGGTCCGCACCTGCCGTTGTACGTCACACGGCTGGCCGTTACTCCAAACCTGGGTCCGCGCTCCGGTGGCGATCCTGATGCGGGACTGGTTCGTCTCGACGGTGACCACCACAGTGTCGGGACCGGCGGAACCCTGGTCGATCGGCACAAGGTGGTCGCTTGCCAGCTTTCGGTAGCGGTCCACCCCCGCGTTCTGAACGGTCCCGTCAATGCCCGTCCGAATGCGCAGCAAACCCGACCAGTTCTCCGCAGTGACCGTCGTCTCCAGCCCGGCCAGATGCGCCCGCGCCATGTGCACGAAACGCCGCTGGGTCATGCCCGTGAGCCGTCCCTGCCCGTCACGGAAGCGAAGCCACCGGGTGAGGATTCCTCGCCGCAGGTCAAGCTCCTGCCGCTGGGTGAGAACCTCTACCTGCTCGAGGTCCAGCCAGTCACCGCCGTCGGCCGCAATGGTGACGGGAAGCCAGTTGGGCAGGTTGACCATGCTCTCGTTGTCCACCGTCTGTCCGGCGACGTCGTCCCGCAGCCGGTTCCAGCAGCCGGCGACGTACGTCCCCGGGTAGTGAACCCCATCTGCCCGCGACTCCGGGGCGGCCCCGCGGGTGGCGAAGTACCCGTTGCCCAGGGTGCACAGGGACTCCCGCAAGCCTTCGTGCACCGAGTCGAACCCCTCGTAGGCGAGGACCCACTCACTCACGGCAGGGCGCTTCCATCACCGGCGACGCCGCCACCTCGACGCCAGTCAGATCGGCGACAATGACATCGGCTCCATGATCCAGCAGCTCCTGCCCGTGACCGGCACGGTCCACCCCCACGACAAGGCCGAAGCCGCCGCGCCTTCCGGCCTCCACCCCGGCCAACGCGTCCTCAACGACCACGGACCGCTCCGGTGGTGTCCTCAGCCTCCCCGCGGCCTCGAGGTAGACCGCCGGATCCGGCTTGCCCGGCAACCCGAGCTCAGCAGCGATGACACCGTCCACGCTGGCGTCAAAGACGTCGGTGAGACCGGCCCGGCCCAGAACCGCGCTGCAGTTGCGGCTCGCGGACACGATCGCGGTCCGAAGTCCGGCACGTCGCAGGGCGATCAGCAGGGGCAGGGCACCCGGGATGAGCTTGACGCCCTCATGAGCCAGCAGATCCCGGAAGTCGCCGTCCTTCTGGGCTGCCAGCTCGCGGACCTTCTCCGGAGGGACCGTGATGCCCCGGGAGGTCAGGAAGCCGAGCGCACCGTCGAATCGAGGCATGCCGTCGACGAAACGCCGGTAGTCCTCATTCTCGAAGGGCCGATGATCCTCGCCGGCCGACGGCGGGCGGGTGGACATGAACCCGTCGAACATCCGTTTCCACGCCATCTCGTGCAGGGATGCGGTGTCTGTGATGACTCCATCCAGGTCCATGACGACAGCGTCAAAGGCTGTGCGGGAGAGTTGCACTACCGCGTTCACCGCCACCTCCGCGCTAGGTCGAACCCCGGTGGGGACGAGGGGCATCTCTGACTCTGCCCGCCGCAGGGCCTGCTCACAAGATCAACACGCCTGCACTTTCCAAGTCGTGCTCAGCGGCCCGTATTCCCCAGTCGCTCGCCCCATGCCTTGGCCCGTTCCAGCTCACCATCGAGAAGCGGGCCGCTGACGTCCTGGACGTAGAAGCTCTCGGGCTTGGCGGCTGCCTCAAAACCGAGCTTGCGGGGGGACTCCTTGGTCATCGAGAACGCGTGTGTCGGTCCACCGACCACAATCAGGTCGACCGGTTCGGTGATCTCCGGCGGGGCCTTTGTCACCTCGACCAGCTCGACGTCAGCGTGCTCGGACAGTCCGTTGCTGATTGCCTGGGCGACTTGCTCGGTGTTGCCGAACAAGGACTCATAGACCACGAGGGCTTTCATCACTCCTCACCTTTCTGCGGGTGCAGTCCTGTGCGCCGCAGGAATCTGGGCGCCTTTGCGAGCTGAGCGGTAAAGGGCGGCCAGCAGAGTCTGGACACCGTTCGCACCCGTACGGAATCTGCCGCGCTCATCTCTTCGCACCTCCAACGCAGTCCCAGCTCAGCCATCCCAGCTCTCAGGTTTTCACCGGACCGGTTGTCGGCAGTAGGGACGTTGGTCATATGTTGCGCTTGACTGGACGCATGCAAGTCATGGCATGGAAGTCTTGGCAGCGCGGTTCCATGACGCAGCGCTTCGTCCGGGGCGCGGCGCTGTCCTTCATCCTCGCTCTGGGTGCAGCCGGATGCTCCACAGCGACTAGGACACCTTCGGTCCCTATGTCCTCGAGTGCCCGGCCGAACGCGGCCGGGTCAACAACACGGACGACGACACCCACGGCAACACCAACGCCGAAGGCGGCCCCGGCGCCCACCCGCCCGGGCGCGGTCACCAAGGTGCTGGTCTTCGTTGAGGAGAACCACTCATTCAGTCAGATGAGGTCCGACATGCCCTACACCTTCGGCCTTGCCCGGCGGTTCGGCTACGCGACCCACTACACGGCCATCGCGCACCCCTCCCTGCCGAACTACATCGCGATCGCGGGCGGCCAGACCTTCGGGATCACCAACGACGACCCGCCGTCGGCCAACCCCGTTCGCGCAACGTCGGCGTTCGGGCAGGCGGGCGCCTCAGGGAATACGGCGGCCGTGTACGCCGACGGCATGCCGCAGAACTGCGCGACCAACGACGGCGGCACCCGGTACGCGGTCAAGCACAATCCCTGGGCGTACTTCGTCAATGAACGCGGCACGTGCCAGAAGTACGACGTCCCCGTTGATCAGCTCGGTAGGGCCATCGCCACCGGGACGCTGCCGAATGTCGGAATGGTGATCCCCAACCTCTGCAACGACGCGCACGACTGCTCGCTGGGCACCGCGGACACCTGGTTCAAGGGCTGGATGGCGAAGGTCTTCAACGGCCCGGACTGGAAGTCGGGACACCTCGCCGTGGTGCTCACCGCCGACGAGGACGACAGGTCCGCAGGAAACACGGTGCTCACGGTCGTCATCCATCCCAGCCAGCGGGCGCACGTGGTCACCGCCGCGCTGACCCACTACTCGCTGACCCGCCTCTACGAGGACGTTGCCGGTATGCCGTACCTGTTCGGTGCGGCGTCGGCTCCTTCGATGACCACCGCGTTCGGGCTCCCGTTAAGGTAGCGACCCCCAACCCGCGCGAACGCATCGGCCTTGCAGCGTGCACTATTGCCCGCCGCAACCCGTGAGAATGAAGATGAGAGAAGAGACCACGAAGGAAGGGCAATCTTGACATCCTCCCGGCTGTGAACGGCCAGGATTCCAACTGCTATGCGACCTTGGGGGGCCGTGCATGTTGAGGTTCACGCTTCACAGACCGAGCCAGAACTCTCAGGTCTCCACGTGCTGTCACGG
>Ga0209429_10000824_pt1 | contig 20277 bp, 16 predicted proteins | sample BarGraNGADG00212_3_FD_184493 | JGI IMG/M metagenome (GOLD analysis project Ga0209429, IMG submission 184493) | Arctic peat soil microbial communities from Barrow, Alaska - Barrow Graham LP Ref core NGADG0004-212 (SPAdes) (version 2) | ecosystem: Environmental > Terrestrial > Soil > Wetlands >...
GCTGCACCGTCGCCAAGTGCATACCCTACTTTTTCTTTTAATGCAAGTTTCTCCACAGGTTTAAGATTTTATTAGCTAAAGTAAATTAAAATTTTCAGGAACATGCTACTTGTATTACAAACTTACAGATCAAATTTACAATTTGTTAAACCGACTTAATACCATTTCCGTTATTTCCATCGGGGAGCCACCAGAATAATTGTGTAATTAAACATAAAAAAGATTAGATTTCTTATTGAATATCTTCATTTGTTTAGGCTAATATTGTAATGCACTGATTAGTGACAAATTTTTTATTTAAAAATCATGAAAAAACTCGCTTTACTATTGTCATTGGCATTTTCAATAAATGCCTTCTCGCAGATTGAAAAACCTATAACGAAAGGCAACATAATGCTCTCCGGAGGAGGTTCATTATCATATATGAAAAGTCAATTAGATTATTCAACTTTCACCTCAAAATCATCTGGTTTCTATATTTCCCTGACACCAGGAGCCTCTTATTTTATAATTGACAACTTTGCAATTGGTCTGAATACTACATTGACATACAGTGGTTTGAAAAATAGCAAAACTTATACTTTGGGCATTGGACCTAAAGTAACATACTATTTTAACAATGGACTTTTTCTAAATGCATCAGTTAACTATAACTATTCAAAAGGGATCTCAAATTCTGATTATGTTACTAAATTCTTTTCTTTTAAACCAGGAGTTGGATATGCATTTTTTCTTAATCAAAAAGTCTCATTGGAACCTGGCCTTTATTATGAGTTAAGTAATAATAAATACGCCTTCAAAATTGACCCGGCAACAAATAAAATAAATACAATTATGTTAGAACTAAAATTAAACCTGTTCTTATAAGTAAATAAGGTTCTGAACATTGAAAAGCCTCATTACTTTTTTTAGGAAATATTTAACAATTTATCCCGGATACCCATTATATCTTTAAAACAATTTCATTCTGCAATAATGTACCCGGCTGTCAAATTTTAGTACTCTTATGAAATATCTTTTACTTTACTCTGTTTTACTGTTCTTATTTTGCGCCTGCCAGAAGGAAAATGTTGAGATCCCCAATACAGGACGAAAACTTGTTATAAACGGGCTGATTACAACAGATAGCTTAATAAATGTCCGGATATCACATAGCTATTTCTACAAAGATCTTTATATGGGAAGGGCTACACTTCCCGAGTTTGACAGCGCAGATGTTCGCTTCTACAGGAACAACATTTTCTTAGACTCATTGTATTATTCAGAACAAAATAACAATTTTGATGTATACCCCACCAGTAATTACAAGTCAAACAACATCTACCCTTTGCCAGGAAAGGAGTATGAAATTATGGTGAAACGACCCGGCTTCCCTGACGCAACAGCGACTACAACAATACCAAGACTTGTAAAAATTGAAAGGATCGACACATCACGTATTCCCGGATCCAATTTCATCATGAACTGCAGGATTGAATTTACTGATCCCCCCGCTGAAAAGAATTATTATCTTTTTAATATTGCAATACGAGAATTATCCCGGGAGAAGAGGTATTTGAAATTTGACTGTCACGATCCGATTATTGAGGAAGAACTTTGTAGTAATTCTGGTAGTAGCAGTAGTGATGATGGTCTTAAAATTGACAAATATGGTTATGCATTTTCAGATAAACTTATAGACGGTAAAAAATATAGTTTAAATGTTTCATTTGTTGGTTATTACTATTGGAATAGTCCTTATAACCCAGCCCCCAGAACTTCCTATGTTTATTATTTCAGGCTGATCTCAATAACCGAAGACTATTTTAAATTTATACAGACATTAAATCTTTTTAATGCAAGCTATACGAATCCTCTGGCTGAGCCTGTTATGGTTCATTCAAATGTTTCCGGGGGATATGGCATCTTCGCCGGAGCTGCTGTGTCAACTGATTCAATTATTATTCATGAATAAAAGAATATGACATGATAAAATTAAAAATTCAGACTATTCTTTCACCTGACCTCCGGCTTTTTTATCTGATATAATTTATGAAACAATTAACAATGTGTTCCGTATATTCAGGTTATCTTTATTGTAAATCCAATCTGCAATATTGGAGATACCAGGAAATTGCAATAAAAATTATGAAGCATCACTTACTTTATTCCACATTCTTGATCTTGATTTTAGCCTGCCAGAAAGAAAATGTTGTGATACCCGATACCGGACGAAAACTTGTAATAAACGGGCTCATTACAACCGATAGCGTTTTAAATGTCCGTATTTCAAATAGTTATTATTTTAAAGATCCCTATATGGGATGGGCTACATTTCCCGAGTTTGATAGCGCTGATGTTCGCTTCTATAGAAACAACATTTTCCTGGACTCATTGCACTACTCAGATCAAGATAAGCGATATTTTATATACCCAACCAGTAATTACAAATCAAACAACATCTACCCGTTGTCAGGGTACGAGTATAAAATTATTGTAAAAAGGGCCGGCTTCCCGGATGCAACCTCAACAACAACAATACCCCGATTGGTAAAAATTGAAAAAGTAGATACTGCACGAATTATACTTCCTCACAATTCTGGTTTCATCATGAACTGCAGGATCGAATTTACAGATCCGCCTGCAGAGAAAAATTATTATCTTTTTAATATTATAACACGAGAATTACCTTGGGGAAAGAGGTATTTGGAATTTAGCTGTCATGATCCGGTTATTGAGGAAGAGTTTGGCAGTAATTCCATGGCAGGCAAGGTATTAAAATATGGTTATGCTTTCTCAGATAAACTTATAGACGGGAAGAAATATAATTTAAATTTCTCATTTGAAGGTTCTTACTGGTATAATAATATTTATTACCCCATTCCTAAAACTTCCTATATCTATTATTTCAGGCTGATTTCAGTAACTGAAGAATATTATAGATTTATACAGACATTAAATCTTTATAATGCAAGCTATTCGAATCCCCTGGCTGAACCGGTGATGGTTTATTCAAATGTTTCCGGTGGATATGGCATTTTCGCAGGAGCTACTGTGTCAACTGATTCAATTATTATTCATGACTAAAAAAAGAAACATGCTAAAATTCATTTACCTGATTATCCTTTTATTTGTTTTTAAAACCGGGTTCTCACAGAGTTTTACAATTTCCGGCTTTGTTGAAGATGTGAATACCGGAGAAAGGATTATCGGTGCTTATGTTATCGATAGTATCAACAATAAAGTTACCCAGTCAAATAACTACGGATTTTATACGCTTAGAAACCTCGGGAGCAATGTATCGGTTCATTCCACTTTCATAGGACTAAAATCCGAATCTATAACTATGACAATAAAGCATGATACTACGATCAATATTAAAATGCAGCCTGTTAAAGAGCTTAATGAAGTCGTCATATCATCTTCAAAATATAACCGGAGTATTAATACTCAATTGGGAGCAATAACGATACCTGTTAAAGCTCTTACTTCCATGCCTGCACTGGGAGAGCCTGATATACTTAAGGCTATTCAAAGCCAGCCGGGTATAAAAGGAGGAATGGAGGGATCAGCAGGAGTATTCGTTCGTGGCGGAAGTGGCGGGGAAAACCTTTTCCTTCTGGATGATGTCCCAATGTACAATGTCAGCCATTTCTACGGTTTCTTCAGCGCTTTCAACAGCAATGCCATAAAAGATATAAAACTCTACAAGGGCTGTTTTCCGGCCCGTTACGGAGGCCGGGCCTCCTCGGTAATTGATATACGGAGCCTTGATGGAAATAATAAATCTCTTAAAGGGGAATTTTCTCTGGGTTTTATTTCATCGAACATAACACTCGAGGGCCCATTATTCAGCCCCAAAACAACTTTTATTATATCTGCCCGGAGGTCGTATATGGAACTTTATTCAAAAGCAGCAAGAGAAGCAGGTATACTGGGTAAGGATTTTCCAGACTATTATTTTTATGATCTGAATGCCAGGATCAGCCATACTTTTTCGCAACGGGATAAAATTTCTTTAAGCTTATACAAAGGGAAAGACAATATCCTGAATAATGCTGGAAACAATACTATAAATGGCCTTACTGAAATATCAACAGAAAATATCAGGGAAAAATCAGGCTGGGGTAATGTAATAGGATCATTGCGCTGGAACCATACTTTTGGAAATGACTTGTTCTCAAATACAACAATCGCCTATAGCTCTTATGATTATTATACTCAAAAAGAAGACAAGACTACATTACAGAATCTCCCCGATCCGGAGATAATACCGATCCGAAGTTATAATGCTGATTACGGATCTGATATAAAAGATATAATTATTAAGACAGATCTCGATTATACCTTATCTGATAACAGTAAATTATTATTCGGTGCCGGTAATACATTTCATACTTATAATCCGGGTAAAAACAACTATGCTGTTTACAACCGGGACTTGAATATTAAATATGATACATCCTATACCAACAAGACCATTGGAGTGAGCGAGTATTATTTCTACATAGAAGATGAATATAAAGCGTCAGAAAAGTTAAAAATTGATGCCGGGATTAGATTCAGCGGACTTCTGAACAACAAGCCATCCTTTAATATTGAGCCCAGGATCTCGGCGAATTATACAATTCTGCCCCACCTGGTTGTTAAAGCAGGCTATTCACGAATGGTACAGTATATGCACCTTCTGAGCACCTCGGGGCTTACTATGCCGACCGATCTCTGGGTGCCGGCCTTAGAAGGACTGAAGCCACTTAAATCAGACCAGGTTGATATCGGTTTTGCGTATAATGCTGAAAATAAATTTTTGCTTTCTGTAGAGGGGTACCAAAAATGGTCTGATAACACAACCGATCTGCGCCAGGGATCTTCCTTGTTTTCTGAATTTGCACCATGGTACGAAAAGACGATCCAGGGTAAAGGAACCGCATGGGGAATTGAATTCTCATTGGAAAAGCAGATGAAAAGGCTTTCAGTAAATATCAATTATACATTATCAAGAGCTTTCAGAATAAACCCCGATCTGAACAATGGACTCAGGTTCCCATTCAGATATGATCGACTTCATGATCTGAATATATCCATGAACTATAAACTATCTGAGAAATGGGATTTTTCAGCATTATGGATTTACGGAACAGGATATCCGGTTACCCTGCCTGTTGAGAAATATATCCCGGGTTTAGGTGTATTCAACTGGGATACATTTGGCGGATATCAGGTTAATTATATTCCTTCCATCAACAACTGCCGTTTACCAGCATATCACAGGCTTGACCTGGGGTTTCACCGTAAGACAACCAATCGGCTCGGAGATCAGACTTTAAGTTTCGATATTTTTAATGCTTACTGCCGGCTGAATCCGGTTGGCATGTATGCCCTTGGTGCGACTTTCGAGTATAGTACTTTGCTGCCAATCATTCCGACAATAACATATACCCTGAAGTTTAAATAAATTGAAGTTTTAGTTCAATTGGTCAGCAGATCATTTGCATAAATGAAACACTATTTTCAAAGATATTTATGATTGGGATTAGATATTCCGGTGCTCTGCACCTGTGGTTGTGTTTTTCATCTGTGTTTCTATAAATATTTTGCAGCTCTGCTGCTTGTCATAAGTCCTATAAAGTTACCATCCCAAACTATTTGAATGAATGGACATGTGGTGGATATTGAAAGGTGCAGAGCACCAAAATATTTGTAGAAAATTGGTTGACGTAGACCTCAAAGGTGCAGAGCACCGGAATATAATATTATATGAGTGTCGGTAATCAATAATAAAGTCAGATAGATATCGGGGAAATGACGGAGATTCGTTGTTGGTAGATGAATTACTAATGGCAACATCTTTTCAAAGTTCTGCTAAGGGAGACACAGATCCCTCACTCATCCACCTAGAAACCAGAAATTTGCAAATTTTAGCTTGGGTGGATTCGTTCGGGATGACACTGTTTTTTTGAGAGGGAGGGAGGAAGAAGCGGCGATTCTTCCTCCCCGTGTCCCAACCAGAAAGTGTCATTCCGAATGTAGCGACTGTAAATCAACTAATTAAAAAAGAATGTGGGGAGCGAAATGAGGAACCGAGTCCCGCCTCGCGGGACGAGCTCACCGAAGGTAATCCCTTCGGGTTTAGTACATTTCTTTTCAAAAACTTCCCGAATATTTATTTTTTTTCCTTTATAAGAGGAATAAGTTCTTCTCCCTTAAGTTTGAAGGTTTCAGGTTCTGCCGGTTGAATCATGTAGATGGTAGTTCCCGGCAGAAGGCCTTGCTGGACAATGCTAAATTTTTCGTTAGCGTCACCCAGAACGACAATTTGTTTTGTTTTGCTTTTTTCATAAACAAACGAGATGCTGTCCGTTCCGGTCTGTATACATTCTGTAGGGATAAAGATAGCGTCGTTATAGGTTTTAATGATTATTTTGTTCCCGGTAGTCATTGAGGGTCTCAGATCAGTATCTGATCCATCGACCTTAATCTGCACCTCAAACATTTTTGAATCAGAATTTGGAAGTTGTTCACCAATATTTGCGATAAACATCACTTTACCTGAATATGCTTTTGCAGGAAAAGCATCAATCTTAATTATAACATTCTGCCCGATCTTGACTTTACTTATTTCAATTTCATTAACATATATTTTGGAAATCATTGATGAAAGATCAGGAAGCGTCGCAATGACCAGATCAAAAGGATTGACATTTGATCCTACCTTTCTTTTGGTTCCATTCCTTTCTTTTTTATAGATTACCATTCCTGCTGTGGGTGCGGTTATTGTAAACTTTGACAGGAAGTCCTGAAGATCGTTCACCAGTCTTGTTTGTTTGGTAAGATGCATTTTCAGATGGTTGACCTGTGCTAGAGATTGCTCCTTATAAAGAGAATAACTCCTTTTCTTCTGTTCTAGAGTACGTTTCGCCTGATCCAAAACTACTACTGCCCTACGTATTGTTGCGGGTGGTTCAAATTTTGATTGATCGAGGGCAATTTGTGCTTCCTCAACCGTATATTTCTGATTCTTGATATCATCTCTCGTATTTGTAAGCACCACAGCTGTATCAAGAACTTTCATCTCCATATCTGTCAGCTGGGTTTTGAGATTATCAGACTCATCTTTCAAGGTGTTGTTATAAGATGATCTGTCAAGCTGAGCAATATAATCACCTGCTTTAACGATTGTACCTTCAGGAACCATGTCCTGAATTTTAAGATCCATTGCATGCATGTCTCCGCCACCTCTCTGACCACCACCACCACCGCCGCGGCCCTGGTTATTTCCTCCCTGATTGTTGTTACCTTGTCCAATCTCAGGACCTTTGATGTCAGTTGATTTTTCTGCTATCAATTCACCTGAATTAGTTACTGATATTTCAAAAAGACCTTTTTTGACCTCAGCAAATGAACTAACTACCTTATTCTTTGATGTCATCCGGTTAAAGGCAATCAAAGCTATGATTGCCAGCAGCACACCTGCAGTTATAAATATTTTTTTCATCATTAGGTTAATTTATCTGTCAATTACTAAATCATTAGACCATCAAAGTCTTCAAAATATTTCAGAGATGAGCCGATTTTTCTGATTATAGATCTTTAAGCATCCAGATATTACAGCCAAAGTGACCGGAGTTTCCAAGTGGGGCGGGCAAATGTCTGAATCCAGTCCTTTCATATAGATTTATTGCTTTGCTAAGTTCAGGAAGCGATTCAAGATACAAGTGTTTATAACCAAACTGTTTAGCTGAGACAAATGTTTTTTCCATCAGCTGCCAGCCTCTTCCTTTACCCCTTTGACTTGCAGAAAGGTATAGCTTAACAAGTTCTGCACACCCCTCCGGCAATCGGGGAGTAGGAAAAACTCCGCACCCACCGATCATTATCCCGTCTTCTTCAGCTATCCAGTATTCAGAACCGGGAGTACTGAAAAGTTTAAACAGGTTGTCGGTTGTGGGATCGAAATAAACAGTACCGGGTCTGTCGATTTTAAACTCCCTGAAAACTTTCCGGATAAGTTCAGCAAGCTCTCTGTTATCTTTTTCTTCTATCGTTCTGAAAATGACACTCATCTCTTCATTTTTTTACAAGGAGAACCAGTAATTCAATTTAATAAGAAAAACATTATTCGGGAAGACCTTACTTAACTGCTTGTAGGAATCCCCTACTGAAGCTTTGGAAGAACTGGTGATTCCTGTCCTTTCGCCCGACCAGACAATATATATGAACGATCCCAGCCTGTATTCCCATTTTGCGACCAGATTAGAACGGAACTCATGAAAATTAAAATCAGGATTATCAATAGAATAATCAGCCCTTGTTCCGTTACTATAATCATACAACTGATAACTTCCTCCTGAAAAAACCGGATCCTGATATAGCTCAAACCTGTCATTATAAAGTCTTGCCTGAGCATTTGTAACATGCTTAAACTCTGAATAACTTCCGCGGGAAACAAACGGGCTTCCATAATATTGAATTGAAAACTCAGGGGTAAGATTCAGATCAACTCTGAATGTCAGGCCGAGAGTTTTCTGATCGATTGTTCCCAGAATATACCTGTTGCCGGGCACAGAGTAGTTAGTGCTTATATATTGCAGCCTGTCATTATTGCTGATATAATTGGCTGTCAGACCTATTTTCAGATTGTTGATCGGACGATATGAAATGCCCGGTTGAATCTGATATATTTTTGCGGAATTATCACCTCTTGATTCATAGCTATAAAGCAGGCTGGCGGTTACTTTTTTTGCCTGATCAGTAAGCAAATTGCCAAATAGTGTAATTGAATGCGGTGTTATCATATCGTATCCTCCCCTCAGCATTTTGGTGTCGAGAGTTTTTGAGTGATAGATGAGGTTTGCGGAGAAACTCCACTGATTTGTAAATTCTGATGTAAATGAAAGATGAGCACCCGATCCAAGATATTCGCTGTTGAAGTCCCAGGTATTAAATTGTTCGAGACTGATGTTGTATGTCCGGAATATTGAAACAGGCTGATTTATCAGATATGAAACCACGTTCTCCTGATTTATTTCATCGGCAGTATTCATGTAACCCAGGTCATTCAATTCGAGACCGGGAGAGAGCCAGGTTGCACCTGTTGAATATCGCCAGAATCCTTTAGACCCTTTTCCTATCATAAACTTACCTCCATAGCCGCTAAGATGTGTTGCAGTAGTGTCGTAATTCAGATAGAAAGCCCCGGGCCTCTGGTAGTAACGGGCCGATGATTCCTGTAATGAGGCAATAGCACTCTTGCTACCGTTAATATAACTCCCGATTAACCTTGCATCAATATAAAATTCTTTATCCTTCCAATGATGCAATAAATCCAACCCTCCTGTATAAGCGTCAGTGCTTAGCGACTCAAGGTTTTTGTTATCGATTACACGATTTGTTGATGTAATTATCCCCCCAACAACTGTGTTACCGGCATTATAACCTTTCTGTACCCGGGCAACAGTATAGCTTGTGAGCGGTTCAACTTTCACAGTGCTTCTGTTTCCTGCTTCATTGCTGACACTTGAAAATTCATTTGCTGTCACACTTTGAATTATTCCTATTGAGAGTCCTTTTGATGTTGTACCGCTTAATTTCACAGCGCTCAGTATGGACGTCTTGTCAGGTGACTTAACAAAAAGAGTGTCATTTGGGGTGATGGGCCGCGAAGGAGCATGGCCAATCCGTCTTGAATAGAAAAGACTCTGGTCATTAAATTTATAATCGAATATAGTTAATCCTTCAAGGAAGAAAGGTCTTTTCTCCTCATAAAACGTTTCAAATGCTGTCAGATTCATTACTGATGGATCGGATTCTACTTGTCCAAAATCGGGATTAACAGTCAGATCGACAGTGAAGTTGGTTGAAATCCCGATCTTTGCATCGAGCCCGGCATTTCCTCCCCATAATCTTCCTTTAGCAGCGAATGGATTAACAGGGTCTTTTTTCATCGTTCTGAGGTCTCCCAGAGTATAGGGCATTATTTCAAGCCGGTGTGATTTTTTTAACCCTTTAATGCCACGTAATTCTCCGAAATTATAAAGCATTCCGGGACCGGTTTTGCTCTGTATCTCCCAGTCGCTCTCCTCCTGAATCCGTGAGACCCATCGCCAGACATGCATTCCCCAAACCTGGTCATCCTGGCCGCTATATCTCAGCTGATTCAGTGGAATTTCATATTCAGCTACCCAGGCAGAATCTTCTAATCCGGTTTTTCCCTTCCATACAGGATTCCAGTTGAAATCCCAGTTTGCAGGATTGAACAGTACCAGATCAATCTTCTGTCCCCATGCTGTCATAGAAAATTCAAACCCCGTACGGTAATCACGATAACTGTCAAAGTTAACACCTATAATATCACCGACCAGCTCATCGCGTGCTCCTGCTAACCTAAGAATTTTGCCTGGTTCACCATCATATGCACGAAAAGCCACATAAAGATTCTTATCATCATACTGGATGTTCAGCTCGGTTGGATAGGTTGGTTTTGCCCCTTCCTTTGGAATCCATTGAGTGAAATTTCCGGCCCATGTTCCATTTTTCCAGCATTCGTCGTTAAGTTTTCCGTCTATTACCGGTCTGGCAGTAGTAAGCCTGGTTGTTGTATAAACCGGTTGCTTTGGTGAATTTTTGGTTGCAACAGTATCTTTCTGTGAAACTGAAACCTGTGCTGAAGTGTATGATATTAATGAAGTAGCAATAAGAATGAAAAAAACAAAAACAGTTTTAGAAAGTATAAATGATCGTTTCATTTCAATAGGTAATGATAGATTTATAAAGAAATTTTGTCAAATTTATAAGAATAACTTTGAATAGAATATGTTTTTAAAAATTAATCTTCCTATATTCGGCATGAATTGAATTTCCACAGTTTTTAGAAAAATAATCCCCTTTAACCAATGAAAAAGATTTTATTATCACTCATTTTAATTTGTTCAATCAGTTCACTATCAATTGGACAACCACAACCCGAGCAGCAAAAAGATATATTAATTTCAACGGGGACTTCAAACGTTAATCTGGTTTATAAGGTAAACGGAAGGGATGGAAGACTTTATCAATCATATATTGGTACTAAACTCGGGAATCTATCAAGCCTCAGTCAATTGAGTGATGCCGGACATCTGGCCTATCCAACTTTCGGTACTGATAATCTTTTTGAACCGGCAATAAGGATGACTCATAACGATGGTAATCCATCCCTTGAATTAAAATATGTCAGTAACAATGTTGAAAAACCAAATGCCAACATAACCATAACGCATATACTTTTGAAAGATCCTGAATATCCTGTTGAAGTTACTCTCAATATCAAATCATTTTCTGCAGAAGATGTTATTGAACAATGGGTTGAGATTGTTCAGAAGGAAGCAAAACCGCTTACAATATTTAATTATGCCTCATCAATGCTGCACTTTGATGCCAATAAATACTGGCTCACACAGTTTCATGGCGATTGGGCCGAAGAAATGAAAATGCAGGAGAACGAACTTACAAGCGGTATTAAAATTTTAGACACTAAGCTTGGTACCAGGGCACACATGTATCAAACACCAGTATTCTTTCTCTCCCTTAATGAAAAGTCGGACGAGAATAATGGCGAACTGATTGCCGGAACGCTTGGCTGGTCAGGTAATTTTCAGTTTCTTTTCGAAGTAGATGAGAAGAACTCACTTCGGGTTATATCGGGAATTAATCCATTTGCTTCGGAATATACACTTCAACCGGGGAAAGTTTTTAAAACGCCCTCATTTATATTTACTTATTCGAACCAGGGAAAAGGGCTCGCAAGCCGCAATCTGCATCATTGGGCTACCAACTATGGAATAATGGATGGTAACGGGCCCCGCATGCTGCTGCTGAATAACTGGGAAACAACCTATTTCAAATTTGATGAACCAAAGCTTAATGGCTTGCTTGATGACACCAAAAAAATGGGCCTTGATGTGTTTCTTCTTGATGACGGCTGGTTCGCAAATAAATATCCGAGAAATGATGATAAAGCAGGACTTGGCGACTGGCAGGAGAATAAAACAAAATTACCTGATGGACTAGGTTACCTCGTAAAAGAAGCAGATAAAAGGGGTGTTAAATTTGGAATCTGGATAGAGCCTGAAATGGTTAATCCAAAAAGTGAACTATATGAGACCCACCCCGACTGGATATTGAAACTTCCAAACAGACCCGAACACTACTCTCGTAATCAGCTGGTACTCGATCTGACTAATCCAAAAGTTCAGGAATTTGTTTATAATACTGTGGATGGGATGCTTACAAAAAATCCGGGGATTGCCTTTATTAAGTGGGATTGTAACAGAATGATGACGAATGCCTACTCAGTCTACCTGAAGGATAAGCAATCGCAGCTATATATTGATTATGTGAACAACCTCTATAACGTACTTGACAGGCTGCGTCAGAAATACCCGCATCTTCCAATAATGCTCTGTTCGGGAGGAGGAGGAAGGGTTGATTACGGTGCTCTCCGCTACTTCACCGATTTCTGGGCGAGCGATGATACCGATCCTCTTGAAAGGATTTATATTCAATGGGGTTACTCATATTTCTTCCCGTCTATTTCTGTCTGTAATCATATAACCTCATGGGGAAAACAGTCTCTCAAATTCAAGACCGATGTAGCCATGATGGGGAAAATGGGCTATGACATTCCGGTTAATGAACTTACTGAAAAAGAATTAAAATTCAGTCAGGATGCAATTGCTAATTATAAAAGGCTCAGCGATATAATCTGGCATGGCGATCTTTACAGGCTGGCTTCACCTTACGAAGGAAACAGAGCCGTTCTGATGTATGTCAACAGTGCAAAAAACAAAGCTGTTCTTTTCGCATATACGCTAAATGCCCGATACGGAGAATCATTTAACCGAATCAGGTTACAGGGACTTGATCCGGTAAAAATCTATAAGATCCAGGAAATTAATGTTTCAACTGAAGGAAAACGTACCGGAGGATCTGAAAATGGCAAAACCTATAGCGGTGATTATCTTATGAAGATCGGGTTGAATACTGGTTCTGCGACCCCGCTGACGAGTAATGTATTTGAGATATCAGAATAAGTTTTGTTGACATAAGACGACTAATCTTTTGAGTAATCGATTAATCTATCTCTGGTTCAAGGGCTGGAAGAATGACTTCTGCTTTATCAGAAACAATTCCCAGTCTGATATAAACAGGCCATACATCTTTTTTCAGTTCGGGAAGTTTTCTTAAGAAAAACAGGGCTCCGATAATAGTCGCTGCACCTCCTGTAAATATTGTCAAGGGTGTGCCGATTACTTTTGCCAGCCATCCGGCAATCAGACTTCCAAACGGAGCCGTACCCATTATCGCCATAGAATAAAAGCCCATTACCCTGCCACGTTTATCGTCATCTGTTATTGTCTGAATTATGATATTGCTTGCTGCGGTCTGCATCATCATTCCCAGTCCAATAAACACCATTAGTACCAGTGAAAGTGAAAATACTGTAGAAAAAGATAAAATGATAAGTCCCGTTCCGAAAAGGAGCGCAGAAGCTGGAACTATACTACCGAGCTTAATAACTGTCTTTCGGGATGCAAGATAGAGAGCTCCTGACAATGCGCCGAAACCTGCTGCCCCCATCAGAAAACCAAAAGTGTGCGATCCGCCATGCAGGATCTCCTTTGCATATACAGGCATCAGTACCGAGTAAGACATTCCCATGAGACTGGAAATACCCAACAGAATAATGAGATGTTTGATAGGCTGAAAACCAAAGGTATATATCCACCCGTCTTTAAGTTCTTTAAGTATCCGCGTACTCTTTTCTTTTACTGATTTCACTTTTAACTTCATCATCAGTAAGGAAATAATTACAAATACATAGCTGACAGCATTAAGAAGGAAACAGAACCCTTCACTGGTAGTAGCAAGCATAATCCCTGCAATTGATGGACCGATAAGCCGGGCACCATTAAACATCAATGAATTAAGAGCAATCGCATTACCAAGGTCCTGCTTCTTTTCAACCATGTCAAAGACAAATGAGTGCCGTGCAGGGACATCAAAGGCATTGACACAACCAAGACCTATACTAAGTAATACAATTTGCCATACCTGAATCGTGCCAGACAGACAAAGCCATGTAAGAATTATTGCCTGAATCATTGAAAGAACCTGAGTAAAAAGCAGAACCCGGTACCTGTTCCACCTGTCAGTAAGTACTCCTGCAAATGGCGAAAGTAAAAAAGTCGGTATCTGTCCGGCAAATCCGACTGCTCCCAGAAGAAATACCGAACCTGTTATATGGTAAACAAGCCAGGGCATCGCAATACGCTGCATCCAGGTCCCGATCAGCGATATGCTTTGTCCGCTGAAAAACAGCCTGTAATTCCTGTACTGAAGTGAACGGAATATTACTTTGGATCTGTCTCCTCCTAACCAGGATCCAACCTTTTTCATTAATTTTTTTGTTAAATATAACCTCTTTTTTGATGTAAAAAATATGGGAACATACCGCAGCATGTCCCCATCATAAAAAATTCAGTCTAAAAAAACTACCCTATTTCTTTACAGGCGCTACATCCAGTACGATGAATGAATCTGGCTTCATTGCCCTTCTTGGACGAGGATTATCAGCAGTTGCCGCGGGAGCTGCGATAAATTCAGCACCAGGCAGATAAATATGATGAGTTTTGGTATCAACAGCAAGAGTTCTTGAACCCTGTTGAGTAAGAACATTTTCCAAAACCTTGAAACTGTCCTTTGTCAATTCCTGAACCACAGTCATTGTACCATCACCATTAGAACTATAAGCTCTTTTCATTCCCGGATCAAACTTTACACCGTCACATCCATCACCTATTGGCAGAGTTGTAACAATATGACCATCAATTGCATCAACAACAACCACTAACTTATTGCTGCATACTGCAAACAGACGATGGGTCTCATTATCAAGGGCGAGTCCGCTGGCTTCTTCTCCCGGAGCTATCGGCCATGATTTCTCCACTTTCAAAGTTTTAACATCAATAACAGAAATGAGGCTCTTATCTTCAATATTTACATAAATTTTACCTTTACCATCAGAAGCAGGAAACTCTGGTTTCCCTTCAAGAGCGATAGTTCCTACAACTGCATTGGTTGTTGCATCAATAACTGTTGAATTTGACGAGCCTCCGTTAAAAGTAAATACCTTGTTTGAGAACTGGTCGTACATTATTGCATCGGGGTTTTTTCCGGTTGTAGGTACATCGGCAATTACTGCGAGAGTTTTAAAATTGATAACCTTAACCGAAGCATTTCTTCCAACACTTATAAATGCTTTATTCAGTTCCGGTGCCAGAGCTATCCCATGCACGCCGGGGGTTTCATTTATCGTTCCAAGAAGCGTAGCTGTTTTAAGATCCACAACCAGAACTACTGATGAATGAGACAGGAACAGTCTTGATCCGGCCTCATCTACTGAAAGATAATCCCATCCGCCCTCTCCCGGCAAATGTATTTTATTAACAATACTGTACTCCGATGGTGCATTTTGCCCACGGAGATTTAATCCTGTAAAAAGGATTAAAAGGAAACTTAATAGTGCCAGTGATCTTTTCATTTTACTAAAATTATCAGGTTAAAAAATTGAAATGTTATGTAATAAGACAATATGATTAACAAAATTATTCCGCCATAGTTAAATAACATGTAAAATAACCAGGATAGCAATAGTTAAGATTGTCAGGGATGAAACTCCAACCGGAAACCAGACCGGCGCTATCCATGGTTTAGGAATAAGGAACAGGACATCTATAGTCGTTAGCGTTGGAGGCCATTTTATTAAAATATAAAGGGACAAATAATAGAACAGATCCCAGAAGGCAAATGTCCAAAGAAAGAACACCCATTTTTCCACCAATGTTGTTCCAGCAAGTAAAGCAATGATAACCAGCATAACAATAGTTGCTGCTTCCCTTGTCATTTCGATATTAATATATCTTTTGGGAAATTTCCCAATTGATACCTGGTTTGAATCTGAATCGAGAAGTCCAAGGACTTTCCTCAGGTATACAACAACCACACCTTCAAGATGTGCCATTGCAATTCCAAAAATTGCCAGTAAAAAGAGTTTCATTATCATATCAAAAAAATTTATATCGGGTTACTTGTATTTCGACACAAATGAATTCACCTCATCACAGAATAGTTTTTCATCCTGAAACATCAGATTATGTCCGCTTACAGGAGATATGACCATCCTTTTTTCGGATGAACTTATCCTGGTATAAAAATCTTCACCCAGTGCTACAGGACAAATGAAGTCATACTTTCCCCAAAGAACCAGAACAGGGATTGTTACGGTTTTTAATGACTGAGAAAATTGAGTTTTGGAAAGTTCTCTGTTAAAATTTGTATCATCTGAATAAAGCAGGTTTACCAGAATTGCAGTAAGCGGATATGCATCAGGTATCATTTGTTTCAAAACTATAGATGGGATACTTATCTGCTTAACGCTGTCAATATAAGTTTCAGCATCTGAACCAAACGCTTCAAGTTGTAATGATTCGTCAAGACTAAAATTCCCCTTATGCGCATTGCAATACGCTATAACAGGATCCCATTTGTCAACATTTCTGTTTTGAGATATCTGATTTTGTCCAACAGTCAGGAGCATCTGCCTTGTGAGAGTGTCATTCAATGGATAATTATGACTGCCATCAACATCTATCAGCCCTTTTATCATCGCCTGGCAATCGGGTCTGGTGACGAAGTCAGCAGTGATGAGCCCTCCAAAGCTATGTCCCAGCAAAAACAAATTCATATTCTGACCATACCTGAATTTTAATACTCCGATTACCTTTTTCAGATCAAGAACCATCTGATCGAGGTTCATGTTATCTCCATTACGATTGCCTTGCGAAGCACCTGCATTTCTTTGATCCCAGTAGACCATCGCACAGTTATTTTCCAGGTTTTCGCTTATATAACCGGTGTTATAAAAATATGAGCTCACACCCGGTCCTCCATGGACGACTAAAATATAAGTGTTGCTTTTGGTGTTTCCTTCAACAAGAACCCTCATAGAAGCTCCTGCATTATCGACATAGAATACTTCAGAAACGTCCTCCGAGAAAGAAATTTTTTCTTTCTGGCAACCTGATATCAGAAGTAAAAAAAATAAGAAAATTGTTTTTCTCATTTCAGTTTCTATTAAACTTCCATGGCATATATCTGATCCCCAGCTCCAGAACAGGCCTGAAATAAATTGTACTGTTATATGGGAACATTGAAATAAGATTCATCTTTGCGATGGCCAAAAAAGGTAATTTCTTTTTCTCATAAAAATCAATTCCAAATCCTCCACCTATCGTTATCATGGCATAGCTGTATCCTGCCAGTTTCACAACGGAAATATCACCTGAATCGTTCATCCTGTATGTTGTTCCTCCCAGAAATGTTCTGCTAAAGCCCGGACCAAAAGAAAATTCGGAAATAATTCCATTCTTATTGGTCCTTCTCATTTCCCACTCTGCAGTGAGATAAACATTATCGTGAAAATCATGGTGATGATACCAGTTTAAATCCGCTGAAATAAAGCGACCTTTAATGACAGGAAATTCAATACCTGCACTTACACCCGGATAAATCAGAGAGCTCAGGTATGAAAACTTTAGGTTATAATGATTTATGGGTAGTTTTGTAATTGAGTCCTCTTGTGCGTGACACAAAGAAAAATTGAAAATAATTAATATGAAGAATCCTTTTTTCAACATATACTCAGGAACCCTGTGTTAAGAAATTCGGCCAATTTACTGATTTTTTGTGTTACTTTGTGATGAACTTATTGTCAGTTCGCGGTAAAAGAAAAAAGGGGAGTAAATTATGATTAAAACATTACTTCTGGTTGGTACGGGCGGATTTTTTGGAAGTGTTTCCAGATTCCTTGCTTCACGCTTTATGCAAAACTACTTTCCATCGGCCTTTCCTTTCGGAACCTTTTTCGTAAACATCACGGGATGTTTTCTTATAGGTTTAATATACGGTTTTTCTGAAAGGAGCTCATTACTTACCTCAAACTGGAAACTGTTTCTGGCAGTTGGTTTTTGCGGTGGGTTTACCACATTCTCCACCTTTGCAAATGAGAACCTTGCCTTGCTCAGAGACGGGGAGTTCTTTCATTTCATACTTTACACATCTTTAAGTGTTTTTCTGGGAATAGCAGCAACTTTCATAGGAGTTTTAATAACCAAAATATCATAGTATAATGAAACCCGGGGACAAAGCCAAACGGTTACGGATTTATATCAGTTCAACTGATAAATTCGAACACAAACCATTGTATGAAGTGATTGTATATGCTGCAAGAAGTTTTGGAATAACCGGGGCTACGGTATTGAAGGGGATCATGGGTTATGGGGCAAGCAGCGAGGTTTATAGTGACAAACTTTGGGAAATCTCTGAAAAACTTCCTCTAGTTGTTGAAATAATTGATGAATCATCTAAAATCGATTCTTTTATTGAATCTATGAAACCATATATCGATCAGAGTGGCAAAGGACATATCATCACTGTAGATGAAACTACTGTAGTGATGCATAAAACCGGAATAAGGAAATAGATTTGAAAATCAGCTTAACATTCTGATAGCCTGGTATCCAAAGTATAATCCAAAAAACCCAAGTACGACGCCCAGACTTTTAATAAATACTGAGATTACTTTAACGTTTATATGGCGTCTGAAACGAACCAGGAGGAAAGCCATAAGAAAGAACCACGACATGCTTCCAAGTGAAAGAAATAATGCATAAAATAAGCTTATTACCAAATGAAAATACGCGGGATATATTGTCTGGTCAGGTTGGCGATCTCTGTTTTTGCCAATCTGCATATTCTCAAATTTCTTAATCGATAACATATTTGGATTATCTGGTTTTATACCACCAATACTGCTGATCTCCTTTAAGTTCTCATCCATTTTACCTGCCAGACCTCCTGTGTGAAAACCCATTGATGCCACCAAAGAAATTACTAAAAAGGAAGAAGTAAGTACTCCGATAAATAATGTCGGATTAAGGAAGTTAATCATAAATCCTGTGTAAAATGCTCCCTTTTCACGTTTTTCAATCTTTTCAGCGATATGGCTTTTATCTTCCAGATGTTCAATATCAATTTTTGTCTTTATTATCTTGTATGCCAGGTAGAAAAAAAATATTGAACCCATTAAAAATATATATGGAATTACAGGTTTATATAAAGAATAAAGTTTGGTTAACCCATATACTGCAACAAAAACATAGCTGAAATCGGCTATAGAAGCACCTAGACTAACAAGGTTGCAGTAACGCAATCTTCCCTTAAGAGCATTGGAAGTTATCAGAATGCTTATAGGGCCTGCGATAGGCATGGAAAAAATAAACCCGGCTATTAAGCCAGCAATAGATATGGTTAAAATACTTTCAAACATGAATATTTTAATTCTTGTTACAGATGATTCAAGACCAATATTTCTTCAGATTATTTGTCGTCTTTTGTATCTATCTAAACACAAAAATACTCATTCAAATCAATCACCAATCTGATTATAGTACTTTTTCTTTAACCATAATGCAACATTTACCAGTGCAATCATAACCGGGACTTCAACTAATGGCCCAATTACAGCAGTAAATGCCTCCCCGGAATTTATCCCGAATATCGCTATTGCAACTGCGATTGCAAGTTCAAAATTATTACTTGCAGCTGTGAAAGATAAGGTTACTGTTTGTTCATATGTTGCTCCTGCCCTCCTGCTCATGAAGAAGGAAAACAAAAACATTATCAGGAAATATATTATCAGTGGAATCGCAATCAATATAACATCAAGAGGTAACTTTACAATGTATTCACCTTTCAATGAGAACATTACTAATATTGTGAATAACAGTGCAATAAGTGTTATTGGACTAATTTTAGGAATAAATTTTGTATGGTACCACTCCTTGCTTTTGACTCTTATTAAAATGAAACGGGTCAGGAAGCCTGCTATAAATGGTATTCCAAGATAAATAAATACACTCCTTGCTATTTGTCCGATTGTTATTTTCTCAACAACCGAATTTGTTGGCACTCCGAAATATCCTGGTAAAACTGCAATAAAAACCCAGGCATATACCGAGAAAAGCAGAACCTGGAAGATCGAATTGAATGCCACCAGTCCGGCACAATACTCAGGATCTCCTTTAGCAAGGTCATTCCATACGATCACCATGGCAATACACCGGGCAAGGCCAATCATAATAATTCCATACATATAAGGAAGGTTGGCATTGTCTTTCCCCGGAAACAACTTAAAGAAAA
>Ga0209429_10000825_pt1 | contig 20277 bp, 36 predicted proteins | sample BarGraNGADG00212_3_FD_184493 | JGI IMG/M metagenome (GOLD analysis project Ga0209429, IMG submission 184493) | Arctic peat soil microbial communities from Barrow, Alaska - Barrow Graham LP Ref core NGADG0004-212 (SPAdes) (version 2) | ecosystem: Environmental > Terrestrial > Soil > Wetlands >...
GTTGTAGCCGTTGTTGAATACCTTATCTTGTCGTACCATCTTCTACCTTTCTGTTTTATTATTTTTACAATTTAGAACGTTGATTTTAAAGATTTTCATCGTTCTCTAAAATTATCCAGAAAGATTCCGGAAGCATTATATTATCAACTTCAATTGCTGTTTTGAATAGTGGAGCAACATCTTCTGGAAAATATCCTGCTAATCCACAACCAATTGCAGTTACATAGAATAGTAAATTTCTGTTACTTTTCGCGTATTCAATAAATGTAAGAACGTACTTTTGTATCATATCTAATGGAAGAGTATCAATATTCATATCTTTTGTAGGAATAGCATAAGTCTTACCAAAATGACCTTCACCAATTCCTGGTACTGCTTTCCATTTTAATGCTAACCGTGCTGCTCCTGCACCATGTATTCCTGCTTCATTACTACCAAAGACAAAAACTTCGTACTTTCCTAAATACGTAATTCTCTCTGGTGTTATCCTCATCTCATAATCATCTATTGTCATTTTATATTTCCTTAAAAATATGAATTTGCAAAATTTTGACTTAAGTCATCCGGTAATTGTGTTACTCGAAGATGTGTTCTGTCGAAACTAAACCTGTGCTGTTCTCCAATTCCTTCAGCGTCCCTTAATGCTACTGCTGTAAATGTGTATTCATTTTTCTCTTTATCTATATCGTCTTGGTTAATTGAAAATAAAGCATCTACTGTAAATGCTAAACCAATAGATTCAGATACGTCTTCCATCGCTAAAGCTCCTTGTTTTGTCATGCCCATACGATTGGCTTGTGTGGCCGTAATCACAGCTAAACTTCTTCTCGTTGCCATAGCTCTTAATTGTTCAGCAATGTTTTTAACCTTAAGATAACTACTTTCTGAGTTTGGATTTTTTGTGTCCTGCATTAGATTCAAATAATCTATAATTACTACGTCGAAGTTTATTTTTAATTTAGATTCAGCTTTTTGGATATATGCTTCTAAATCTGGAGCTCTAAGTGTAGACGTTGGAAATTCTTTGATTATCAATTTACCAGGAATTTTCATAGTCATGCCATCTGGTTGATTGTAACGATCTATTTTCTTTTTTAATTTTTTCTTATCTAAAATGAAATTGTCGTATTCGTCAATTGGCACGTCTAATATATTAGACGCTATCCGTTTCAGATATTTCTTTTCAGATAATTCCAATGTTACAAGTAAAACGTTATAACCATTTTTAACTATATTAGTTGCTAAATTACCCAAAACCAAACTCTTACCAATTTTTGCGCGACCAAAAAATACTGTCAATGTTTTATAAGACAATCCACCGCCCAACTTTGAGTCAATCCAATTATAACCTGTCGTGAAAGATTCTTTAGATTCTAAAAAATAATCATCTGAATCTAATATGTCTGTTCCAATTGTATCTTCAAACGATATACTATTTTTTTCATTAATAATATTCTTTACAGTTTCTACAATGTCTTTAATATTAGACGGTGTAACATTGGATATTTTTATTAACTTTATAGTGTCTGCTAATGAGTGTTCAAGCGTTTTCCATTCTATCCACGTTTCGAAGTTTTCAACCAACCACGCCATATCATAACTGTCAATATCAATATCGAATATGTTATCGAGTAACGAATGGTTGAATTCTTTATTTTGATCTTTATCTAAAACATAGAATTCTTCACTTCCTTTCTTATCTATAAGTTGTATTAATTGATTCTTCTTTGCTATATCTTTATATTTTCCATAAAACTTTTTATCAATATCAAGAAGAACCCGAAGTTCAGCGTCTTTAAAAAAGTAACTGAAGACGTATTTAAAATAACTCGGATTCTGTCTTAGATAATGATAGAAAATCTTTTCTTGACTAAGTGTCATCTATTTTCCTTTTCGATTGTTTTTATTGTTTTTACAATTGAGCGCTAAGTTTTTAAAGTTAGAAACTATTTGTCCCAGTAACTTTTGCTTATTTGATACGTATGCTTAGTTGGGTTTATTTCTTCGATGTAACCATGTGTAACCAACCACTTTACATTTTCTTTGTATTCTATTTTCTTTTCTTCTGGAGCTTTTTCAGGAAAACATTTTGGAAGTCTACCTTGTGCTAAAATCAACTCGTATAGAGTATCTTTAACGGTTGGATAGATGTCAAGTGCACGCCAGACCTCAAGCGAGTACTTTAGTTCAAGGAGGTCTGGCGAAATATTAGATCTATACATCTACGTTTTCCATTATATTATTCAATTCTGTTTTATTATCCTTATTTAATTCTGATATTTCTTTAGCTTTTTTATATCTATTGTATTGTGCTAATCTCATTTTTTCTCGTGTTTCTTCTGTAATATTTTTGTGAATTAAACTCATCTTTGCTTTAGATTCTTCTGTGTGCTTTTTACCTTTTTGTGCTAAACTCATTTTTTCACGTGTTTCTTTAGAACGTTTACTACCCACAACCGCTAAATTTATTTTAGCTTGTGTTTCCGGTGATCTTTTACGTCCCTTTCCAGCAGCACTTATCTTAGCTCTTTTTTCATCTGTCATGTTCTGTTTTATTGTATTGCTTATTTTTTGTTTTGTTTCTTCTGTAAGTTTACACCCTCTTCTCGCGTTACCTATCCTGTAACGGGTTTCTTGAGATGGATTCTTTTTACCTTCGCTTATTTTTCTTTTTGTTTCGTCTGACATATTAGATTGTGCTATTCTCATTTTAGCTTTTGTTTCTTCTGTACGTTTCAGACCTTTTATAGACAATCTCTTCTTTTCTATAGTTTCTTCTGATTGTTTCTTGCCTTTATTAGCTAAACTTAATTTTAACTTGGTCTCTTCGCTATGATGAAATCCTATTTTAGCTTCTTTTTTAGCTTGATGAACCATTTGGAATTCATAAGAAGATTTTACTTTATACCTTCCTGTTGTGTCCTTACTATAAGTTGACATAAAAGTAAAAGCACATGCCATTTTTATTGATCTGTAATCGTTAATACCATATTCTTCTCTATATCCCCACCATAAAAGATGATGAACTATAAAATGTTCACGACCTGTAAGTACAACCATATCGTTATTTTCACCGTAAATGGATTTAGGATATACATGATGTCTTTCGGTATAAATTGTTTTGTCTTCTAAAACTCGGGTTTTAGCACGCTCACATATTTCCCAATACCATTTAAAATATTTGTTGTCAATGTTCAATGGATCCTTCGAGTCTTTCAGTTCTATCATAAAATTTTTTTATTTTTAAATAGGCTTCATCTACATTTATAAAAATACCACCAGACGGTGACTTAATGAAGTTTAATAGTCCTCTGTTCTTCCAGTTGTATAAAGTCTGTCTTGAAACATTAAGTTCTTCGCATGCTTCTTGTATTTTCTTAAACATATTTTTGTTCCTTATATATTTACATTTTTTTACAGTTTTATAATTCTTCTTCATCTGTATCTTCTACTGTTGCTATAGAATTTTCAATAATGCTTTCATTAATAAGAGCACTTAAAGTCTCATAATCATCGTCCATTGCTGCGTTAAAACCGAAAACTGGAGCCATCTTCGACTCAAGTTTCTGGAGAATTTCTTGAGTAAATACTTCTGACGTAAATATTTTAGTTTTTCTTATATTTTTATTAAGATGTTTTACTGCAAAATATAATGAACTATCAGACGCTTTAAACACATCGCCTTCTAATTTACCACTTGCTATACCTATGTTTTCCCAATCAGAATAATTTGTTAATCCTACATATCTGTTCATTCCACGATCAAAACGTATCTGAAGTTTTATTGGAATATTTTCCTTTGTAAATCTACTTTTAGTAACTTTACTCGTAATAATAATACCAACCTTCTCACCTGATGTTTCTTTCAACTGTGCTTTTGTAAACTGTAAAGTCAAAGACGAGTTGTATAAAATACCACCGCCACCGCTCATTACTGTCTGTGAAATAAAACTACCTACTGCTTCGTAAGTGTGGTTTATTACTATGAAAGGTATCTGAAGAATTGCAAGATCCGCTGTTATAACTCTGAACAATTTTCTAATCATCTTTGCTCTTGTCATATCTGCTTTGCCACTTCCAGATGCTGTATCTTCCATTTCCTTATCCGTAGACAGGTTACCTAAAGAATCTAAAACTAACATTATCTTTGGTGTTTCTTTTCCTTCTTCTTTTGCTTTCAATAATAAGTTTAACAAATTCTTAATATAAGTATTCGTATCTTCTACAGTGTTTATCGAAACGTGGTTCAACTTTTCTGGATCAATACCGAATTTTAATGCACCGTCTAAAGTTAGAGCACCTTCAGTGTCCAACCAGAATACTGTATAACCTTGCTTCTGTGCTTGTGATGCACAGTTCAAAGCTAAGAATGTCTTACCTGTGGACGTTGGTCCTGAAAACGTTGTTACTCTACCTGTCGGTATTCCTTTGAAAATGCTCGCTGAGATCTGCGCGTTCAAGAGGTAGTTTCCGGTGGAAATCCACTCATCTACCTTTGCGAAAGGACTCTGTGATAAGATTGAACTTTTTGCAAGATTTTTCAATCCGTTCTCTAATTCGCTGAGTTCAAAAATTCCTTTTGTTTTTGCCATTTTTATTTTCCTTTTTTAATTTTTCTAAATCATTTTGCTGGAAAACATTTTACCAGCGATTTCCAAAGTAGATTTTACATCCGCTTCGCAGTATTTTTTTATCATTGCTCTTCCTTCTTCAACACCCATATCAATAAACATCTTTCCGCGAAAGTAACGTGAAGTATCAACACCATGCATCTCCTCTTTAGAATCTGAGACACCCAAAAAGCAACTCACTAATTCTAATGATGGAAGGGTGTCATATTTCCCACCTTTCCATACCTCCATCAAATCAACTACCTGTCGTTCCCAAGGTTTTGTTCTTTGACTCATAGCGAATGGAATTTCTATTCCGTACTTTACAAAAAATCTATTTAAATATGGAATATCAAAAGAATTAATGTTCCACCCACAAAGAATAAGCGAAGGTCTCTTGGTTACCGCTTTAGCAAAAGCTTTTAGCATATTAATTGTACCTTCTTCTGAACCATCTGATGTTAGTGAATATGCTTTAGGTTCTCCATCAACGAAACGACCCAAAGAAATACAGATTGGAAGCGAAAACTCCGGGACGGGTTGGGCGTTTTCATAATACATTCTATCGCCTTCCTCGTGTGTCTCAAAGAAATCTATTCTATCTATCATTTTACGTTTGTAGAAAAACGTTGTAAATATATCTTTCTCTTTTTCTGTAAGTTCTGAATAGTGTTTGTATTTTGCAACAGTTTCTATGTCAAAACATAACAAGTCGCTGAGCTGTTCCATAGCTTACCTCCCTTTTGTAAATTCTTCATTATTATAAGTTCCAGTTTTTTTCGCGAACAGATCAAAATCGTGTGTTGCCACATACGTGATGAGACCTTCCGTTGCTTCGTCTTTAGTTGAAAAAGGTTTTGAGAACACATTTCCGAAGTAAAAATACCAACCTCTTTCCTTGAAAAAATTTACATATCCGATTATGTTTCCATTTCTTCGGAACATAAAAAAGTTTTCTTCTGGAAAAGGCTGAAGTTTTTCAAATTTTATGTCTCCAATCATTTATTTTCCTCTATATTGTTATTTTTCATCTCTTTCTTTTTTTGACAAGTTAATTTACGAGATTCGTTCATCTTCTTTATTGTTTCTTCAGAAAATTTTCTGCCTTTAGCTGCTTCACTCATTTTCTTTTTTGTTTCTTCAGAACGTTTACTGCCTGTATTAGCATCTGAAATCTTTTTCCTTGTTTCTTCAGATATAACATTTCCTTTATTTGCTTCACTTAATTTTTGTTTCGTTTCATCTGATAATTTCTTTCCTTTTCTGGGAGATACTCTACCTGTTGCTGCTTCACTCATTTTCTTTTTTGTTTCTTCACTGTGTTTATGTCCTTTATTACTCTCGCTAATTTTTCGTCTTGTTTCTTCAGATATAATTTTACCTTTCTGAGCTTCACTAATTTTTTGTCTCCTTTCTAATGAAAGGTTTTCTTTTTTGCGAGCATCGCTCATTTTCTTTTTTGTTTCTTCAGATGCTTTTTTACCTTTTTGAGCATCCGACAGTTTTTTCTTAGTTTCATCGCTACGAAGCTTACCCAAGTTAAATTTATTACCTTTCATTCTTTCACTCGTATTCTTTCTTGTTTCTTCAGATATATTTTGTTTTGCTAAAGACATTTTTTGTTTTGATTCCTCAGAAACAATTTTTCCTTTATTCCCTTCGCTTATCATTCGTTTCGTTTCTTCTGTATGCGTATAACCTTTCATAGATTCGAATTGTTTCTGTATTGATTCTGCTGAGCGTTTTTTACCTTTTTGCGCATTACTCAATTTAGCTCTTCTTTCTTCTGTCATACTATCTCTGTGTTTCTGTCTTGTTGCTTCTGACTGTTTTCTACCTTTGTTGTTTTTTGATATTTTCTTTCTAGTTTCTTCAGAAACAATCCTATTTTTTGAGATTTCAGAACAAGCAATTCGTAAAAAAGTATACGTTTTACTGTCGTATCTTTGATTATTTTTGGATTTAGAATTCATAAAAACAAAAGCACTTGCCATTTTACGAGTTTTAATATCCGAATATCCTATTTCTGTTCTTAATCCTTTCCATAAACAAAGATGAACCAGATAATGTTCTTTTGCTGTTAATCTGGCTATATCATCATTTTCTCCGTATATAGATTTAGGATATACGTGATGTCTTTCTACATACGTGTCTTCTGGTAACGTTCTGTCTTTAGCACGCTCACAAATCTCCCAATACCATTTAAAATATTTGTTGTGCTCACTGTTCAGTAGTTCCTTCGATTCTTTCAGTTCTATCATAAAATTCTTTTATTTTTAAATATGCCTCGTCTATACTAACAAAAATACCACCAGAAGGGGACTTAACAAAATTTAACAAACCCCTGTTCTTCCAGTTGTACAAAGTCTGTCTTGAAACATTAAGTTCTACGCATGCTTCTTGTATTTTCTTTATCATAAATTTATTTCCATAATTTATATATTTACATTTTTTTTAATTTTTTACAGTTTTTAAAATAATTTTTTAACCCTGATCATATTTTCGGGGAGTAGTCTCAGGTTCATAGCTTTGAGAAAAATGTTGACTGGAGAAATTATGGTATCCCGAAACATCTTCTGGAAGTCGACCTCAGGAGCAAAAGCATACGGAAATTCATTTGGTATGAATCCAAATACACCATCGTAAAAATTCTTATCATTCTTACAATAATACCACTTCACTTTTGTCGAGCGAGATTTTATCATTTCATACTTCTTTTTGTACTGTGGATTACAATTCAAGAAATAATTGTAATTCGCTGCTGCCCGATTATGAACAGGACAACCAGATGCAAGTTGAAGCGGTTTTCCCTTAGAATCCGAAATGATAAATTTTTCATAGTCCCCGATCCCAGTAAGTCTCGCTATCTTGTTTATATCTGCTTTCTCAAACTCTTTTTTCCAACTATTAACCATTTCGATTATATTGTTGTACTCTACTTTACCTTCTGTATTAAAGATATAATCCAAGAAGAATCTTTGTTTCTCTTTTGAGAACGGTGAACTTTCACCACGGACAATTTTCATTCCCTTGATGTCTATCTTTGTTCCTTTGTCATACAATATACCATCTTTGTATGCTAAGTTTAAAGCGTATGTCTTCTTTGCTAACCAAATAGCATTATGGCTGAACTTTTCAAACTCAAATTCTTGAACGTTTTCTGTGTTAGTTCGTTTTGCATAAGCGGCATGCCAACTATTAAAAAATGGGTGTAACCTGTACTTATCAAAATCTAACATGAACTGGGTAGCGTCACCTTTGAAACCTGAACTATCTATCATATCACCAATATTGAAAAAACAACTATTATGAACTAATATATTGTTACCAATAAATGTTTTTCTTTTTTCATCTGCTACTTCAATGTCATAAACATATTCATCATTGAAAAAACCAATATTATAAACACTAAGAATTTTCTTAAGGTAAAAATGTAGATTATTAATGACAACCAACAAATCTGTAACTGTGTTTATCATTGATGCTTTTATAGATATTAGTTCTCTGTCTCTAACAACCATAACAGAATGATCATTTGTTATGTATATCTCTTCATTATCTTCAGAACGTACTAACCATTTTTCTTTGAAAAAAACTTTATGTCTAAATATTGAATTGATCTTGGATTCGATTACTTCTTTACTATTGTAATCTACGTTCTTAATTCTTATATCTTTATTTCTGAGGTCGAAAAATTCTCGATCTTTTTCGTAGATTAGATCATTAGTTAAGTAAACATGATTAAAAAATTCTGAGATTGTAGGTTCTGAAGTTTCTTTCCTTTCATTTCCTGCTACAATTATGGATTTAGATAATAATATTTTTGTATCTTTATCTACACTATCCGTATCCATGTATATCGTACCCGGAAGATCTTTTGATATTGGTTTAACGCTTTCTGTAATTCCTAATTTCTTATGAATTTCTGTATCGTTATGCCAAGTGTCGTGTACATATTTTTCAAACATGCTACTCGTCTTGTTGATTAGATCTTGACCTTGAAGTGTTACTGCTTCAGCAATATACGGATTATAGAACATAAAGTGTTCATTTGCTAATGCTCCATAACCCGCATTAATGAAGATTTTTATAGCTTGGTCCAATGATTTAGCATTATCACGTTTAGATTTGAGTATTGCTATTTGAGCATCAATCTCCTCGTTTGTAAAGTCTGAACCTGATTTAATCTTTGAGGAAATTAAAAAAATCTCCTCATCATTAGTCATTAGCATCCTCAACTAATGAAAACGCCATAATGACTTTATCAGATTCTGCTGATATTACAACTTTGTCTGGATCTAATGAAATTAAGCTTTCTGTTATTCTCATTTTTTTAACGAAATCTATCGTTAGTGTTCCAGTATAATCTTCGCTTATTACATTGTCTTTGCTTTTGAAAACTAAGTTGTAATCATTTTGAAAATTGAATTCTGCTTCTGTGCTTCCTTTCTCTGCTGTAATCTTAACGTACTGTAAAGTTTCATCTAATCCGGATATACCTTTCAATTTTTTGATAATGTCTTCGTCGAATTTTAAGACTACTGGATAATCTTCAGAATTCATTAAATCTGAAATTACAGTATCATTTACATAATTGATCAAAGTGGAATTAGCTGTTGGTAATTTCAAATATTTGAAATTTTCTGTTCTAATTATAATTACATCTGTTTCGTAAGTGTCGTTGCATTTCTCGATCTTCGAGGTAGAAACTTGAAATTCAAACGTAATATTTTTTTCTTTGCTAATTAAAGCTAACAAAGACGATATTCTTTTTAAATTAAAAAGTCCAACACCAATTCTCATATCTGGTTGTTCTTTAAATTCAAATATTATATCGTCTAACTGGTTGTATCTTAATATAGATTTGTTAGAATCTGTAAACTTTGCTAATATCTTACCATCTGGTTCGATTTCAATAAACAAAATGTCGTCGTTTCCTGAAAAATCTGTGACGAATTTTGATAATAGTTCACAATCTTCTAATGTTGCTGTGTAGGTTTTCTTAACTGATTCTTTCTTAAGTGCTTTTGCCATTACTGGTTTTCCTAATTTGTTTACAATAAAATTTTATTCTTTATTGTTTTTACAAATTAGGAACCAGTTTTTAAAGATTTTTAAGAATTATTTTATATCGCCCAGACAAATATCCAAACCGCGGCAAGAAGGCACAAGATAGGAATTGAAGCTAACCAAAATACAAATTTATTCTCTCTCCAAACTGCTCTATCAATAAGCATTATACTAAATAGACATATAATCGTTATCCACGTCTTTACTAAGATTATAGCTAATATTTCAAAGAATCTTAAATCTATCATATTATTCTCCTATCCGATAAGCCATATATAAAAAACATTGATACATAAAATTAAAATAGTTGCTATCCAAAAATATAATTTAGAATCAACCCACGCACAATCATATACACACCAAATACCACCGATAGAAACTACAGATAGCAATATCTTTCCTGTTATTAGTAAGGTTTCAGGTTCTATCATCTTATTCTCCTAAGCAAAAAACCAAATATAAAATCCAACACATGAAAGTAAAAATGTACCTATCCAAAAATATTTTTTACCATCTTTACCATCTTTCCACATGAAATCGTAAAAACCTAATATTCCAGCTAAGATGAAAATCGTTAGTAATATTTTTCCTGCTACTATCATACTATTCTCCTAAACAAAGTTTTTCAAAAAGTCTCAATGCCAAGTCACAATCTTTTGCTCTTGCTTTAAGACGTTGTTCTGTATTTTCCGACACTATCCTAACGTGTTCAGGATCTTGTGCCATTTCAAAAATCTTATTATCTTCCACTTCATCAATTGTTAGTTTACTCAATTCCATAAACCAACTGTCTAAATGTTCTTTAAATTCTGAAGTGTCGTAATCGTCTATCAAAAGATTATCAATTACGATTTTCGCTTCGATTAGAACATTTAGATCTAATCCGTACATTTCTAAAAATTCTGGATATCCGTTTATGTCTTCAATCATAAACGTTAGTTTATTTCTCAAAATGTTTAGAATTGTAGATTTATCTTCTGAGTTATCGTTCCAAATAACTCGTGTCCATCTTTTTAAATTCTTCAAACGATAGAAAAACGTTTGAAAATCCATCTTTAAATTCATTTTAACCTGTATACTTGTAAAAATAAACTTCGTGTTTAGGTGTTTGAACTACATCATTAACCGAATAGATAAATCCGTAACCAAGCGGTTCAAACATAAATTGCCAATCCAATGACAATTCGCTGAAACTCTTCTCAGAGCACATATCGTATTGGATTATCTCACCATCTACATTTCCTGTACAATCATTTCCTGTATTCTTAGGTTCCCACATTTTCTTTCCATTTAAAATTAAACATTATTCTTATAATATATAAACGTTTTAATCTACTTTTTATTGTAAATTGTCTACAATTTGCTTATCAATTCATCTTTTAGACTTATAATTTGATCCACCTTTTCGTGGAATATATCTTTTTCTATAATCCACCTATACAGTTTATCCAAATAAATTATTCTATCTAAAACATCTGAAATCACGTGACCACGGTTTCGATTGTCTATGTAAACTAAAAATCCTATCAATTTCGAATCTATGTTCCTCTTACCTAAACCAAAAATTAATTCTATTGAATCATAGTAAATTTGATTAGCATTATCGCCTTCTAATTCATCTATGTCAAATTCTACTGTTACTGAATCCGCCTGTATATATTCTCTTATCTTGAGTTCAAAATTTTCTTGTTTTACCATTGACATTTTAGCATCTACAGACAATTTGTCAATAGCTTTCAAAACATCTTCATTGATAAAAAATTCTTTAGTTATAGACATTGATTCTGCAATGACACAGTTACCATAAATATCAAAATTAGCAACTTCGGATGCTTTATAGTTATATAAGAACTTATATTTTTTATCTGGATTGTTGTGGTACTCAGCGTCAATAAAAAACCAAACACCGTTTGAAAAAATAGGAACAAAAGGTTTATCTAAAATTTCTCCTATATCAATAGCGGACATTGGTTCACCTTCTAATAGTACGTCTGTTACCATGTTAGTGTACTCAACATACAGAATATTTGGTATTAGTTTAACTTTCGGTTTAGGTTTGGATCTTGGTTTGGGTTTGACTTGTTCTACAGGTAATTTTTCTTCTTCCATGCTTACTCCTTGCTGTCAATTAAATCGTATATATCTGTTAGGTTTCTTCCCAAGTTAGCATAATCTAATCCATACCCAACTACGAAATTATGATCAATGTTGAAACCTGTGTACTTTACGTTTACTGTTTCTTCCTGTGTTTTCTTCTTTAGCAAAGTTGCAATCTCTATACTGTGCGGCGATTTCTTCTTTAGAACGTTTATTATTTTATTTATTGTTTTGCCTGTATCCACAATATCTTCTATAATTATAACGTCTCTACCATTTAGATCAACATCTAATTCTTCTACTGTAACATTTGTACTATATAATCTTTCTTTGTACGATGAAGCAGACATACAATAATACTCCGTATCCAATTTGATTTTACGTATTAAATCTGCTGCAAATATAATCGAACCATTTGTTATGATTAAAAATACAGGTGGTTTCTTATACCTAAAATCCGTTTCTATTTCTTTAGCTAAACGTTTAATCGTTTTTGCTATTTGCTTTTTCGTAATCATTGTCACGAAAGTTTTACCATTTATTTCTTTTGCTTTCATTATTCCTCTATGTGATAGAACATTTTTAATTCTTCTTCATTTAAATATACCATTTCATCGTCATCTTTAAGAAGATCGTATCTAACGTATCCTTTATTTTTTTCAATATTCAAAACTAAAGCATTTTCGTGCCACCTATAATCTTTGGACATGATTCTTTCACCTTCTCTGGCTTTTATTCTACCCATTCCAAATCCTCAAAGACAAGACCAGACGAACCATATATATTATTAACTATATATGGACAAAAAGTTATTTTAGTTTTCCATTTAGCACGACACAACCATCGCGTCTCGTAATTAACAGTTTTAGGAAAAAATAGAAAACCTTCGTTTTCTACAATTTTTGGTTCTTTATAATTTTTTTCATTTTCATGCGCTTGTAGCAGAATTTTTCTCTTTTTAGATCTGTAATTCATTCGTTTTCCTCTTTAAATATAAAATACAAAAATTCATAAAGTAAATAATTAGGTGTAAAAAACATAATTTAACACCAAGGATTTTACAGTACGATTTTGCTGGAAAACACTGTAGGAATGTTTAGATTCTTCAAGTGAAACTCGATATTTCAGTTTCAAGTTTTTTACTACTAAAGAATAAAATCCCTTCCAGTCCTTACAGGTCACAGCCATTTCCTTCCACTGGTGTTTTGTAACCAGACTCGGATAGAATCCTTTCTTATTTTTCAATACGTTCCACTCGTAACCACGTCGAGCAATTTCGATACTTGCATTTACTGGATCTGTGAAGTCGTGCTGTATATTTCCTACAAAACTGGAATATGCTGGCATAACTTTATAAAGATCAATGCCGTAAATGCTAAGTCGTTTGGTTAGGTTGGAAACAAACAATGTTTTCTTCCATAAGTTTTTGTTCTTTCTGTTTCCTACGTGATTATACTTCTGGTCAGCAGAAACTTGTTGTTTGAACTTCAGATCTTCAATTGAAACGGATTTGCACCCGAATTTCTTAGCAAGTTCTGTGATGCTTTTAGAAATTTCAAACGTTTCAAACTTCAATTTGTTATGAAGATATTTCATTCTGGTTGAACTTGCAGCATTCTTTTCGTCTGAAATCTTTTTAAATATAGGTTTCAGACTATATTCGACAGCATGAATTACAACGTCTTTATCTAAAACGGATACACCGATCGTGTCTGGATTCATGTCAATTCCAATGTGTCGTTCTGGATTCAACTCCGGAAGTTCTTCCACGAATTCTTCAAAAGAAATGTAGATGTTTTTCGTGTCAAAGCGTACAGAATAAGTGTAACCTTTTTCACCACATTTAGTTCCGTTTAGTTCTTCAAGTTTGAAAAGCAACTTCTGATAGTTCTTACGTAGTTTTGATATAATCAGATCGACGTGTTCTTTACGATTCAACTTCAGTATAATTCTATTGTTTTCAATTAGATCTAACGTGAAAGAACGGTTACCACGCTTCAGTACTTCACCCTGAATACTTACAGGGCTAAGACGCTGCAACTGGTACTCTTCTCGTGTGATTTTGTTTGTAACACGTTGTTTTAACAAGTATTTTCCACCGAAAACCACTTTCTGCTTCTTAAACCTGGTATGAACAGCTTTGCCGTCAAGAATTGCACATTGAACTAACCAAGAATTTAACAATCCGGTGTTACACATAGATTTAGTAGCAAGACGAACTCCCTTTCTTTCAGACCATCCAAAAACCGGTTGTAGCTAAATCTAAGCACACTCGAGTATTGCTTTAGAATTGGTAGCATGTCGTATTCAGTTGTATATGGAAGTTTAATTGTTATCATCTTGCTCTTTTTTTAATGTCTAATGTATTTATTTTTACAAATTGCTTCTGTGTTTTTAAAGATTCTTTACAATATAAATAAGTTTTAAACGTTTATTATTTGTATGTAAAATTATAGTATTTATATTTTTGTTAAAATATTATTGTTTTCATATAATAAGTCCATTCTAATTCTTCTTGACTACAATACAATTTTACATTGTATTTACCATCTAATAGTACTACATACGTTTTAATTCCATTCTTCTCAACAATTTCGATTAATCTTCCGTCATCGTCGAATCTTTTAGGAACTAATCTATCGCCTACTTTCAAACGTGATTCTTTAGTTGTCATTTTAGATTCCTTATAAAATTGCCGAACTGATAATGATTGTAAACAGTCGCAGGTTGTTTAGTTTTACGATCAAATAAAATATAGCAAAATTTATTTGGTTTATGTTCATAAGCGTAAATATCTGCTCGCTCATTTAAGTTAAAGGCTTTTAAAACTTTACCATCTTTAATCTCGTTTGATATCATGTGTATATCGAAAAAATCTAATTTTATGTTTAATCTTTCTTTATAACGATGTTGAAAATGTTTTAACTGGTCAATTCGTTTTCTCGTTTCTGTCACTCCCTAATCCAAATCCTGTTCTACATTATTTTCTTCTAATTCCTCATCTTCAAACTCTTCGATGTCTTTGAAGTCTTTTGCTATCTGCACGTTGTTTTCTTTAACAATGTTTCTTCTTTTGAAATCTGTCTTGCTAATAACGTCTTGGATTTCTTTCAACTTTTCGAGATTGTTTTTCTGTAATTCTTCTTCTTTTGGAATTAGAACATTCTTAATATTTTCTACATTCTCAATTGACATTTCTCTAATTTTAGTATTAGACAATCTTGCTTTTACATCTTCTTCATATTTTTTCAAAAATTTATCAATTTCTTTTTCCTTCCTCTTCTCACCTATCATAAAATTAATGAATTCTATTTTAGCATTTAGCACACCTATTTCTTCACTAATAATACTATTTGTTTTTTTCAAAAATAACTTCTTACTGTATAAAGCGTTATTTCTAAAATCTGTTAAGAAATCAATTACGTTCTTGTATTCTAAAACTTTGTTCTCATCTACGAATGTTACATTTTCCGTAACTACAATACTAACTGCTCTTTCCAATTCTTCAATTATATCCTGGTTAACGTTCTTCTCGTCCATTACCAATAATATATCTATTTGATCTTTTGAATTGTTTTGTGTTACAATCTGAAAATTCTTATCGTCTATGAAATTACTAATCTTTTGTAAAAACGTTTTATACTTTATGAAAGGCGGGACGTCTGTTATTCGTATTCCTTTTTTCTCTTGAATTACAGAACCTTTAAACACCCAACACACACCTTCTGTGTCCATCTGTTTAATTGATCCGTTGTAATTTTGTAAATACGGTTTAAGATCTGCTTTTTTGTTATTCATAAACTTTTCTAACTCTTCAAACTTCCTTGGAAGAATTCTTGAAGCAAATCCAACTGATATACCAATTGTAAAATTCAATAGACCAACCGGAAAATTAATGTTTAATGGATCGTGAAAATAATCTGTCTTTCCAATGTTGTTGATTATTTTGTATTCATCTAACTTCGTTTTGATTTTTGGTTTGATCCTAACAGAAGTGTACCTCGCCGAAGCAGCATCTGGATTAATTGGTGTTCCGAAGAATCCGTCTCCTTCTAAAAGGTTTTCAGCGTTCAAGTACGTTCTTGCCAATCTTGCTAAACCAGATTCGACACTGCTATTTCCATGATGGTATCCACGATTGAAAGCATCACCAACCAGGTTCAATGATTTTTGAAAACCTGTTGGCGCTATTGTCAATATCAAACGTTGTAGTGGTGTTAGAGTATCCGAAAATGACGGAATACCCCTACTCGAGATTGTATAAAGCGCAAACTCTTTATACTCTTTGTTTATGAACTCGTGGATTTGTTTTGAGTTAAACACTTTGATTCCTTTTTAATTTTTCTATATAATGTTCTGTTGCTTCTTTTAGTAATTTTTTATATTCTTTATTACTTTTAGTTCCGATGTTTCTTATACGACTATAAAATACATACCGACCTACAGATTTTGGATAATTTTCAAGATTCTTTAAAGATATTGGTAAACTAATCTGAAATTTTCCTGTTACTTCTTTAAATTTGACGTTAAATTCTTTAGCATTATATTCGTCTACAATAAGATCTCCGAGCACAGTAACAGAATTGTCTTTATTCCATTTCCATGTTCCGTTCTTTACCCATTTGTTTAGATAAATTTCTTCTATTAACTTTCTTTTAAATTCTTCAGTTTTCATAATCTTTTCATCTTCTTTAAATATTTTTCTATTTTGTCTTCTGGTAGGTTAGGATTATCATCGAAGTAAATATTGCCTCTAATGATATCAGGAAAATTTAAAGTTGTTTTGACTTTAGTTCGATACAAGTGAAAGTTTTGAGATACTTTCCTAATTTTAACAGGTATTTTTGAACCTTCAAAATCAAAGATTCCATAACATCCTTCTACATCTACGCTTCCATCTTCATTCCATGTCCATTTTCCACCGGGCGCGCATTTAGCTAACCAGTCTTTTTCTATTACTGCTTTTCGTAATTCTTCTGTTTTCATTTACTTTGAACCGAAACGTGATTATTTAAATATTTCTTATGCTCTTTTGTATTAAAAAACAGATTACCTTGACTGTACATTCCACCTTTTATTTGATTAGGAAAATTATATAATGTGTTTAATTTGTTACCTTGGATGTCAAAATATCCTGTTACTATATCAAATTTAACAATTAGTTTTGGATAAGGATACGAATACTTAGGAATTAACACGTTACCTTCTACACTAACTGTTCCGTCTGTGTTCCATATCCATGTGCTTGGTTTTTTAACCCATTGTATCAGATAATTTTCGATTAATCGTTTTTTAAATTCTTTAGTTTTCATCTTCGTGCTTACATTTAACTAGTTTTATATATTCTAAATGCTCTGGATTATTGTAAAATGGATTACCAAATGTGTATATACCGCCGCCAATTCGATTAGGAAAATTATCTAATGATTTTAAACTGTTATAACTTACCACAAAATCTCCAGACACATTATCAAATTTACATGGCAATTTCGGAAACGGATAGACATATTGATCTAATATAACATCTCCTATAACGTCAACTGACCAATCTTCATTAAAAAACCATTTTCCGTCTACCCAATCATTGAGATAACTCTTTATAATTTCTATTTTTAATTCTTTAGTTGTCATCTGTCTTATCAACTACATAAATTTTCATTTCAGGATCTAAGTTGAAATTCTTCTTAACATCTTCTTCGGTGAATTCGACAGCGTTACCTCTAAAATCTACATCTCCGTGGATGGTCTCGTTTGTATTTTCTAAAGTTTTAAGTTTGTTATCTGCCATAGAAACAAGTCCACCAATAGTCTTTGGCATGTGTTCTAAATTTTCTATCTCAGTTCTGTTGCAAAGAAGATAACCATTAACTTGATAAGGAAAATTTTCCATCGTGTTTATTTTACTATGACTAACTATAAAGTTTCCTTTCACGTGTCCAAATTTAATTGGTAAGACGTTTTCTTTAAATCCACTAATATTAACAGTACCTTGAACGTCTATTCTACCTTCATCGTCTATAAACCATTCTGCTCTTGACCATTGTTTCATATACTTTGAAATTTCCAATCGTTTTCTTAAATCTGCTACGCCCATTTTTCTACCTTTTAAAATAAATTTCTACATAATTAATAAACGTTTATGTCTTGGATTTATTGTATCTCTTTCGAGGAAGCAGTTTTGTTAAATGAGAACTGCTTCAAAAAACTCCAATCTACATTGCTGTAGTTGTTGTGCGTATTTTTAGTCTGTGACCAACTAAAAAATCCGTTACTTCACCTCGACGAAGATAAAATAGCTTTTTACGATCACATCACCGAACCTAAACCTTTCAGTTCTACTTAAATGTGATCGACAGTGCAACGGTCTGGTGCGTCAACCGTAGGTGTCATGTCTATTCTATCGTAGCATCCGTTTCTGGGTGCTTGGTCTGATACGCTTAATCTTCTTTCGATGAAGATACTATTGTTAAAAACGAATAGAGGTTAGCGTATATTCATCTTCGAATCTATTAAGAAATAAATGTGTGGATAAATACTCATCTATCCATTGTTTAAATAAACGTTTATATTCCAAGATTATTGTATATTTTAATTCTTCAAGTTTAATGTTTTTTACTCCTACATATAAAATACAATCCTAATTTATCAGATGATGATGTAATTTCAAAATATATTTCTTGTCTATCTATAGTTATAGCAGTGTCAACATCAAATTTTAAATCTGATATTTTTAGAGTATCTTCATTTCTTTTTACCAAGTATCGAATGAACGTTTTTTCTATTCTGATATCTTTTGAAATATACATTCTACCTAACTCTTCCCAAGGTAGATTCGACCATTCTTTAATTGTATTTTTAATTAGTTCCAATTGTAATTCTTTTAGTTTCATAATTTTAAACTGTAATTGTAAACTTTAGCTTGTACCTATCTGATATAAATATAACTTTATCGTTAAATTCTGAATCTTCAAAACTAATTCTTAAATCTGGAATTCCACGAACATAAGATTCATTTTTCGCTAATAAGTTTAATGTTATATCTTCTTCCTCTTTTTTGCTAATAATAAAAAATAAAATAAAATTAGTTTCGGCGTATTCATCTGTCCATTGTTTAAATAAACGTTTATATTCCGAAATTATTGTATCTCGTAAATCTTTTGATTTCATTATCTATATCCATAAATGTAAGTATAATTAAACTGTAGCATATCGGAATGAAATCTAAATAACGTATTGTAAGGTGATGTTCTACAGACAAATATTTTACAACTAAGATCCGAAAACATTATATCTTCATTCAAATTTCTAATTACTACGTCTCTCATTAGATAAACATATTTAAGATCTTTTCTATATTTCAAATCTTTAGATAGACTTTGTGATAATCGTTTGTTAATTTTTTGCTTTATCAATTCATCTCTCAATTCTTTGGTTGTCATATACATATCCTAATCTTATCACGGTACTTGATGCCATATTTCTCTGATGAAAAATTAACATTATAGATATCTTGTTTTATTAAATCGGCTGACATTTTTTTCTGATCTAATTCGACCTTTAAATCTGGTATACCGGACGTTTCAGAATTAAGTTTTAAAATGTGTTCTATTATATTCTCTTTCTTTGTGACCTTATTTTGTACAAGCCAGAATATATGACAAGAAGCAGATACCCAAACATCGAAATTCCGTTCAAGTTCCTTAACCAATTTATCTCTTAATTCTTTGGTTGTCATATATTGACCATAATCCTATAATTTTTAATTCCAAACTTTTCGGATGAAAAAATTACATTATAGATCCAATAAGGTAAAGATTTTGGAATTCCACTTTTAGATATAGAAATTTTTAAATCTGATATTTTTAAAGTACTTAAATTTTGTATTTCTAAACAATTTTTAAGATATGTTTTTTTATGTGACGATGGAAAATGTGATGTAAACGTGTGAGCATCAATAACCCAAATCTCAAAAGTTCTTTCAAGTTCTTTAATCAATAATGTTCTAAGTTCTTTTGTTTTCATATAACAGTCACAAAATCGTGTCTAATATCCATCTTTTTAGATGTAAAAGCAAAAACTACACAATCACCAAATTCATTTTTTGGATGATGAAACTTAATTTTTAGGTCTTCTATTCTGTAAATTGATTTTTCGTTTCTTCCAATCAAATATTCGATACACCTTCTCACTTTATTTTTTGAAATTCTTTCATAGATGTTAAAATTAAAAAGGTCATTGTCTGGAAACCATGTTTCGATTTCTTTTTCTATGTTCTGTCTAATAAGTTCGTTTCGTAATTCTTCTGTTGTCATTGCTCCATTTCCTCTGGTAAACTTTCAAAGAATATGTCATATTTCTCAGAAGAAAATATATAAGAATATCCAGCAAACATTATTTTGGATTTTCTGTATTTTATTTTTAAATCTGAGATTTTAAGATCGTTTGAATTCTTTATTAGCATATCTTTTGTAAATTCTTCTGCCGCTGAAACACCCCACAG
>Ga0209429_10000826_pt1 | contig 20271 bp, 19 predicted proteins | sample BarGraNGADG00212_3_FD_184493 | JGI IMG/M metagenome (GOLD analysis project Ga0209429, IMG submission 184493) | Arctic peat soil microbial communities from Barrow, Alaska - Barrow Graham LP Ref core NGADG0004-212 (SPAdes) (version 2) | ecosystem: Environmental > Terrestrial > Soil > Wetlands >...
TGAACTGGCCGTCCGCCTTGAGCTCGCCCTGAACCGAGAGCAGATACCGGTACAGCGCATCGTGCCCGAAGACCGTGATATCCCCCTTTGGGAGCGGGTGCTACGGGTGAACCGCATCGCCCTGAGACATGGCACCGCCAACTGCCTGCTCGTTTCCCTGCACGTGAACGCTTCGGCGGACGGCAAGGCCAGAGGCTGGCAGATACACACCAGCTTGAAGCATACCCTTTCGGACGACTACGCCACCATCTTCTGGGAAGAAGCCAGGAAACGGCTCAAGGGCAAAACCAAGATGCGTCAAGACCTCTCGGACGGTGAGCCCGACTGGGACAGCAATTTCGCAATCCTGCGCGACACCCTCTGTCCCGCCGTCTTGACAGAGAATCTCTTCATGGACCAGCCTGACGACTGCCGTTTCCTGCTCTCCTACGAAGGACGGGGAGTCCTTGTGGACCTTCACCTGAACGCCATTAAACGCATTGTCAAACTAAGCAAAGAAAACCAGCATCCATGAACATAAAATCATCAAATCTATGAACCTCAAATCCATCACTAACCGAATTATCGAGAAACTTAAAAGATGGTTCAAAAGAAAAGGCTACAACAACCTGGTTCCCGAATCACAGGCCTTGGTCCATCTGGCCGTCCACCTGGTACAGGTCGTAAAGACCATCACCATCGACACCGTCCTGGACGATGTGGTAGCGGCTTTGCTTTGCAAGCTTCTGCCAGCCTACGCAACGACCATACGCAGGTTCAAGCTCCAGCTGGAGCAGAATATTCCCCAATGGCTCCTCCAGCTCCAAATCGCCGACGAGGTACTCGAGGCATGGAAAACCCGGACGCAAACGGTGACAGACACCACCGCCGCCGAAGAAGAGAACAAGCTACTGCTGGCCATCATCAAGACACTGAACGTTTCCGACCAACGCCACGAAGCCTACTCCGAACTCGCCACCCGCTGCCTCTACTACCTGGGCGGCGGCGCCAACGGCAAGTTGGACTGGCAAGACTGTTGCGATTTGGTCGAAGAATATTATACGAACTTCGTAAAGGGGAAAATCGCGTAGCACACAGTTTTATCCCATACCCAAAAAGGGCCTCGAGCTAACGCTGAGGCCTTTTTTCATAACAATTCAACGATGCAATTCAAGGATTACAAATTTAAAAACGACAAAAGGCGAAGGCGAACCGAAGCACAATTAATGTTGCAACCTAAATCTGCAAGAAAAACATTCTACAATAATTATTCGTTGATTAAATAAATAAACAAAACTCAAAAATAAGTTGCATTTCTTGTATAATTATTTGATTTAACGTATTTTAGTATTGCAAAGTTTATCTATTGCGAACATATCATTAATAAAACTGTTCTAGTTATTTTCAGCAGGTCGTTTATAAATATCAATACACTAATGGGCACTTAACAATACAAATATGAGAAAAGTTATTCTTTTTACTCTTGTAGTTATTTTGGTTTCCTCTTGTGGCCACGCCAATAGGAGAGACACAGAAAAAGTTCCGCAAAAAAATGACAGCACCTCAACAGTTCTTCTTGTTGTTAAACCCACTGTAAATGTATATATTGAAAACAGTGGTAGCATGGACGGTTATGTTACAGGCAGAACCGAATTCAAAGGTGCAATCCGCGATTTGCTTGTTTTGCTCAAATATCATTATGACGAAGACAGCATCAATGTTTTCTTTATAAATCAGCAAATTAACAATCATAAATCCAATACGAAAATAGATATTGCGTCGTTTGCCACCAATATTGAAATGAAATGGCGCGATGGACAGGCTAAAAAACTTTGGCAGAGTACTAATTTAAACCAGATTTTTAATATGATTTTGGGGGAAACTGATAACAAAACCATATCCATTTTGTTTTCCGACTGCATTTATTCAATACACGGCTCAACAGATGCAATCGGTTTGCTAAACGACGAGAAAAGTTTAACTAAAGATGCTTTCCTTTCAAAATGGAGAAACGACAATGTCCCGCTTGCTACTACCATCGTAAAGATGAACTCGAAATTTGACGGCATGTATTATCCTTTTACCGGCGATAACAATAGATTTCATTTTTCTGGCAACCGTCCATATTATTTTTGTGTGATAGCAAATCAGGAAATTCTTACTGATTTCAACAAAAACATTAAATTGGAAGCTGGTAAAATTGAGGGCTTTGAAAATAAATATGTGCTTTCTTCCGAAGATGCAAAAAGTAGCTATTATTCTGTGCTTCAATCTACTTACAACAAAGGACGCTTTAAACCAGATCGTAAGGTGAGCAAAAAAGATTACATACGTGGCATTGAAGGTGTAAATTTGCAAACAAGCGGAGGTGGTTGTTCCCGCGGAAAAGAAGAACCGCTCTCTTTTGCCGTTGCAGTTGATTTTAGTAACATACAGGCAGAAGACGATTATTTAAAAAACCCTGCGAATTACACGGTCATAACCAATAATTTTACGATAGATTCAATCATATCTGTCGATAAAAGTAAAATTAAGCCAAACGATTGGAATAGAATTGCGGCTTCAAATCCTACACATATTATAATATTGACCGCCAAAACAAAAGCTGTTTCGGATGTTTCGTTTGTATTGAAAAAGCAAATGCCACAATGGGTTACAAACAGCAACACAGAAGATGATACCGACTGTTCAAAATTAGAAGGAGGTAAAACTTTTGGTTTATATTACTGGGTAACAGGTATTGCCGAAGCGTATGAAACCATTTACCCCAACAACAAAAATTTCTTTGAATGTTCAATATCAATAAATAAATAAAAACAATATAAAACTCAAATAAGATGTACAATTTATACGAATTCTTTGGTTTACTTCGTTTAGGAGATTTATCCGATGACTTATATAATAATGGTGTTTATACCTCAACAGGTATATCTATGTTTGCCGTTGTCGTTCTTGGTATGATTATTTTCTACCTTCTCAAAACACAAAAGCCGCTTACTTTTCGGTTGCCTGCTTGGTTTATTACTGTGTTTGTTCTTGGCGTTATCAACTTTTGTATTGCTTACGCTCTATCAAACAGCACTTTGTATGGAGTTTATGCCGAACAAAATCAGGACTTACCTTATGGTTTCGGAAACTTTGCAGGATTTGCACTCATAAATTTTGTGTGGTCTTTTGTTTTTTGCCTGATTTCTTCGGTGGCGATACAATTGTTTTTCACTAATAAACACGGTAATGTACCTTTTCGGTTTCCTAAATCACATAAATAATAATAAATCTAATAGATAACTCAATATGGCAAAATTATATGTATTCGGAATAGGCGGGACAGGTGCTCGCGTTTTGAAATCGCTCACAATGCTACTTGCAAGTGGAGTTGATTGTCCTTTTGACATTGTACCCATTATCATTGACCGCGATGTGCAAAACGGAGATTTTGACACAGCAAGCATATTGATAAAAAATTATATGAATGTCAATAACGTTATGTCAAGCCCTGATTGTAAATTTTTCAAAACTAAAATAAGTTTAGTAGGACAAAACGACACTACTACCGGGCAACTATGTTTGCAGTGGGACCAGCATGATGAAAGATTTGACAATTTTATCAATTACACCACATTAGACGAATCAAACAAAGCATTAGTTGATATGCTTTTTTCGCGTGAAACGTTAGAAATGGATATGAGTCAGGGTTTTCAAGGAAACCCCAATATGGGCTGTGTAGTTCAAAACCAGTTCGAAGGCAACCCTTTGTTTGACACTTTTGCACAACATTTTCAATCAGGCGACCGGATTTTTATTGTTTCTTCCATTTTTGGCGGAACTGGAGCGAGTGGTTTCCCTTTATTACAAAAGCTGTTGCACAAAACAAGAGATGCTGCTACTGGTAACTGGGGACCTATTAAAAATGCACCAATTGGAGCAATTACTGTTTTGCCTTATTATAATGTAACAAGTGCTGATAGCACCGATAACAGTTCGGTAAATGCTCAAGAGTGGAGCGACAAAGCAAAAGCCGCTTTGGATTATTATATTAGCGAACAAAATCATATAGATACTCTTTATTATATTGGCGATACGAACCCAACTACTTATCAGCACTGCAAAGGTGGCGTATATCAAACCGACCCTGCTCACATAGTAGAAATGGCGTCTGCATTGTCTATTCTAAATTTCGCAAAATTACCAACAAACGGCTTTACCATTACCAATAGTGGTAATAGTCACGTTACAACATATAAAGAATTTGGCATAAGCGACGATAAGCAGGATAATTTCAAAATGTTGTATCAAGAGACGCAAAATACCGTTGTTGAACCGCTTTCTCGCTTTTTACTTTTTGCTAAATATATGGGTTACAATGCATTTATAGATAATAATCCGAAAATAGTAAAAATCACCGACAAAATTGCAAAAAAAGACAGCAATAATCATTTCGACAAAACGGGTATTACTGAATCTTATGCTATATTGAAAGGATTTGATAATGCATTCCGTCAGAATGAATTGCAGTCATTAGAATTTCTTCAAAAAAATTATATCGATTGGCTGATAGAAATGGAAGCGCAAACACGTAGTTTTAGTCCATTTCAACTCGAAGTTTCTAGGGCTGACGTTTTTGTAAAAGGTACTTTAAACTTGTGGAATGGTGCTTTTTTGAATAAAAATTGGGGAAGAGTAACAAAGACTCTGAATGATACACATAGTAAAGTTGACGAAGCACTGTCGAAGTCGCAAAAATTTTTATTGCTTTTTTCCAGAGTTACAGAACAGTTATTAACCATTAAAACACATTAAAATTATGTCATATATTTTTAGGTTAAATACCGACTTGGCTCATGGAGAAGCTGGATTACCACTCACAATAAATGATTGGGATAACACTAAAGCAGGGGGATATGGCACAACCGAAATTGCTCAAATTCCGCCCTCAAATCCAAACTCAACAAATGAGCCAACCTCTATACCTTCTCCATTTGCCCGCGTGGCTTTGACAAAAACGGCATTTAAGGAAGTTGCTGAAAAAGGCACACATGCACTGATGGCATACCAAAAAATTGTTTCATACAGTTTAGATGTTGCCGAGATATTTTTTAATTTCAATACACTAAAAGACTATAAAGGACTTGAAATTATCAAATGGACGTTCAGAGACTTGAATAATATTCAGAGCGAGATCCTTAAATCAACTTTGAAATTGTTTTTTGATAGCGATGCACAAGCGTTAAATTTAAATAACACTTCAACTTTTTATTTTCTTCGTCACAGGGATACTGCCAAAATAATTGGCGGGACTTCGCCCCGCACTTTGTTTTTCAGTGCGGCAAATGTGAAACGAAGAAAAGGCGGTGTGGTTGTGCCAGAATTCATATATCCTGACGGCACCTTTTTTATTAAAAATGAAATTACACAAGAAGAAGCCCGATATGACAAAATAGAGTTAAGCAAAAACCATTATGCTTTTAGCGATATAAAATCGTTATCTGAAAGAGATTTGAAGTTTCAGGATTATCTGCATACTTGGGTAAAAGTGAATAACAATGCAACAGGCGGTATAGCATTCCCAGAATTTTTGGGATATTTACAAAGCCAAATTTCACCTGCACAAACGGCTCATTTCGATAGTTTACCTATTGATTTGAGTGCATACACAGGTATTGAATTCAAGAATGTGAATGAAGTAACCATATATCCCGAAGTGCTTGGCAAATTTCTTATGGTACAAAATAGTGAAATAAACCCTAATGATAGTGATTTCATTGTGAAATCTACCATTTTTAATGGAAGCGAACGACCTATGATATTGGGTGGCACAGCTCCAGGCATTGAAAATTGGAAACTCGACAGAGACACAAATTGGGGAGTACATACCGTTGATTCCATAGAAGACCGTAGTACTCTACCTAGTGGCTCAAAGTATCCGTGGCTTACAGCCGAAGATTTTCTGGAAAATAGAATCATTCAACTGCCTAAACCAGTAGAAAAGGGATATTTTTCGGGGAATCACACCAATAATGCGAAGAAATCAGTACTGTTACCTATTAAAGATAAATTCTTTGATTTTTTCACAGTCGAGGAATTAAAATCAATGTTAAAAATTGACGGGAGTAACTCAATAAAGGTTACGCTTGAAATTCCTGTTAAAGGTGACAAAAAAGTAACATTCACTAGGACATATACAAATGCGGATATTATCACAGTTTCGGGAGAAACAGATTTTATGCTTTTCCCAAATGTAAAATTTTGCGATTCGAAAAGTGCGTTTTATCGATTTGGACTATTTAGTGAGTTTAGTGAAACAAAGAAACTATCTGCAAGATTCTATAATAAAAATAGCGAAGTTAAGTTGAATGAAATAAATGATGTTATTATTCGCAATGTTGAGGATTCACAAAACCATATTTGCACAACTTACGCTTTAGAGAAAAAAGAAATTGATCGGGTTAAAATTCAGATTGACAACAATATAAGCGGAGTAATAATTCCAAATCTCAAAACGGCAAACAACACCGTTAATTTTACTTTTGCTGTAGATTTTGGTACAACAAATACTCATATCGAATACAAAACAAGTACAGATGGTAATATCAAACCGTTTGACATTACAGATCAGGACGAGCAAATTTCCTGGTTTATAAATCCAGGCGATAAAGTTTGTCAGACTAGGTTAGTTGCCGATATTGATTTTATTCCGGAGCATATCGGATATGCAAACGCCCAGAATATCAAAGTGAAATTTCCCACACGCACTGCATTAATTGTGGCTAACAATGCCACAACTGAAATAAAACTGCCATTTGCACATACTAATATCGTTTTCCCCTTCGACAAAAGACATGTGCCTGCATACAATGGTGTTCCTATCACTCAATTAAAATGGGAGTCGGAAACAAAAGAAGTTGGTTTTTATATCGACAATTTGTGCTATTTGATGCGCAACAAAGTGGTTTTGAACAACGGTAATTTGGCTAATACAAAGATTCGTTGGACTTATCCGTTAAGTATGAACTCAACACGATTAGAACAGGTTTCTGAAAAGTGGAGCGTTGCATATAAAAAATACTTCGGAAACAATGCTGATAGAAATTGTACAAAGCTCACAGAATCGCTAGCTCCATTTTACCATTACAGCAGTTTACCCGATTTTCGTGAATATATAAAAGACCTTGTATCTATTGACATAGGTGGCGGAACTACCGATATAGTTTTTGTAAAAGACAGTGAGCCGAATTTTGTAACTTCTTGCCGATTTGCGGTAAATGACATATTAGGTTTGGGGCAAAATGTTAGCAAAATTATCTCAAAACACAAGCAGTTCATTGAAAATGGAATTTCTGAATTTAGAATTTTGTCAAGAACAATGAATTCGATAGAACAAAATATAGATTTTGGTGATTTCGCTTCTTTCTTCTTCTCACTTAAAGAAAACGAGGATTTAACTGAAAAAGGAAAGAGCATAGATTTCAATAATACGCTTAAAGAGGATAACAATCAAAAATTGGTTTTCTTACTGTTTTTTTCCGCAATAATTTATCATACGGCACAAGTAATGAATGCGAAAGGATTATCTATGCCCCGACACATTACTTTTAGTGGTAATGGTTCTCGTGTTATTGATGTGCTGGGGAAAAAAAATATGTTGGAAAAAATAGCAACGCTTATTTTTGAGAAAATATTTGATAAGAAATATGGGAATGAAGGGATGCCGAAGAAATTGGAAATTATTCCAAATACCAGCAACCCGAAAGAAGTTACTTGTAAAGGCACAATACACACTCTGGATGAGAAAATTAAACATGTTGATAGAAAAGTTTTACTCGGTATAAATAGCAATACTTTTGCAAATGCAAATCAGACATATTCCGATTTGCAGAAAAATGCAGATTTGATTAACCTAATCAATTCACAAGTACGTTTATTCTTTACGTATGTCTTTGAAGAATTGCTCAATAACGAAATCGATTTAGAGGTTGGTACAGAATCAATACAAAATGCTTTGTCAATACCCAATTCAGCTATTAATAAAGCAAAAGAAATTGTTGCAAATAATGAAGATATGAATACTATTACGAAAAAGAAAATCGAAGCAAAAGATAAAACGGCCAAAATTGAAGAAACATTATTCTTCTTTCCGATACCAACCTTGTTGAGAACCATAAGTAAGGAAATTGAAAATAATGAGGACTAAATAATGAAAAAAAAGGTAATAATATTCAGCGTACTGATTTTGTGCTGTGTTTCGGTTTTTGCTCAAAACAAAATGGACAAAGCCACTTTCGAGCATTTGGTCGACTATGCTAATTGCCAATATTTAATGGCATTTATCGAAAAGAACGATGCAGGGAAACCATACTTTATAGGCACTTACGAGAAAGGTGTTAAATCCGTTTTGCAAAAAGCAAAAATTGACAATCTAAACAATGTGCCTGATTATAATAAAATCAAAGATTTATTCTCTAATGGGTCCAATAATTATGCGTTGAGTCTTGCAGAGAAAATCAATGAGATAAAAGGGAAATATGACAGTAACCCAGATAACAATTCATTGATTGAATCTTTGAGAGCAACCGCCTGGAAAAGAATAGATTTAACAAGTGTTGCTACAAAAATTCAAAATAGCATAAGAACCAAATCTTATACCGAACTAACACAAAAACCCACACCTGTTTTAGAACAGGAAGTTGTTAAATACCAGGGCATTCAAACATCTTCGCAGGTTGATGTATTGCAGGCAAAAATTGACAGTTTGCAACAACAATACAAGACCTTGCAAAACGATCAGAGTACAATAGCAACATATCGGTTGTTGGTTATTATCTGTTTGATTGTGATTGTTTTACTTATTGTGGCTTTGTTTCAGTGGAATAAATTTCAGTTTAACGCTGAAAATCACAACAGCTCTGTTCGAAAAATTGTAAAAAATGTATTTTTTACCAGCAAAGAAATCAATGAAAGGTTTGAAAAAATACAAAAAGTAATTTATGAAAATGGAGGCAACAACAATGTTAGAATGTTTGAAGACAAACTCAATAATTTGGAGCGACAGTTTGGTTATTTACAGTTAAACTTAAATTCAATTAATCAAAACTTAGTAAATCAAGGCATAGTAAATAAAACTACAACTATAGCAACACCGCAATCCTCTCGTTCTTCTGTGTCAAAAGAAGATGGATTGTATTTTGCTTCAAAAAGCTATAAGCAACTCACTGAGAAATTGCCAAATTCGGCAAATGCAAATTTCAAAGTAATTGCAATTAATGGGAATGAAGCAGAATTTGAATATATCGGTGCTGTAAGAAATGAGAACTGGTTTGAAGGTGTTTGCTCAATAGAAAATTCGGCAAACGATAATCTTTTGGATAAAAAGCAAATTTACACAACCCAATCAGGCAAAGTAAGAAAAGAAAATGATAACTGGGTTGTAATCACACCCGCTAAAATTAGATTTATATAAATTATGCATTACCTTGTTATTCTAGCAATTATAACTATTATTGTTGTTATTCAACTTCGCTTTTTTGCTGATACAAAGCGAAAAATCGATAAATTTAAGGGAATTTTTCCAAAGAAAAGCGAGGGTTATAAACTCAGTAATTTGAAGGATGATGAATATAATTACAAAATAAAAGAGATAGATGATGCCGATTTTCAAAAGACTATTGAATTGTGCGAAAAATATAATTTGGATTCAGAAAAATATATTTACACGGGAATAGATGAAGAGGGGACAGAATATACTGGCATTGGCAACGGAGTAGAAAATGCTTTAATTTCAAAAATACCAATAATATTAAAAATTTCCGTTTCTCATATCAACGAAACTCTCAAAACCATTGTCGGCTCTATTAACGACTATATCGAAAATAACAAAACTGTCAGCGATTTTCATTTGATGAAAGATATTGTTGATAGGAACTGCGATGCCAAAGAGGAAGAAATCAACACTCAAATACCAATGCCATTGTATATGGGTTTGGTGGGAACAATGGCTGGAATTTTGGTGGGTATTTTGTATTTGTGGTTAAGCGGTGGCATTAGCGATTTGCTTTCTGCGAGCGATAATTCAGGTGCGGAAGGCGTTGAGGCATTGCTGGGTGGAGTGGCGTTGGCAATGATTTCAAGTATTTTAGGGATTATTCTAACTACTTTGGGATCAATCAAGTTCAAAACAGCAATTTCGTTGTTTGAAAGCAATAAACACATTTTCTTATCTTGGATACAGGCAAAACTTCTGCCTACACTTTCGGACAATGTAGTAGGTGCAATCCGCGAAATGACAGGCAATCTCGAAAATTTCAACAAAGAATTTGCCCAAAACACAGGGAATCTCGGAACAGCACTAGAAAAGGTGAATGAGTCATATAAACTTCAAACACAACTTATAGATGCAGTAAATAAAATACAGGAGGGAAGAACGGCGGCAACTAATCTTGCTCTTCTGAACAAGTTAATAGAATCTTCCGAACAAATTGGGCAATTAGCTGAATATCTGCATAACACAAACGATTATCTTGCCAATGTACAAGCGTTGAATAAGAAATTGGACGACTACGAAAATCGCACTCAATTTATCGAAAATGCAAGTAAATTCTATTCAAAACACGAGCATTGGTTGGCTGAAAATTACGATGATGCAAATCGCTCACTAACAACCATAGTCGGTAAATACAATAAAGCGATTGAAGATATTTTCAATGAAATAAAAACCGATATCGAAGGCAAACGCCAAGAATTGGGAACTTTTATTGATAGCCAGAACACAGCTTTAAAACAGAGCACTGGTGATTTGGATAAAATCGTAAATGCTCTTTCCGAGCTTGGCGAAGTACAAAAAGCTGTAAAAGCTTTTGAATCTGCAATCAAAGGACAAAATGCGAAGATAGACCATTTGGCAGAGCATATCGAGAAATTGGCAAATGTAAAATCAAGTGGTGAGCCTGTACAAATACAACAAAAAACCCCAAAATGGCAAATTGCTTTAATAATCGTTATTGCTCTTTCGTGTACGGTTTTGGCAGTAAATTCTTTTATTAATTCTGAATCGAAAGCCCCTAAAGCGGAAATGATTCAACCACAATCAGTTATTCAACAACCTTCTGCGCCTGCTATAACAGACAAAGTGGAGGTTGCAGATTCTTCAGCGTTAGCCAAAAAAAAATAAAACATGGCTATGCGAAAATCAATATTATATATTTTTCTGCTTTCAATCATTCTTCTACTTTTTACCGATTGCACCCGCCAACGCAGACGAGATAGCAAAGGCAGCATTTCCCGCAACAATACTCGCACCGAGCAAACTTATACACGAGAACGCAGAACGAGAGGCGAAAAATCAGTTGTCAAAATGAAACAGCAAAATGGCGTTTATTACGTTCCTTGCAAGATCAATGGAATTGAAATGCAATTTATTTTCGATACTGGTGCCTCTGATATTACGATGTCACTCACTGAAGCATTATTTCTCTATAAACAGGGAAAAATAACAGACGATGATTTTATCGGCAAACAACAGTATCAAATTGCGGATGGTAGCATTTCCGAAGGTATGGTTGTGAATTTGCAAAGCGTAACAATCGGCAACCGTTCCTTGAATAACGTGCAGGCAAGTATCGTTAATAATTTGGGGGCACCGCTTTTATTAGGACAATCAGCTTTGTCCAAATTCGGTAAGATCACTATTGATTATAAAAAACACGAAATAGTTTTTGAATAAAGTGAAAAAGTATTTGGTGAATTGTGTTTTGGACAAACAATTATGAAAAAGAAACAGGAAAGGAAGGTTTTGGCAGAATTATCGCTTCTTCGTATTTGCTAGATGGTAGAGTACCTGGTGGTGTAATGCTGTAAGCAGGTTTGGCTTGGCATTTCAAAAGATACAGTTCCGATGAAAAACTTGCAAAATTGGAAAACATGGCAAAGATAGCCAAAATTGGTTTATAGGCAGAGCAGCCCTACATTCTTCCACCCCAGGATTGATCGCAAACTCAATAAACTGGGTTACAAAATTGTGGATATTTATCGTGCGTAATGTGAGCATTTGAATGGCTTGCATACTGTCTCCTGTATCGATGGACACGTTTGTGAAACAAAAAAATAGAAAATTGGTATGGGCAAAAATAAAAAAGAATCCTTTTTTTGGACAAGTTACAGCGATCTAATGACTTCGTTGTTTTTCGTAATGTTGACATTATTTATATTAACAGTCGCATTGATGAAGAAACAATCAAAAGCGACAGAAGATCAATTAAAGAAAATTAAAGAAATAGAAGCTTCTATCGATAAAATTGATACTACATATTTTGAATATGATCAAATCCATAAGAAGCATATTTTAAAAATTGATGTGTCTTTCAATTCTTATAGCTTTAATATCCAAGATGTTTCAATTTCCGATCAGGTTAGATTAGAAAAAGCAGGAAATGTTATTTATAACTTTGTTAAGAATTCAATCCCTGAAGCTAAATACTTATTGATTATTGAAGGTCAATCGTCAAGTGATAATTATAATAAAGATGATTTTAAAAATAATTATGTACTTAGTTATCAAAGAGCAAAGGCATTATATGACTTTTGGTCAAATAAGCATGTTCTTTTAAATGACGGAAATAAATGTGAAGTAATTATTTCTGGTAGTGGGGAGCATGGTTCTTTACGAAAAGTGCCAGATAATAGATGGAATAAAGCAAACCAACGTTTCTTGATACATATTATTCCTAAACCAGGCATATTTGGAAATAGAAAACCATGAAAGAGCAAGCCTTTGGAGGACAAGGGACTTCTTCTAAAGGCTTCTTTACATAACTATATACTTGTTCATAACCCTTGCACTCCGGGTCTTCTGGACGGCAGAGGTACACCTTGAATGGAGCAAATCGGCATGCTCTACGATGTGGAAAGACAAGCCGACCTGGAAAATCTTTCTTTCGAGGAGCGTTCCGAACTTCGCCGCCGGTTTTCCTATCCCATCATGGTGGTCTTCGAAAAATGGATGCGCAACGTTAATCCCAAAGTGCTGCCCAAAGGCCTGTAACAAGGCCGCATCGGAAAAGCAATCAGCTACACTTTCGACATCTACCACAAGCTGACCCGGATGTAAACTTTCTTTTTTCTGTTGTCATAATTTTCCACCAAATTTAATAGACCTAACTTGTTTTTCAAATTATGTCCGCGAATGGTTCGTTTAATTCCTAAGCAACTTCCATGTTTACAATCTGGATTACGGCAAGGATTTGGCTAAGCTGCAGCCCCACACCTACAACTTCAAGGGGAAAACCGAAGACTACTCCGAAATCACATCCTGAAACTCTCATAGTTCTATGAACATTTAAGAGATTCTATTAAAAACGGGAATCTTTTTCAGTGATGCAAGACGGGTTCACCGAATTCTTACGAATAATAGTTCACTAACGCATTAATTATCCGAATTCCTCGTAAATACCAACCAATTCGTTTGCCTATTAGTATTTGCCATGTTATCACCTATTTGAATTCTTTTGCTTTCATTATTTTTGTACCAACCTTCACTCCAACTCCCCATATCTAAATTAATTGCATTGATAGTTCCAATGCTTAAAAGTAATTCTTGAAACTCTTTTATTGTTACAGGTTTAGAACTTTCACCAACGCAGTATGAGCCTTCTAATTGGATTAAAGATCTCCTCATATTTCCTTTCTTTCTAAATAAGTCACAACTTACAATTTTTGAATTTTTAACCAACAATGTTTGTTGAAAGAAACTTTTACCGGATCTTTTAACTTGATTGATCAAATCTTCATTTATCATTGACTTTTCAATAATTTGTATAGAATCGTTTGATATGATACATGCTCCTGTCAACTTTTCATTCATTGTTGAAGATATTACTTTACCGTCTTCGATAAAAATACCATCAATAAAATTATTTAAATCAGTATAGGCTGCGGGAACACATAAAAAATTATCAGGAATAAAAACTGGACGTTTGTGGTATAACTTATTGGATAACCCTATTGGAAAAAAGAAGCAAATTCCACCATTATAGCCTTCTACCCCAGAAACAAGCAATGTAGGTTCTACGTTCTTAACGTCTTTATAATCCCTAACGACCTGTTTAATACTATCTATGGGGGTTTTTTCAAGTAACACCCTCAAACACCCCTCACAAAAATACATTTCCTCCCTATCCACCTGACTAATAGTACCATTCGCATCGTTCATCAGGCATTTTGGATCCTGAATGCAATGCTTTAAACCGAGGTTGTGCCCAATTTCATGAATACAAACCTTTTGAAGACGTTCCCGAAACAATTTTGAATCGGCGCGTTTTTTTAATCTGAATGTGGAGACAACGCAAGTATGGCCAGGAAGAATACCCATCCCAAAAATACCCCATTCGTCAGATTTTCTCTTGACGTTTTTGATGGCAATATCAACTTCAGTAATAATTAAAAGATTTCGCTCAGAGCCAAACTTTCTGAGAATTTTTAAAGCATCGTATCTGGTTTGGCTTTTGGCCAGCAGATCTTTTGTTAATTGAGTTGGTTTCTCAATGGTTGGTTTTATACCATAAAACGAACGAATTCCGGTTGAAATATCGGTGATTGTTTGAGATCCAACATCTCCTAATGGTAGAATGGTGATTTGCGATAATGATGGTTTAGGGGAGTTCTGTACGATTGGTTCAACCGAATGAGAATTCTTTTGACATCCCAAGACAACGAATGTCAACAACAGAAGGATAATACTGTTCATGCATGTAAAGCTCCGGCATTTGCGATTTCTTTTCATAGGAATATGTATTATAGCTTATAGAAAAGCTTACCTCATTTCAATTCCACACCCCCGAAAATACTTCTTAAAATACCCATCCTGCGCACTCAATATCATCGTTGGAACTTCCTTTTGCATTATTTTAAGAACTTGCGCTGCTCTGACCCTGGGATCCGTGTATAGCTTCTTCGTGTTGTCAAGCATCTTATTGATGCGCAATGCCTCATCACCACCTTTAAGTTTTCGGTACAAAGCAGTTTTGATATCGCCAATGATGGAGTTTAGGTCGAGTAGGGGTTCGATACGAGTGGTGGTGTAATCGCCCAGCAGATGGGTGTCGTAGAGAATGCTGGCAAAGGCGTTGGTATATTCTCTAAGTTGGCCGGACATGCCAAGGCGAAGGGCTTCGCTGGTTGCGGTCATTACGATTTTATTCCGTCTGGCCTGTTCATCAATAAGCTTCTTTTGAAATAGTTCGATAGTTTTGCTGTCCCACTTGCAGAGATCCACGCGCTCCTGGATTTGAGGAGTCCATGGCCTTCCGTTAAACCCCCAATGGAAAAACAGGCGATGGCCGTAGGAACCCCAGGAGAAGTTTTGATGCGGAGCATCCCGTAAGCCTTTGAAATAGGCGTTGTATGGATAATCGATCGTTTTGTGGACGGCCTCAAACCAATCGGAGATGGGTTTGCTTCTTTCGAAAGGAAAAACGGAGTAGGCATCGGCTTCGTGACCGGTTTTTTCACCTCTGCCAAAGGATTTTGCGGAAAGGAAGTTTAGGGGAACCAGCAGGAGCAACAAAATAAAACAATACTTTTTCATAATCAATCTTATTTTTCAATAATTGAGTATTGCTCTCTTTATCTATCTTTTAAATCTCGAATCCAATTTTCTAGCTCAACATATAATATTACAGTACCAAGAATACCTATTCCAATATCTTTCTTTTCACCGTTATATTTCAACTCAGTTATTGAAAACAATAAATAATTTTTGCGAAATACCATCATTGGCGCTGCACCAACAGCTCCATAATAGGTGAATGCAGTTTCTAAATTGTTTAAGAACTCTCCCTTTTCACTTGATAAGCTATTTTCTTTCATTGCAAATTTTATCACTGCCTGTCTATGTGCCTCTTCGCTTGGATTTGAGAATAATAGTATAGCAAGAATAATTATTCCAATTACATAACGAAAATAGGAATGAGTTTTTTCGTCATCTTTCGTTGTATTAAGAATAACTATGTTAGGTTTTTGGTCTTCTACTTTAACGACTTGTCTATATGAATCCATGGAGGACTCATATCGTTTTAATTCCTTTTGTTTTTGCAGTATTTCATCTTCAATTGTTACTTCTTTCCAATCTTCATTACTACCAAGTGGTTTTGGTCTAGGTTTTTGATTAATCTTAACTTCACCATATGGAGGCCTCATAAAACGTTGATGTTCAACGTTTTTGTTAGAATCTTTTTCCATGGTGCATATGTTATTTCAAATAGCATAAATACAACCAATTACGCAAATCGCATCATGATTGCCAGGTATATCCACAATGTTCGCACCTTGTTGGTTCTCTGTCTGCTAATAATGCCAATAGTCCGATAGGGAAAAAGCAAACTGCTATTAGAATCTGCCATCCTTTAAATCCACCTCTAGTTGTTAGTCCGTTACATTTTGGACATGAAAGACTTGCCATAGTTTTAAAATTTTAAGGTTAATACTAAAATAATCCAAGAAATAAATATTGAAATCAATATTAATCGTGTCATTATCAATGATATGCAATTAACTATTTTGATATGATTCTCATTTATTATTGCAAGTACTCTCAATGGTATCTGCAGAATTATCGAAGAAACAATCAATATACCATTGGGATTATATTTAATTGAATCAACAATCCTAAAATCAAATATGCATTGAATACTTCTAAAAACCCCACATCCAGGACAAGGAATACCAAATAACACCTTAAAAACACAAACATGGGGAAGGGAATCGACAGTTGTTGCAGCTGTCCCAATAACAAAAAATAAAATTATTAGGACACTACTGAGTAAGATATTCCAATTAATTTGTTGTAGGCTATTGTTTGATAGCTTGTTAACTAAAAATCTGGGGAATATACTGATGTCCATGAGATATGGGATTATTATGACCACTAACGGGTAGACCGCACCTTCAGGCGCATGTGGTTTGTGGTGTAAGGGTTAGGAGTATTTTTTGTATATCAACTTAAAATCCGCATCATTTTTATGACTATTCCAATATTTCAGACTCCATACTTTCATTTTGTCCTTTGGAATGACTTTTACAACGACTTGTTGAGGTTCTAATTTATCAACATATTTCTGCGCTTCTTCCATTTCTTCAACTGATAAATCCTTTGCCCATCCCACATTTTCTTCAAAATCTTCATCCTCTTCATCTTCTAAACTGGTTTTAGATGAAGATGCTTGACTATTGCCTCCAGATAACATTTTTTTCATTAATTCATTTTGTTCCTCCATCAATTCTACCCTTTTGTTGATTTTGAAATACCAACAAATGAGTTCTCTACAAATAAGAAACACGACTATTAAAACAATCAATGAGATAATAATAGGCCCAATATACTCCATGGCGTTAGATTTCTTTTCCTACTCATTTGGCTTTTCGGTTTCGCCTCGTTTATTTAAGTGGGGTCTAATCTCCACTATCTATTATTGTTAAAAACAGCTTTCAATTGATAGGTGTGATGAAATACTTGTCTTTAAAATCTGACATCTGTTTTGTTATATAATCTGATTCCATCAAACTATTATCCACTACCCCTAATAAATGTTCCCAGGTTAAGCAAATAACGTGGCTTTGGAATTCAGGCTTTACAAGTTCGTGCTTGGCAAATTCAGCTTGTTGCTTAATCTTTATATTACCAGTTGGGTAAACAAACACAACAAAGTCCTTTTCAGACACATGAATAATGTTCCTCATCAATTGGTAGTTTTTAAGGAAACTATCTAAGTTACAGTAATCATTATTGATTGATGAGCAGTGCTTACTATAAACTGATTCGTATTTTTCGATATGTTCATTGTCATGCTTCGCTTTTCCAAATTCCTGTTCAGTATACTTTATTTCAAAAAATATCCTTATCCCCTTATTCGTTTTAAAGTAGAAATCGAAGCTTGTTGCTCTCCTATTTTTTTCAATGTCCGATTCCTTCTCAAAACATGCAGATTCATAATCAATAGATTCATCCTGAAGACCAAGTACTTGAAGTACAGTTTCAAGTTTCTTTTCTTTGATCAAGGGATAAAAAAAGTTTATGCACATCGCCTGAGATGAGTTCAAATGATGAAAATCTCGATGGAGTTTAATTAACCTATTACTTTTAAGGTATGCTTCACAATCAGAATCGAGTAGATTTTTGTGCTTGTGATCTTCTGGCAAAATATGTGAATATGAATTACCGTTTCGTTTCCATATTCCATCCTTAAGCTTTTCGAAGTGATTCCTTTTATATGTACTAAGGTGCTCTTTAATACTCTCTTGATAAGTTTTTGTTTTCATAGATTATCTAATTAGGTTGGATTTGAATGATCACATTTTGTCTATATTCGATGATGTAACGTATACTCCCAATAATTCACATCAATTTCCATCAATACCTCATTGATTCGAAGAATATCTGGTATTGAGAAATAAGTCCGTTGATCCAATGTTTTCCAAAGCATTGTCAATTCGATGTCTGCTTGTTTGAGGGGAAAGGGTTTAAAATTGGCTTGTTTATGGCGTTTGGGTAATTCAATTTTGAGGTGTTTATCGAGTGCCAGGCTAAGGTTACTGTCGTTACCAAGGTCTATTCTGCAAATTTGGGAGTCGAGATATTGATCGTTGAATTCATTCAAAAGCCAAGCCATAGTTTCGTTATCGATAATTGACGGTCTGTCCAACGCTTTTAGGTTGAAAAGGCTGTTACTATCCGTAAAAGTAATGTTCAGACTGGCAATAAGAGTGAAATCATCATAAGCGAGAATAGGTTGAGCGTTTTGGATGCGCTGGAAGTGCTGGGTGATTTTTTCTTCGTATTGAGCGGTTATATCGCTGAAATATTGGTTGGTTTTTCTGATTAGACCGACGATTTCCTCTGTTAGTTCCAAACTGGCATTGATTCTCCGTTTTCTGTTCTCAAGGAGGTATGACATCCGAAGGATATCCCTGTCATCGTCTAATCCTTTCTTGTTGATTTCCAATATTTGGTTTTCGATACTCGGTAGATCCAATCCTTTTGCGTATTGTTGAAATATTGTCATGATCTATATGTTTTTCAGTAGAAGTCAGACAGAGCTATATAGAAATACCTAATTGAGATATTTGCATCAAATATAAATATAATTTTGATTCGTTAACTTTTATTTGAGTTTTATCTTCACTTTTATTGAGATATCAGGAACTCATAAATCCTTTAATATCAAACCTTTTTGGAAAAGACGTTGGGGAAAGGCGATGAATAGGCGTGTGCAGGCTTGTTGTTGGAGGAAGTCGGAAAATGTGGTTCAAGGGAAATGGGAAAAGGTGCCGAATACTTTAAGTACAGGGCGACGCGTGGTACACCCGGACGCAAACGACGTCAGACACTACCGCCACCGAAGAAGAGAACAAGCTCCTGCTTGCCGTCATCAAGACCCTGAACGTTTCCGACCAACGCCACCAAGCCTACTCAAAACTCGCCACCCGCTGTTTCTACTACCTGAGCGGCGGAGCCAACAACAAACTTGACTGGCAAGACTGCAGCGACCTGGTCGAGGAATATTATACGAACTACGTTAAAGGCAAAATCGCGTAGAACTCAGTTTTATCCCATACCCAAAAAGGGCCTCGAGCTAACGCCGAGGCCCTAATTTGTTTTACCGTTTTTTGTATTGGACTAGCTGAACCTTTTCATCCACTGCCCCAAATTCTATGGCATTTACGAAGACCGTCACAGCAATCCGACAAAAGGCCGCGGCGAACTGGTAGTGGCAAAGAACCACAACGGCGGAACAGGCACGGTATTGTTTGGGTATAATCTCTCGCTGACGCGGATTGGAGTGCATATAGGCAAGTATGCATCAGAACATGCCGAAAGCATGATCGAAGGAGCATTATCATGGAAATCAATTGCAAGTTTGGTGGTTGGATTAATTCTGATTTGCGCACTCTTATTCATTGACTGGCGCACACTCCTCCGGAAGAAAAAATTTCGTTTGAAATTTAAAATATGGAAGTGATTGTTAAAAGTCAGCATGGAATATTGTACCGTGGAGTGGGAAAATACCTTTGTCATTTAGGAATTTTGAAACATGACTAAAAATGTGTGAATGATGTAACTATTTTCAGAAATTCCGTAAAAATTATCATGATAACGAGAATCATCTTTGTCTTGTTGAACTAAAAAATGCTAATATGAAAGGATTTAATAGTAACATAGAAAAGGATGCTCTGAAAAATGAGAATTTCAGAAAAGTATTATACACAAGCAAACATCTTCAGCTTGTGCTAATGAGTTTAAAACCAGGT
>Ga0209429_10000827_pt1 | contig 20227 bp, 15 predicted proteins | sample BarGraNGADG00212_3_FD_184493 | JGI IMG/M metagenome (GOLD analysis project Ga0209429, IMG submission 184493) | Arctic peat soil microbial communities from Barrow, Alaska - Barrow Graham LP Ref core NGADG0004-212 (SPAdes) (version 2) | ecosystem: Environmental > Terrestrial > Soil > Wetlands >...
TATAAGTGCTACCACCTCCTCCACCACCAGTATTAGCAGTTGCGGCTATTCCGTTTCCGGTGGCGCTTCCGGAACCGCCACCACCTAATCCACCAGAAGCAGCAGTTCCAGTGCTATACGAACCACCGCCACCACCACCAGCATAATACACAGCTGTACCAGAAATGCTGTTTTGCAATCCAATACCACCTACCCCGGCAATATCACCACTTGCTGTGCCGCCCATTACTCCGGCACCACCACCTCCGGCACCACCAAATCCTACCAAAGTTTTTGCCCCACCGTCATATCCTTGCCCCAACGTTCCGGTACCGCCAACACGATTAATTGTTTCAGCCGAACTTGCTCCACCACCGCTGCCTCCGTTACTTCCGGCAACACCAGCACCGCTGGAAACCCTAGACCCACCACCACCACCACCGACTGCAACCATTTCGTCGAATATTGAGCTTAAACCATTGGCACCATTAGCGCCACCAAGTACTGTCGCACCACTTCCGCCCGTGCCAATAGTAACCGAATACGAACCGGCCACAATATTATGATATGCTGCATATAGAACGCCGCCAGCTCCACCACCGCCACCAAAACGCCCACCGCCACCACCACCTGCAACCACCAGTACCTCTACATTAACCGTAGTTGCAGCACCAGGTGCATCATGCCCTTCGCAAACCCCACTCTCAATAGTCCCAACTAATGAAGATATATGGTAAGCTGTCGAGCCAGCTTTAGTTGAAGTTGCGCTAAGACAATAGTTACCACTAGCTAATGTATATTGGTAGGTTGTATCAGTACTTTTTGGTAAGACATTGGCTGTAGTTGCGGCAGCTAGATCAGCTGGATAACCGCTGTTGATTGTGTTATATAGGGCTAATTGAGTAGAAGAGCTTTTTAGATCAGATTTTAAGGTAACAGCTGCGGCTCTTTGAGTAATACCGGTATAGGAGATTATTGAGATAGTTGCTAAAATACCGATAATGACGATAACAACGAGGAGTTCGACGATTGTAAAGCCAGAATTAGTAGAGAATAAATGATTTAAACAGCGATAAGACTTGGCAGGGTATTTTTTTATATTCAATAGATTAAAAGCACCCTTTTTCATTAAGGCTATTATAGCATAAGCTCTAAAACAGGAACCTACTAAATATTAAATCTTTTCCAAGTGGGCATATTCGGCATTTAATTTTTTCGTCCGGCCATCGTCAAACTTAATTGTAATAGCCAGCCCATCAACTTCCACAATTTCACCAGTTCCAAAAGCCGCTGAACGAACATTTTCCCCGACCACGAACAGTTCATCACTATAATAATCCGGTTCATGAATAATTTGCGCTTCAACTGGTGATGACATCTCAATTTGATTACCCATATCAGCAATAAAACGCGACATTGGGTTGTAACTACGTTGTCCAAATTGCATACGACTATTAGCATATGTAAGGTGTAATTCTTCACGAGCACGAGTCATACCAACGTAGGCTAATCGCCTTTCTTCTTCAAGTTCGGCAATACCAGCATCATAAACTCTAGCGTGTGGCAAAATTCCCTCTTCCATTCCAACAATAAAGACAACTGGAAATTCCAAGCCCTTGGCAGCGTGTAAGGTCATTAATGTAACTTTTTGCCCATCGCTTGCAGTATCGGCACTCGACATCAAAGCAACTTCTTCCAAAAAATCAGGTAAAGCAACAAAGTTTTGGGCATCGGATAATAGTGACCCAATATTTTCTTCACGATCTTCCGCCTGAGGCGTACCGTCCATTATAAAGTCGCGATATCCAGTAAGCTCTAGTAATTTTTCAATTAGTTCAGCCGGGCTAGCTGTATCCAACATCGATTGAACAATTCGTAATTTTTCACCAAGTGAAGATAAGGCAACTTTTGCACGCGCCGTAATTATACTAGTTTGGTCAACGCTAACAAGTGCCGTTAAAATGTCCATACCACTAGCCGACTGCCACTGCAAAAACTTTTCAAGGCTCATAGCACCAACGCCTCTGGTTGGAACGTTAACGATTCGACTAAAACTCATACGATCTTGTGGCTGATAGACTAACCTTAAATAAGCAATAATATCTTTAATTTCTTTACGATCATAAAACCTGACGCCACCTATAATCTGATAAGGGACATGAAACTGCAAAAAAGAACGTTCCAAAGTATAGCTCTGTGCGTTTGTACGATAAAGTACAGCAAAATCACTATACTTCCTGGCACCCATAGTAACGTGTGACGAAATACGTTCGGCCACTAAATGAGCCTCAGCTGTCTCGTCATAAACCTCGTGAACTTGTACTGGCTCACCTGGCCCTGCGGCTGTCCATAATTTTTTATCAGTTCGCTGAATATTTTTTGAAATAACATTGCTGGCCGCATCCAAAATACTACCAGTACTACGATAGTTTTGCTCCAACTTAACAACCTTTGAGCCCTTAAAATCACGTTCAAAATTTAGAATATTTGTAAAATCAGCACCACGCCAACTATAAATTGACTGCCAATCATCACCAACTACGCAAATGTTTTTACCATCATTTACAAGTAATTTAATAATATTATATTGAGCAGCATTCGTATCTTGATACTCATCAATTAAAATATGCTTAAATGTTTTTTGCCATTTTGCACGAATTTCAGGTCGCTCTTTTAATAAATGAACCGCTTCTAGCAATAAATCGTCAAAATCAAGTGCACCAGCAATCTTGCGAAGTGACTCATATTTTTTATAAATTTTTGCTATATTTTTTTGGTAAGGTAGATTTGCTGCGGCTTCATATTCTTCGGGGCCTACCATCTCATTTTTTGAACTCGAAATTAGACTACTGGCAGTTTTGGCTTTGATTTCGCTATCGCCAATCGATAATTGCTTCATAGCCTGTTTAATTAGCCCCTGTCTATCATCCTCATCATAAATAACAAAATTATGAAGTATACCAATCGATTTACCTTCAATTCGCAACAATCGGACACAAATTCCGTGAAATGTGCCCATCCATGGCATAAAACCACGATTAGCACTATTTTGTCCCAGTAAAGTGCCTAAACGCAAACGCATTTCACGAGCAGCCTTGTTGGTAAAAGTTACTGCCAAAATTTCACTTGGCATGATTTTCTCATGCGAAATTAAGTACGCAATTCGATGCGTTAAAGTTTTTGTCTTGCCACTTCCGGCTCCAGCAAGAATAAGCAGCGGCCCAGAAGTCGTCTGCACAGCGTCTTTTTGTGCCGGGTTAAGCCCATCAAATAAATCCATTACTATCTATTATAGCCTAAATTACAGATTATAAGTTAGGTAACACTAAAAAGTAGACAGCAGCACCTGAGCCTGCACCAATTATTAATAGCAAGACAATCCAAAGTACCCACAACCAACCAGATTTTTTCTTGGTTGGAGTTAGCGCTTTGTGATATGAATTCGTGTCATAGATTGCACCGGTTTTTTGATCACCAGAATTTGGTTGTTCTTTATATTGCTGAGTAATCGAAGTTGTAGTCACTGGTTTAGTTTCAATCGTGACTGGCGCAATAGGTAAAATAGGCACAACAGGCACGGCTGGCACAACAGGAGTTTCGGGTAAACTTTCAACAACTGGTTTTTCGTCTGGGGCATCATCTGGCTGAGCAGTACTATTTGACTCAATTAAAAGCAAATCATCTTGCAACTCTGCGGGCAATAAAGGGTTACTATTATAGGCACTTGTATCCTGAGGCTTATTTTCTAGTTCGGCTGATTTCTGGTCATCGGAAAAAGCTCCAAGTGGACGTTTGTCGACTTTTGTACCTGACAAAAATGGTGAATCAAGCGGCGCATTGTTATTTTGTTCCATAGCGTTTGCAATATCATTACCAATTTGATCAATATCATCATCTTCATCAGCTTCATTAGCTTCTTCGGATGGTTTCGAAGGACTTGCCCAATTACTGCTCATTGGCGTTGGCATACTACTGATAGGGGCTGGGGTAACAACAGCTGCGGGAGCTGAATATGGAACGGCAATCGGCTTAAGCTCTGGAGCTTGATTGAGATTGCGTTCTGGCATAACCAAATTTGAACGCATATCTGAAGATGGGTGAACAACATCCATAAAACGCCCAGTACTTGGTCGTTCTACGGCAGGAGATACAGTAACAAAAGAAGGAGTTGGGGCGATTGGCTGCGAATTAACTGACGAAGTAACCGGGATTTGATCATATGAACCATTGCCAAGATCAAGTGTAGTTTCCTTAGGAATATCAGCATTACTAGTTAATGACGGTGCATTCGTAATTAATGAATTCACTGCGCGGTCAAGTTCGTCAAAGTCAAGATCTTTCATATGCTCACCCCTTAATCTTTATCTGTTATTGTACTTTTATGTGCTTTTTTTATTATTTCACTAAATGTATGAGCGTCCAAACTCGCCGCACCAACTAGTATTCCATCAACCCCTGGTAGGGATAAATAATCTGCCGCACTGTCAACCGTAACGCTGCCACCATAAAGAACCTGAATTGATTCAGAGGCCTTTAAACCATATAAATGTTCAATTTGTTTACGAATTGAGCGTACTGCCGCAATAACATCAATTGGCAATGCGTTTTGTCCAGTTCCAACTGACCAAACTGGTTCGTAAGCAATAATTACTTGATCAAGCTCATCACTGGTAATATTAGCCAAGCCGCCAATTAATTGATCACGAAGTACATCATGAGCTTCGCCACTTGAGCGTTCCCAAGCGGTTTCACCAATACACAAGATTGGTCGAATACCGTTACGAATCGCCGCAGCGACCTTATTGCGCATATCTTTGTCTGTCTCGTTAAAGATATGACGACGCTCAGAATGACCAACTAATGCGTATTGTACGATGCCACGAAGTTGCGTAGCTGAAACTTCACCAGTATACGAACCTTTATCGCGCCAATAGAAGTTTTGAGCGGCCAGCTTAAACTGTCGCAAATTGACTTGCAAACTTAGTGATTGAAGAGTAAGGACCGTTGGCGCCAAGACGACTTCGACGTCGCGGCGAACTTTAACCAGATTGGATAATTGGTGCAAATATAGACTTGCCTCTTGCATATCGAGGTTCATCTTCCAGTTACCAACTATAATCTTTTTTTCATTCGACATTTAATGTATACCACTTACGGTTATTGTTTTCATTTTACTCTAATTAAGACCTAGCGTCTAGTAACTAAATTGTACGAACTTTGATTGTATCAGTCATGCCAGTTTCACCTGGTTTTTGACCACTGACAATAACAATAGTTGCTGATTCTTCGCCAAAGTAACCCTCAGCTTTTAGTTCCAACGCAAGTTTATAGCCAGCATCTTCATCATCTGGACGAACAGAACTACGGTTTGCATAGCAAAGTCCTAGTTGTTGAGCAGTTCGAAGTTCGCTAGTAACGCTGACAATTGGGAAATTTGGACGGTGAGTTGCAATATTTGCAGCTGTAGCGCCAGATTTTGTTTCAACAACGATAGCGCTTGCATTTACTTGTTTAGCAAGACAGATAGCAGCAACGCTAATTGCGTCTCGCCTTGTGTCGTTGTCTAATTTATCTTTAATCGCTTCAACTGGTTCATGCTCTTGGGTGTAAAGAATTACTTTTTTCATAGCCTTAACGGTTTCAAGTGGATAATGGCCGTTAGCAGTCTCATCTGAAAGCATAACAACATCGGCACCTTGAACAACAGCGTTAGACACGTCGCTTACTTCAGCACGCGTTGGTTCTGGTGCATCAACCATGCTTGCCATCATCTGAGTGGCAACAATACATAGACGACCATGCTTACGGCAGAGTGCGATAATTCGACGTTGAACAATAGGCACAATTTCGGCACCAGCTTCAACAGCTAAATCACCGCGAGCAACCATAACGCCATCACTTGCCAAAACGATTTCTTCCAAAGTTTCGTCAACAATTGCAGATTTAGTTTCAACCTTAGCAATAATTTGGGCATTTGAGCCACCAGCAACAAGGATTTGACGTAAATTATTAATATCATCAGCACTTTGGATAAAGCTTAGTGCGACGAAATCAAAATCACGAGTTAGGCCGAATTCAATATCAGCAAGGTCTTTTGGTGTTAAAATATCGCCAGCAAAGTCAGTATCTGGTAAATTAAAGCCTTTTTTGCTCATTAAATAGCCATCATTTTCGATACGCACTTTAATTGCAGTAGCTGAAGATATTTCAGTAACAGTAGTTTTGATTTTACCGTCAAAAATATACGCACACTCGCCAACTTTAACTTTTTCTGCCAAATTATATTGAACAGGTACAATTAAGTCACCTTGATGTTCCTCAAGCGCAAAATCAAGTGTCAAAATGTCACCCTTTTTAACATCAAGGTGATTATCTTTGATAAGGCCAAGACGAATCTTTGGTCCCTGCAAATCTTGCAAAATAGCGACTGGCTTGCCAGTTTTAGCTGTTGCTTCGCGAATCCATGCAATTTGCTGATCGCGCTCTTCATATGTTCCGTGGCTAAAGTTTAAACGAAATCCGTTTACACCGGCGGCGGCTAATTTTTCTATCATATCGCTAGAAGTGGTACATGGCCCTAGCGTAGCTAATATTTTTGTTCTTTTGAAAATAATACTCATAGCGGATTATTATACCACAGTATCTTAAGATTGGGCAAAAAATATGAAAAAGAGTGATCTCGCCGAGTAGGCGCTCCACTTCGTTTCGCTCCTCCGTTTGCTCATAAAAATATGTAAACACATTTTTATTTCGCTGCACTACGCCGAACTCGGATTTAACGTATTGCTAAAGCAATCCGCAATCCGAGTTCGATTCCGCGGAGCGTCAAAATAAAATACCCATCAGCATGATGAGTATTTTATTTTGGTGATCTCGCCGAGAATCGAACTCGGATTGCCAGGATGAAAACCTGGTGTCCTAACCGTTAGACGATGAGACCATTTAACGGTAATTGCCAGATGATTGTAACAAATAAAGCATCTTTTGGCTAGAGTAAGATATTAACAATTAATTTTGTCTGGTTGTGCGGGTCCTGCCGCTTTGGTCTCCCCTAGAATTTTTTATTGGTTACAATAAAACAATTTTAGGGTTGTCACGTTTCGCGACCCCGAAACTTCGCGATTGGCAACCAGTTGCCATCGGAAGGTTTCCTTGCAAAGTGCCGACTGGCACTTTTCACCCGCCTCACACCACCCGTAATTAGCATATTAATCAGCTTTTGTTATTTTTCAACAGATACCACAGGATATTCCTGTGAAAGCTTAGAATTAGCTTAACGAGGGTTGGACCCTGGTAAATGACCTTGGTAAATAGTTATTTTTAATCAAAATCGGCCCGGCCGGGCCGATTTTGGTACATTATTGGTACTACAAAAAATTGTTCGGAATATCGCAAGCCGTCATAACTCTTGCTCAATAATAAGATAACCCTTTAAATTACCGGTAAAGAAAAGACTAGGTGACGTTTGCTAGCCGAGTATGTCTGACCCGTGCCTTATAAGGCACGGGGAGTTACGCAGGATACAGAGTTATCTAGACTTTTCTTTTGCCGCGTAATTTGAACTGGTTGTCGTTTATTGGGGAAGAGGGAGGGCGGAGTGGCAAAAAAAGGACAAAAGCAAATTCGCTTGTGTTTATTGTATTAATATTATATAAGCATTGACATTTTAACACTAATATGATAGATTAGGTACATCAGTTGTCCAAGGTGTGAGGACCCAGGATAGCGGAGGTAGTTTAACAAGTCAGATCATTACAGTGCATGTCTGAAAAGACAAGTATTTGTATAGGAATTCATTTAATCCCCCTTCTCGTTCGGTAGCAGCACGTTAGTTAATCTTATTAAGGTTAGCCGACGGCTGCTTCCGATAGTCGGACAGCAATTATGGTATAAAAAATCTTAAAAAATTTATTTGCCGTAATTATGTTCGGCAAAACAAACAGAAGGAGGAAAACGAAATGAAAAAGAAAAGAACCGTTACTGAAATAGTTGAAGAAATAACCCCTGACGTAAAAACTGCAAAGTTTGCAGAAACTACACACGCTCCTGAGGCTACACCGGTAGCACAACCCGAGGTTTTTACGAACCCCAATGCATTTCCGGCACCCGCCGGAGAGGCAGAAACATTCGGGGAACCGATTGCTGCTTATTCATTAGACAGAGACGACATAGCTGACATGTTTGGCTATGCCAATGATAGAGAAGAATTGGCCGACGCATTCTTAGATCAAGGTTATCAAGTTCTGATAAGGCAGCCCGTAATAGGCTCAATCATTCCCCCAGAAGAACCAATAACAGACACGGATGAAGCCCCAACTAAAAGTTGGTGGTCTAAGTATGGTGCCTGGCTTGTCCTATTTTGGTTCGTCGTGGCAATCGTCTTTACGGTGTTATATTTTGTAATCGTTGGGAGTCACAAAACAACCCCAACCACAGCAACAGAAACAACAACCGAAGCGACGACCACAGCAGCAGAAACAACAGCAGCGGAAACGACAACAACTGAAACCACCGCGTTGGCAGCAGTGCCAACAACATGGTTAATGGTAACATCTGATTACGGAAATAACCGTTGGTTCGCCGACGGAATTGCCGAAATCAGGGCAGCTAAAACCGACAAGGAAGCAACAGATGCTGCCTACATTTGGCTCAATAAGGTAAAGACCGATCCCAACATCTTGGTTGGAACCGCGAAATATCTTCTTAACCAAGATATAGACAAAACGTCTCTTGTTACAGCAGATGGCTGGGCTACCGATAAGGCAGTCCAACTTGTGACCGAGTTGCAATTGCTGCTTGGAAAAGCAAAGATTATTGCGGAAGATGCCCCAGCGAACGGTTACAATAGCGGTGTTAGTAATAACACTGTTGTTGCTGCCGAAGTGGCGGGCATTAAAGGCAATACGGCTGCGATTAAAATAACCACAGCTGACGGAAGTGAGTACTGGGTCATGGGCCGTTGTGGCAACATTGTCACACCGGGCAAGCCGGACGTCCCGACGGGCAAAACCGACGAAACTCCGACTCCGACTCCTACGCCTACTCCCGCTCCGACACCAACCCCGGCCCCGACGGCAACGCCGACGCCAACACCTACTCCTACACCGATACCCACTCTGACACCAAAGAATCCTTCACAGGATCCTGCAGCTCAGAGTAAAGCCCCAGAGGGGAGCGCAACAAACCAGGACCCCGGTCCTGGTAATTATGTCGAGCCGACAAGTATGGCGACGGCGCCAGCTGAGAGTAGGGTTAACCCTTCTCCTCCGCCAGCCGCCGTCACAACAGCAGCTACAACAGCCGCCACAACAACAGCTCCGACAACGGCAACAACAACGCAGGCGCCGGTGGCAACACCGATACCTACCAGAATTCCGGTTGTTACCGGAGAGCCCGCAGCGAGCGGGACTCCGGTAGTTCCGGAGTAAATTCCGGAATGAAAATTGTGGGAGGTGCAACCTTTTAGGTTGCGCCTTCCCGCTCTTTTTCAAAAAAATCCTATACATACCTATACTTATCTTTCCCGAGAATTTATTCTTGCTTGAACACTTCGTGTTCGCAATTGAGTAAATTCTCGTGAGTTTTAAAAACTCGACATGCACATTGTAACGATCTGATTTGTTAGCATTTAATAATACGGCACCAAGACCAATTTATTTTATGTTTATTAACTAACTAATTTATTAATTTGATTTTATCTGCGAGATAAATCAAGAAGGAAAACTTATGAAAAAATTAACTACAGTACTTGCGATGGTTGCAGCAGCAATTGCCATACCAACCGCACTTTTTGCATGGGGACCAATTCGTGATACTTATACGATTGAGATACCAGCTAACCACGTAACATTTAACTCAATAACTAACAACCCAAATATCGGTGACGAACGTAATTTCGTTGGTATTCGTGAAAGCGGTACAACAAATGCTTGGTCTGACGATATGGCAGTTGTAAACGGTAAAGAATATACAGTTCGTATGTATGTTCACAACAATGCAGCCGAAAATTTAAACCTTGTTGCTGAAAATGTAACAGCAAAGTTTAACTTACCAACAACAACCGGAAAATCTATCCAGGTTAACGGTTTTTTGGACTCAAGCAATGCTACACCAACCGAAGTTTATGACCACGCTATCTTTACAGGCAGCGAAGATTTTAATCTTGCATATATAAGCGGAAGCTTAAAATACGAGAATAACTTCTACGGCGCAACCGGAGTTGCTCTTCCAGAAAGTATCTTTACAAGTACCGGTGCAAGAATTGGTTACGATAATCTTGAAGGTGGAAAGATTCCTGGCTGTTTTAAATATGCCGGATACATCACTTTTACAGTTAAGCCACAATTTGCTCCAGTTACTACATTTACCGTCAGTAAACAAGTTCACAAAACTGGTATAAAAGGATGGAAAGAATTAGAATCAGTTAACCCTGGTGACAGCGTTGACTATCTAATTACTTACAAAAATACCGGTAATGTCACACAGAAAAATGTTGGCATTAACGACGCTCTCCCAGCTGATATAACATATACTGCTGGCTCAACCGTCTTAACAAACGGTAATCACCCAACTGGCCTTAAGGTTAGCGACGGTGTTACAACAAATGGCATCAATATTGGTGACTATTTGCCTGATGCAACTGCATACGTAAAGTTTAGTGCAACAGTTGATTCCAATGATGATCTAACTAACTGTGGAATTAATAACCTTATCAACACTGCTAAGGTTACTACAGAAAATGGTTCAAAAGAGGATACAGCTGAAGTTACTGTTACTAAAGTATGTAAAGTAACTCCCCCAGTGACTCCTCCAGTAACCCCACCAGTAGTAACACCTCCAGTGGTAACCCCACCAGAGTTACCAAAAACTGGTGCAGGTGATGGAATAGTTGCAATCTTGGGTCTTGGTGCAACGATTACTAGCCTTGGTTATTACCTTGCAAGTCGTCGTGTATTAAACCGTTAATCGAGTCTGACCGCTCCTCACATTTCTGAAGCGATTCAGACAAAATACCCCCGCTATCCATGCGGGGGTATTTTTTGTTATAATGAAATAATCATGGCAAAGAATAAAAAGAAACGCAACAAAATCTATACCGGTGCCGAAGCTGCAATAACTAAACCAATCATTACTCGTATCACAGCCGCTAACCGATCAAAAATCGGGCAATGGTGGTTTGATAATAAAAAAATAGCCAAACCAATCTTAATTGCAATTGGCGTCGTAGCCTTTATTATCATAATGATTATCGAAATCGTACGACTCAGCAGTGGCGCAATTTAGTTTTGCTTAAGTGGCAAACTAAAACCGAAAGTACTTCCCTTTCCTTCGGTTGAATTAAAGATGATTTTACCATCGTGTGCTGTAATAATCTTCTTTGCTAAGTACAAACCAACACCAGTGCCGTCAGGACGTTGTTTGCGCGCATTGCTGGCACGATAAAACTTGGTAAATAGACTTGCTTGCTCATCCGATGGAACGCCAATTCCCGTATCTTGTACAGTGAAGATAACGTTATTATTGTCAACAGATAAATTAATTAAAATTGTCGAACCGTCGTGCGAATAATAAATTGCATTGTCGGCAAAGTTCATAATCACTTGACGCATCTTGCCTTCATCAATATTTATCATTGGAAAATCTTTTGGCAAATCATAAATGAATTTCATACCATGGACAACGGCATTTGATTGCAAACTGTCAATTTCTTGCTCAACAACTTTTGACAAATCAGCTGGATGTTTGTCGATCATAAACTTACCTGTTTGCAACCTTGATACGTTCAAAAAGTCATTAATTAAGCGCACCATACGTTCGCTACTAGTAAAAGCTTCATTTAGTAATTGTGCCTGTGGACCAGATATTTTACCTGCGTCACCTTCCAAAACCATACTAATGTAACCTTTAATGCTCGTAAGCGGCGTCCTAAGTTGGTGGCTTGCCATACCAACGAATTCGTCTTTGGCTTTATCAAGTTGCTGCAATATTATATTTTTTGTACGAAGTTCCTTGGTAGCATTTGCAATTTGTTGTTTCAAAGTCTCATTAAATTCACGAATTTCCTGCACCGCAAGAGCATTTTGAATCGCTATGATTAGTTCATCCGAAATAGTATCAAGGACTCTCATATCACGATTCGTGTAACTTGAAGTTAAATGATCGCCTAGACATAAATAACCTACGCATTTATTAGAACGAACGAGCGGCAAAATTAATTCGATTCTGCGGCTTAACATCAAACGCCTGTTAGAATCTTCGGGGTCCATTAAAGAGGCTATGAGTACTTCTCGATTTAAATTGTTAGACGACGTAAGCTGAAAAGCATCACTGATTGATAACTGTTTGTGATGTGGTGTTCCAGATGATACATAGTGTCCATCTAAAGTATAAATATAGAAGAAGGCCTGCTCACTTTTTAGCGTATGGCCAATTTCAATTGCCGTTCGTTCAAGTAGATCACGCAAATCAGTAGTAACGGCTAGAGTTTTATTTAAACGAGCAATAAAATCGTAGCTATTATAGTGATCTTTGTAAAAAAACTTATTTGTATATTTATCAAAAAATCTCTTTATCGGCTGGAATATAAGCGCGAGCAACAAACTAATACCGACTCCGCTCATTGTTTGTGATAGGCCAGTTAATTCACTATTAAACATTTTTGAAAATGCAAATGCAATAATTAAATAAACGCCAGCTAAAGTTATAAGCACAAGTGAATAAGCAACACTTCTAACGGCAGCAAGTCTTATGTCAAAAAGCCCGTGTCTCACAACAGCATAGCTAACTCCACCGACGGCAAGTGCGCCAATCAAAGGGCCTAATGTTGAAAAATATAGATTATTAAATGCTACCGGCATTATTACATTAGTAATAAATATTGTTACAACAGCGATACCAACCGTTAATAATAACGTTTTTGAGGAAGATCTTATTCTTTGTTCGCGACCAGCTTTAATACCCAATACTAGGCTGACAACTGCATGCATCACAAAAAAGGCTACTACTAAAAAATATATAACTGCAATTGGGCCAAGTTCTATACCAACATATGATATATTTTCACCACCGATAACAGTATCTTTCACAATAAGAGGCGTCGTAGCAAATACAGAAATTATAGAAACTAAAAATATATAAATATTTGATACATTGCGAGAAACATATTGCTGAGTAACTGTAACCACAAAAATAAATATTGAATATATTTCAAGTAATGATACTATAAACAGCGCCCTATTTACGTAAAGTAACCCTATATGTCCCAACTCCAAGACATTACTTAAATAATTGAACAGAACCGATGTCGCAACCAAAAACAAAAAAAAGAAACAAGATTTATTTAGCTTTTCTTTTAACCCACCACGAAAAATAACTAATGCAAAAACTACTTCAATAAACCCCACAAGACACGAAGCGATAAGCACCAGCACATTCATGTGATAATTATACTATAGAACTAGTAACCTGCACGTGGGTTTTTGTGAAAGAAAGTTCTGAGTGAAGCAATAGCAACACTCGATAAGAAGTGAGCGCGTGGAAAATTAATCATATTAACACCATCAATGGTATCAATAGATTTTCCCCTTGGAGCATAATAAATCCATCTTGAACGTTCTGGAGTTATGTCTTTTAGCAGGTGTGCTAGTGCTTGCGTCGAAGCCTCGGCAACAGCCATCTTTACTCCAGGTGCAACTGACGGTGTTTTTACCTCATTACTTGCAACCTTTTGAAAAGCAGTCATATCTGAATAAGTTGGAATATGTGGCACCCATTTAGATAAATGAACTTCTTTTTTAGCAATTTCTTCCAGACTTGCCTTTTCGTCTAAGCCTAAATAAGATTCAAAGGTTTTACCATTTGGGTCAAATGACGTCGTATAAGCACCAAAACCGACATTCATAGTCATAAGCACCGGTAATTTATATTCTCTGGCTTTTCTTGCAATCATCACACCAATTTCATGATGGGTAAATTCAGTTTCGTCAATTATAAGATTTGACCCTTTAATAAATTCAACAACATTTTCTAAAGTAACACCGTCTGTAAAAATCTCAACTTCAGCGTAAGGATTAATATCCTTAATCTTTTCCGCTATAACCTCTGCTTTATTCCGACCAATAGTTTTGTAGCTAGCACCGGCTTGACGATTAAGATTATTAACCTCAAAGACTTCTGGATCTGCAATTCTAAATTTACCGACACCTAATTGCGCAAGTGCCACTGCCAATTCACCACCATCTCCACCTGCGCCAGCAATCGCAACAGTTGAAGTCTGTAAATGTTCGTGTTCCACTTGGCTAATGAACCCCAAATTTCTATCAAATTGTTCTGGGCTAGGACTATTAATTTCATTTAAGGCAACACGCCCTAAACATGCATTAGTCGCATTTTGCTCAAAAAAAGGAGCTAATTTTTCCGGCAAACCCTTAAGCGGTCGTTTTTTCTGCTTGTCACGTTCATGAATTTGAGAGACCATCCTATGCGAATCCATTTCAACAAGACTATTGTTGGAGTTGTATTCTTTAATATAAGTTGAGCCAATAACCGTTTTGCACTTTATGCCAATAATGTCATCTAAATATCTATGCATGGATGGTTCTACTATCGCATAAGAGTGTTCCTCTCCCTCTGGGGCAGTTTTAATTGCCGCTCGCAATAGAGATACACTAATAAGTGACTTATGACTCATCGGAACACCTGGGTCTACCATTACTCGAGATACTTCAACAGGATCGCCATCAGGAAAATTTACGTCGAACATTTTTTCGCATGGTAATTTACCGTTCTTATCTCTATGAACAACCCTAATAGTGCCAATTACGTTATTATTATCATCTACTGCAACAATATGGTCTGAATATTCATCATATTCATCATATTCGGCACCATTACCATCTAAAACTTCCGGAGGTAAATAGGAATTGTCTCTTACATAGACATCAGCTCTTAACTGACCCATTTTCAGCCACAAATCTTCATCAGACTTATTAATTTGTTTTACTTCAAAGCCAGTTTTAATTAAATACTCTTTACTGCTTTTTTCCCTTTGGGGCACATTAATGGCAACACTTTTTTCAAGCGTTATGGTATTAGCAATATTTAGCGCACCATTTTGTAACATAAAATCCTCAAAACTTAATTTACTATCATTATTACATAGTTTTATAGAAAAGTCAAGTCCATCACTCTGTTAACCTGACTTTTCGATAACTACATAAGTATTAGTTTTATGATACAATAAAAAGCATAATTATAACTAATATGGACAAAATGTAATGATAAAAATAGCCATCATTGAAGACGACCAAGTTATCAGCCAAATGTACCGCATGAAATTTGAAACGGATGGTTTTGATGTCCAGCTCGCCAATAATGGTAAAAACGGCATTGCACTTGTTGAGTCTTTTAGCCCTGACCTTATTTTGCTTGATCTACAGATGCCTGAAATGGATGGTACCGAAGCACTTACCATTATCCGTAAAAACGACTGGGGTAAAAATATTCCAGTTATTATTTTGACTAACCTTGGCGAAGAAGAATCACCAAAAGCAATTCGTGCACTTGGTATTCACAGCTATATCGTAAAAGCTAACTTGACCCCCCGCCAAGTCGTTCAACGCGTTAAAGAAGCCCTCAACCTCGTTTAACAAATGCTCAGTTCCCTGTATCTTCTCAATCCAGTCATAACTTAACTTTGGCACATTGATTACTCTGTAAAAGGTCCGTCCTTTTACAGAGAGAATCTTATGCCAAGTATTTTTTAATCTTATAACCTACTTGTCTGCTAATTGATGTTTTAATATATTTAATTGATTGTGCATTTCTTCATTCTCAGATACAAAATCTATATAACTTTCCCTTGAGGCAAACTGTTCCAAGATTTTTTCAGTATTTAACCATATTGGTTCGTCTCCAAACCTATAGTATTTCAAACTGGAATATCCGTAATTTTCCCACCGTCTTGGATTTAGATGTATATAGCGACTAACATGCTGCAGATAATCATTATTATCAATCTTAGATGACTTATAGCGACTATCAAAAACAGGTCCGGTTCTAACATATTTAAGATTAAAATACATACTATAGCTAGTCATAAGGCTACGCATGAAATGTTCTAAGTCGATTGAATTTTTTTGATAAACAAGAAAATGAAAATGATTAGGCTTAAGACAATACGTTAAAATCTCGACTTGTTTAAAATAATTTGGATAAATATGCTTCTCTTCGCTCATTATTTGACTTTGCGATAAATATCTCTCAATTAGACTTATGAAATATTTATAATCTGCGACACTATTAAAAATCTTCTGTTTATTATTGCCTCGAGCATAAACATGGTAATAAGAATTCGGAGCAGGTTTTTTAACAACATTTCTTGATGGCATATAAACATTATAGCAAAATTAAATTAAGCTTAAATATTACATGATATGAAGATAATGGCACATTATTATCTCTGTAAAAGGACGGACCTTTTTAAGAGATAATAATGTGCCATTTTTTTGAGTTATGATTTTAGAGGACGGTCCCTAACCCACCCACACATCGTCTAAAATTACACAAAACACCTGGTATTAGCCAGGTGTTTTATTATTCTTGTCTGCTTGTAATGAGAATATAAAACAAACAAGAAGGAGATATAAAATGTATTCTACATATCCAAATATCAGTGTACGACAATCTGCTGCCGTATTACAGCGTAAACTTATTAATAGTTTACCCAGGAAGCTCCGTCATCTTGCCTATTTTGGCATGACAGTAGCTTGGAGGTCCGTCATCCAACGGTGTTATGATATAAAAATAGCACATTATTCTCTCTGTAAAAGGTCCGTCCTTTTTAAGAGAGAATAATGTGCTATTTTCCATAATCATAATTACAGAATTATGATTAGTTGTCTTGCTGACCTTTTTGGTCAGCTATTTTTCGTGCAGCTAAAATAACATTATCAAACAAAGCTGCAACAGTAAGTGGACCAACTCCACCTTTTGCAGGTGTAATTGTCAAATCTTGACGTTCTCGAATATCAGCGGCCAAGTCACCGACAATTTTACCGCCTTCCGAAGCCGTACCAGCATCAACCAAAGCTGCACCTTTTTGAATCATATCACTTGTAATTAAACCTGGAACGCCAGTGGCAGTAACGATTATTTCAGCCGTTTTTATCGCTTCTTTTAAATTAGTAGTTTGATCATCATAGACCGATACATTTAATCCAGATTGTTTCCATAATTTAGCAAGCGGAGAGCCAACTAAGCGACCGTTACCAACAATCGCAATTTCTTTATCTTTAAGAACTACATTATAACCCGCTAACAGCCAATCAATTGCCATAGCAGTTGCTGGTGTAAATAGTGGCGACTTGCCCAAGCCATCAACATCTTTTTCAGGAGCAACCGCATTAATAGCGGCTTCAGTTAGAGCAATATCAGATAATGGCAATTGAATAATTATACCTAAAACGCTTTTGTCATTGTTAAGTGTTTCAATTTGCGATAACAATTCAGATTCAGACGGATTGTAAATATCGACATCAACTGTAATATCTTCACCGTATTCACGTTTGAGTCTCATATAAGTATTAATGACTGGATTATCGCCCATATAAATAATCGCCAATTTAGGAATTACACGCCACGATTGACGAAGCGCCCTAACTTGTTTGAGTTGGCGCTCTTTTATATAACCAGCTAATTCTAAGCCATCTAAAATCTTCATACCGTTAGAACTCCTTTGATAATTTATCATTAGTAATGGTCATTAGTTTAATCTGTATAAGTATTAGATGTGAGAAATTATGTTGTAGAGTTCTAACGGGATTCATGTCTTTATATTTTAACAGATACCTACTGAATGGTGCAATTAACACACTATGATTGTCATTTTGCTTAATTGTTGATATAATTACAATAATCATAAACAATTTGGTAACAACTTTAGGGGATAAAGATATAAATGAAAAAAGTCAATATTAAGTCAGTGGTCAGCACGCTCATTGCAGTATTCACAATTGGAGTTGCTGGAGTAGCACTAAACGCTCCAACTGTATCCGCTCTACAATCCACAGTCGACCTTAAGACGGCTGCACCATTTGCAATTTTATCTGGAACACCAAAAATTACCGATTCCCCTACATCGGTTATCACCGGAAATGTTGGTCTATACCCAGCTTCGGGTTCTGGCATCGAGGGAATACTTTGTACTCAGGTAACTGGCATAATTTATGCTCGCGACGCTACTGGCAATATTTGTTTTACTGTAAATGATCCTTTACTTGACCAAGCTAAACAAGATTTAACCGCTGCTCATGTTGATGCAGCCGGACGAGTACCAGTTACACTAACCGACACGGAATTAGGTGGCAAAACATTAGTTCCTGGAGTTTACATTGCAGATTCAACGACTTTCCAAATTACAGCTGGCGCAGGCCCACTCATTCTTGATGCCCAAGGTGATGCTTCTGCTGTCTTTATTTTTCAAGCTCCTGCATCTGAACCAGGGTTAACAATTGGCGATGGTAGCGTTGTTCAACTAGCAGGTGGCGCTTCTGCCTGTAACGTCTTTTGGCGAGTAGATTCTGCCTCAATTGGCACAACTGCAGTATTTAAAGGTACGATTTTAGCCCTAAACTCAATTACGGTAAATAATGGCGCTAATATCGAAGGAAGATTATTAGCACGCAATGGTCAAGTTACATTGATTAATGACATTGTTACAGTGCCTACTTGTACTATACCTGTAGTTGTTACACCTATTGTTACCCCTACTGTTGTTCCAAAATTGCCTAACACTGGGTTGGCATCAAATAGTAATCTAATTGCTATCAGCGCTTCGGCTGTCATTGCAACTAGCATATTAGTTTTGCTTGCTATCGTTATAAAGAAACGTGCTCTTTAACCTAGACAAGCAAAAGGTTTAAACAATATGCTTACTCGACGTAATAAAAAGTTTTGGCGACTTTTATCACTAAGAGCATCAATAATATCAGGAACGGTATTATTGATAACTGCCCTAATTTTCTCAACTGTTTTTGTCTTAAAAAACACAGCCCAAAGCAATTCAGTTCCAACCAATATAATTGCTACAACCCTCAATCATCAAGTAGCGTCGTTTAACTTACCGATAAGACTGATAATTCCGATAATTAATGTTGATGCCGTTATAAAATATAATGGTCTTACTAGCGACGGCGCAATGGATATAGACAAAGATCCAACAACAGTGGCATGGTACAGACTTGGACCGCGTCCAGGCGAAACTGGCAGTGCTGTTATTGCTGGTCATTATGGCTGGACCGGCAATGAGCCTGCAGTTTTTAACGATATACACACATTAATTAAAGGTGACGAGTTATCGATTATTGACGAAAAAGGAACCTCAATCTCTTTTATAGTTCAAATAGTCAAAAAATATAGTCCCGAAGCAGAAGCATCGAGCGTATTTAAATCAACCGATGGTAAATCGCATCTTAATCTAATAACTTGTGGCGGAACCTGGGAAAATTCTAAAAATACCTATTCTGACCGAATTGTTGTTTTTGCTGATAAAAAAACATAGGTCAATTAACTGTTTACGAACACTTGCCACTAATATACAATAAGCATAAGTATGAATAACAAAATAACAGATTTCGAGAAGTTTAGGCGTGTCACAAATTATTTAACGGCGGCACAGATATTTTTGCAAGATAACTTTTTATTGGAGCGTCCTCTGACGGCCGATGATATCAAGCCAAGGCTTTTAGGCCACTGGGGTTCAGGCCCTGGCGTTAACTTAGTCTATTCTCATTTAAATAACTTGATAAAAAAGTACGGTCAAGAAATGATGTTTGTTTTAGGGCCAGGACATGCCTTTCCTGCCCTTCAAGCAAATCTGTTTTTAGATGGAACATTAAGCGAATTTTATCCCGAAGCAACTCATACGTATGAAGGCATTAGTTATGTTTGTCGTAACTTTAGCTGGCCATACGGCTTCCCTAGCCACAGCAACCCAGGCACACCTGGTGTTATTTTGGAAGGTGGCGAATTAGGTTATTCTTTGTCAACTTCTTATGGCGCTGCCTTGGACAACCCAAATATGATTGTCGCTTGTCTAGTTGGCGATGGTGAAGCTGAAACCGGCCCAGCCGCAGCAGCTTGGCACTTAAATAAATTAGTTAATCCAAAAACAAATGGTACGGTCTTGCCTATTTTGCACTTAAACGGTTATAAAATTTCAGCACCAACTATTTTTGGAAGAATGAGTGAT